>JAAUYG010089161.1_pt1 | contig 14563 bp, 13 predicted proteins | sample 7278091 | NCBI WGS metagenome assembly JAAUYG01 (sample SAMN14350201, study PRJNA611818) | marine sediment metagenome | isolation source: surface marine sediment (0.6m) | place: French Polynesia: Moorea | collected 2018-08
CTGCTGAATCTTATTGTCTTTCAGCAAACAATAGTTCCTTACATTTTCTTGGTGCTAATGCACCAAACGCAGGGTTCTCAAAGTGATGCTGGCCGTCAAGTGTTTGCCCTAGCTGCTATCACAGCGCTGCTTCGTGGAGCAAGACTGCCAAGATCGTCCGGGAAACAAACGCTGATGTCTAAACTGAAAATGACACATGGACAGTGCTGAAAAATACTGTAACTTACATAATAGTACTACTATACAGTGTTTTCCTCTACAGATCCCTACACATTTAAAAAAAATTTACATGCTGTCCTGCACATACCCTTCATTCTCACATTCAAATGTGCAACACATTTGATAAAATGTTGCTTTTAGGTGACATTCCCATTGGAAGAAAATTTAATGGAACAGAGACATTTTCCTTTGAAAGAAGGCAAAAATGGCAGAAGAAAAATGTGCGCTGGCATTATAGCCTGTAGCCTTTCTCGTCTGCAAATTTCATATCTAGTGGTTACTCAACTGCAGTAAGGCCTTGGCCAAATCCTGCCTGGGGGTGTTTGAGGTTTCCAAGATGGATGGATCCAGAAAGGGAGTGAATGTTGCAGCTTTAGATGGCTGTTCTGGATATAGGTCACAGGGGATAGCCAAGGCAGGCAGCTAGAGCCTTGGTAGCCTCTGCAGCACCAACACTGTGGCAACAACAGAATGGTGGTGGGGTGGGGGGAGACGGGGAACCCCAACCCTCGAGTAAAATGGCAGGTAGCATAGTGTACTTGCTGGTGTATGTTTCCTTGGATAAGATACTGAGACAGTGAAGAGGCTGTAAAACATCAAATAGCCGATACCTTGGTATAGCTACAGTGATAATATGGCTGCACCCAACCCACCGTTCCAACATACAAACCAAAAAAAAAATAAGATCCTGAAATTTTACGTATCCACTAAATCTAACTGGTAGATTTGTCGGTCTAGGCTTGGTAAACATGCTTGTACACAAAGCTGGTAATCCCAACACATGTATTTTTTCCTTACGTAGAACTCTTGAGAGCACAGCATGAAAACATGTTCAGAACATAAACAGCAATACGAGAATATATGTTGATGGACTCGGGATTCGTAATAGAAACATTTTCGAAATATAGATTCAGCAAGTAGAATGACAATTTGTCTACTATGAACAGTAATATTACATTGAAAAAAATCTTGAAGCAAGAAATCCTGTTTTAAATTTCGAAAAAGTATGAATATATTCAAATATTGTAGTGCAGGTATACATGTGATTGGTGTACACTGTATAGATTTATGTATTTTATGTGTTTACTTGATGTATCAAATTCCTTTGAGATTTGTGTAATATTGGGAGATTCGCCACAGGGAGGAGTACTTTGATAGAGTGCTATGAAAGAGTACTGGTATATTTTTTTGTAGTTCTGTGTATACTAGTACAACATTCCATTGTAATATACTTTCGTATTCAGGGCGGACTTGCCAATGTACTACAAGCCGAAAGGGGGCAAACATGACTTCATCTGCAGCACAGGAAAGCAGTCGGGAATGACGCAGTGCGACGAGGTGCCACGGTACCATTATGGCGAAGAGCGGCATTGTAACGCGACTGCGCTCACATTCTACAACTACACCATGGAGGAGGACCAGGAGGATTGTGTGGACTGGAATCAGTATTACCGCGACTGTCGCCCCAGTGATAAGAACCCCTTCATGGGTTCAATCTCCTTTGACAATATAGGACTAGCCTGGGTGGCCATATTCCAGGTAGGTGTAGTCTGTAATCTTCTGTAAAATGGACAGGCCATAACAATGGAAACGGACTAACTGTGATAGATGAAAGAAACGGAATAATGATATCTCCAAATATTACGTAGTATAGCATCTCAGATTTCGTTTTCTGGCCTTAGGTCATACTTTTGAACCTCACTTTCGAATAACAGGCTGTATGGGATGATGGTAATACATGGGTTGATGTCTGCAGCTCGAGTCACTTTTTCGACAAGGTTGAACAAGGTAGATGGGGGTTGCATTTGTCGTGGCGGCTGAGAATGGACAGTGCCTTGGTGTCTACCAGAAGAAAACATCCCTACAGATTTTGTGGGCATCCAAAACATCGCCACCGAAATTCAGAACTGGTCCCTGCTATTGACCAGTGTTAAATTTGAATCTGCCTTGAAAACAAAATGTGCAGCGGTAATGGTTGCAAGCGTTTCTGGACCAAAACATGCCTGTAGATGTTGCTGTGAATTTTTGATGTCAAGTCAGTGATCGTGTTTCATTGCTTCAGCCTTCAATACCAAATGCCAACTCAGAAATTTTGTAGCATTATGTCTCAGGCATCCGTAGAAATTGTATTATGTTTTCCTCTAATGCAATTTACTAACAAATAGCCACTATCCATTCACTAAAAACTGTAATGGCCATGAGTTCATCAATCCCAGACATATACTTATTCACCTTTGTCCAAAAGTGACTTTGAGCTGTAGATGTCATCTCCACATCTGGGAAATTGTAATGTTGATATGTAATGTTTACATGTAGCATTTGCTTTAGGCTGAAAACATATATGATTCACAGTTTTCTGAGCATGGCATGCTTAAATATAATGGTAGACTTTTTGTACACATTGTAAATGTGTAAATATATGGATAGTGTAAGTAAATATTGGCTATGCAGGTAAACATGCCATTTTGTTGTGAGGTGAACATCTATAGCTTCCTGTATATCATGTGTGCCAGTACTTGTATATATGTGTATGCATATTTTTGCAACTAGATATTTACCTCCAGCCAGTTGGGGTAGAAATGCTATGTCAACAAATATATACACGTATAGCCCAGTAGTTGGTGATGTGAAATACACAGTAAACAGGACAATAGTGCATTGCATTATGGGATGCATTATATAGCTGATATATTACATGTTACATCTTATGTCCATAGCTTTAAGGGGGGTGGAAAATGGGCAGCCAATATTTATTATTTATTTTTTATTTAGTACTTAGGTTGTCTTAGTTGGCCATTTATCAACTTTTTATGTGTACATATGTTTATGTTACATATGTATATAACCAGTAGGCTTTAAAAGAATCATCTTGGCATCAGTATTTGTTGACATTTTTATTTACTTCTTTTGTTGTCTTTTTTTTTTGGCAATTTATTCATTTTTCGCTCTAATTTGTGCCTGCATATTTTTGTTTCACTTACAGATACGTATCTGATCAATAACCTTCCCCTGGTTCCTTCTTTATCGATACATTTTCAGTTTGTCCACCAAGAGAAAAAAAAGTGTAGAGCCTGCAATGAACACTCAAAAAAAAAAAGAAAACAACAACCGCATTCTGATTACATGTATTTCCTAAGGGGTGTTCAATGGAAATAAAGGTCACATATTACATGGAGGTTTGGTCTTAAAGGGCCGATCATCGAACAACCCAAACCATTTCCCAATATATATTTTTAATGTAGCGCTTCGCATAATTGATTGTGTCACTTTTAATAATTATTATTTACCCTCTGTGACTAGTTCCGTTACTCCAAGTTCTGTAAGGGTAGGTCTCCTATACAAAGATCACAGATATATATGTATACATGATATATGCCATGACTTTGTAATTTTGCTGAAACCTGATAGGATGGCTGTTATCTCCAGACAGTGTTGACAAGACATTCTGTAATACTTCACTTTGCATTTGTCTGGCCATCCCTTTCCATTTATCCGGCTGTATCTCTTTCCATAAGCCCTGAAGCAATCTGGTTGAACACTTTGAAGGAATCAATAATGGGCATCGCCATTTGCCATCGTCCGGTTTCATGTTCCTCTGCGAGCGTGACTTTAGTTTCCGTTGAGACTCATCCCTCATCATATCAGAGACCACAGTATGTTCTGTCCCTTGATGTTGACCAAACACGGTGACAGTGCTTTTTACAGTATGTGTCCTTCTTCATGCTTGCTTGACACCTCTGGTCAATGATACCTCCCTGGAAACCAGATGGAACATGGCATCTTGAGTATGCCCTTAAGCGTTAATATATTTACATTTAAAAAAGATGGCACATCACATCTTGAGTCATGGTGCATGTGCCCTTAAGCATTACATTTTATATCTAAAAGAGACGGAACATGGCATCTTGAGTCATGGTGCATGTTGCCTTAAGAACTGATTATTGGATCATTTAAATGGCAATTACAGTCACAGTCACTTAACATACAGTACTGCATATCACCAGACAAGATATTTGGATCCCCCTCCACCACCACCATGCACTTTGCTATTGTCACTCTGTCTTTCACGAAGCTGATAGCTGTTGTTTCTTCTCAACCGAATTTGAATCTCACACCACCAATCGTACTGCCTGCTGAATTGGATTTTGAGTTGGAGCTTAGGCTGCTCTCGGTCATGCCATGTCACTATGCAAAGCATGAAGATTATAATTTCAAATGTGTGTAGTCATGCAAGGTGATCCAATGAGGTTGGAGGTTAGGTGTTCGTTTGCTATCATCCTCGAACAACAGCTACCATATGATAAATACTGTTGATTACTCCCTTGAAGTAATTCCCCTGCCATGCGCATGTGGGATATTTCCCTACAGTCTGAAATGAACGATGTGTCCCCACAACAATGATCTGCAGTGTCACACACTACTAGTGATAACCTTTGGTTCACGTTGTGACACACAGTTTGATTTTACACCTTATCAAAGTTTATGCAAAAGAATATGCACCACATAGGCATGACAAACAGTGGGGTGGGGTGGCTTGGGGTTAAGAGGGTTTACAGCAGGGTACTTCTTTGCCCTCAATCAAATGGCTGTCCATTAACATGTGAATTAAAACCATGCCAGTCTTGTGTTGGATATGTGTTTGTTATATTATTTCCAGACCATAAGCCTGGAAGGCTGGGTTGACATAATGTATCATATCCAGGATGTGCACTCCTTCTGGAACTGGATATATTTTGTCCTGCTAATCGTGGTAAGTGGGCTGTCTCCAGCACACAAGCTGCATATCGCTTGCAGCAATAAAACTTATTATAATAAAAAATATATACTGTGTATTAATTCATGTTGTGCTTTTTTTTTTCTTTCCCTCCCCTTACGTACTTATTCCAGGTGATCAGCCTTGCAGGATGGGTAAAGATAATGTATTTTGTACAGGACACCCATTCCTTCTGGGATTGGATATATTTTGTGTCTCTGATTGTGGTAAGTGGGAACCCCAGGCAGCATCTGGCATGTATGCTGCGTTCTATATAGCGTCCACTGCAGTGTCGCTAATATGCTCCAGTATTAACCGGTTTGGTAGTAGTAACGCAAAGAACTGCTGTTATCTTCTACCATAGACACTATTACTGCTAAGTAGTCGAATCCCTCCCCCCTCTTTGCCAACACTGCTCCTCCCTTCTGTCTTCATGCTCCCTGCAATACTGTCAACCCCATCCACTCTGACTACTAATTGCGCCCCTTTGCTCCACCCAACATCCCTGTTTGTGAAACAACGAAAAAAAACCTCTCATCCCGGTTAGAGTTGTTTCTGCCGAGTCGATCCCCAGGTTGCAGTAGAGCCGCAGTTCCTGTAGGACTTAGCACCCACTAACTCCAAAATTTAAACATGTAATTGCAAGCAGTCTAATGCCTAAAACATGCTTTTGTTTCTGGTAACAATGTATGAAATATCTGAATATTAATCACTTCACTTATCCGATATGTTAACATTAACAGTTTCAACATCTCTGATTATGACTATAACACATGTTTTGAAATATTACTACATCAGGGCTGTTTTACTGACAATAACTGGGAAAAGGCTTCCACGTTAGCTAATTAATTAGTGTATGTAATTCATGGAATACAATTTTTGGCTCTCATGGCCTTTTTCTGGTTTTGAAATGTTCCAGCAAGGCTATCTTCACAGTACCCGATTACCCTGGGTGTATAATTTCCATAGAATGTGGTAGTGTTGCATATATACATTGTACATGTATACCTGCAAGTTTAGGCATTTTTGTGAGCTACCATATATAGCAATTTGTGTCTTTTAGATGTGTAGATTCCCAGTTATGTACTAGGGGTTTGTTCAAGTTGTTAGTGAGAGAATTTAAATATAAAATACGGTTCGTATCTAGTTCTTCCATGTAATCATTTCAGCTTGTGGATAAAAGGCAGGTTGAGGCTTTTTCGATTCTAATCCTGAGGCTCCACACATAGCCAGATGTAGATGACTGGCATGAAAAGACATTGGCTAGTAGGCTTCAGAAAGATAATGAAGAGCATAAATCTTCTTAGCGCCATTAGTATGCCATTCACTTCCAAAATAGATGCTAATTCCATTAATGAAGATTAAAGATTTTTTTTGGGGGGTGAGGGGTGGGGCATCAGTGGTCTTCCCAGTTTGTTGCATAGCAAAAAAATATGGCAGAATGCATGTTCTAAAGTAGACATGTAGACAATCGGATACTTGATCTCTGATGTCATCAGTGTAGCTACGTCTGCTCCAATCATCCTTGGTGATAACTATGGCCACAGAACACTTAAATTATTCGATCTTTTCAAAAGAAATATTGCAGCATGCTTGCAAAGGAAAGATATTTGAATTTAACATTTGCCCCCCTGCCAGTCTAGAACAGTACAAAGGATGGCTTTGTTATGATGCACATAAAAGAGCAGCAGGCAAATTCTGCGTAAACATTTGGCGATCACGATTTAAGTTTTTGGGGATACTTGCTAAAGCATTTGTAATTATTAGCTTAGTCAATGCTTGTCATTTACTTGAAAAAGAAACAATATGTTTGAGCATACTGAAACATTACAAAAGCTTGCAACCCGGGGCATAAAGTACAGTATATGATATAAGCTAATTACGTTGCATGTTATGGTCTGATAGGCATATACCCTCTGATCTGCAATAGAAGTGTCATGGCTTTCGGTGTTACCATTTAGCCAATGAAAATTTCTTTATCCTGCCTTGAATGTGACTGCTAGCTCTAGAGGTAATTGGTCAGTCTAATATATAAGTCATTGGTGTGCTGGCTGTCAAAATTACTGAAATTCTGACCAATTTGCTGGACCTTGCATGATGGCTGATTTGTAGTTGAAAGATGCTAGATGATTGGTCAGTTTGCTGCATGCTGAACCAGATCCTAGCCAATCAGAGTTCAGATGACTTGGATGAAATGATTTTGGAATAAGCCATATCCATTCTCCAACACCAGACCATACCCATCTGCAGAATCATGCTTAATATATTTTGATTTTTAAGTTCAAAAGATTATATGTTTTGCCTTGAATGAAAATATATTCTTTTGTGTTACTATTTGGACAGATTTTGTAGACATGTATAGACATATATAATAATGCATGCATTTGGGCCTAAACCTTAACAGTTCAAAATACCTACCATGTAGTTATAATATTTTATCGTTTTATTTAGACTGCACTGTGATGTAAAACAGCCCTGGTGACAATTAAAGGAATTAACCGGAACAGAAAACAAAATGTACAAGGTGCGAAAACAAAAGAAAAGAGAACCCCCCCCAAAAAAAGATCTATGGGATTAGTTATTTGAGTTCATTTTTCTCCAAATAAAAAATCAAATTTATACAGTGTACATAAAGTGTTGGTAAAAGAAAGATTTCCTCTGGCCCATGGTCCATGGTGTGCAGTTTGTACCTTTGGCCTGTCGAGTATCCTATTTGTGCAGTATATTCCTAGATGGCACAGCTAGGCTGCAGTACAGTAGTGCACACTTATTTAACAGCAGAAAGACAAGATATATATATATATATAGCATTTAAGTTGTTATTGTCCTGTGACTACTTTAGAGCTAGTACTTAATTGTAAGGCTGATGTCCATACTTGGCCCTGAAGTTAAGACATCTGTTAGGAGATGCAGATATACTAAAGAGGCTTGTGCAGGTTTAATCACAACACCACATATCAGGTATGAATGAATGACCCCTTCCTTGTGGAAAAAAAAAGTATCAAGAATCGGAATACCTCTGAAGTTATCTTCAGGACAGTTATCCTTTATAAGCATGGCTCATGTATATGAATCGTAGATGGCACAGAGGTTATCAAGAAAGTCCATATGTAATTATTTATATACCCAGTATTATCTTCAAACGATGGACCGCAAAACTCACTGGTAAGCAGCATTTTGTAGAACTCCCTAATTAATAGCTACAACTAAGCAGAGCATGCAGCAACCTGGTAGCAGTGCTTTGGTGGTACAGCAACATTATTTTGAGAAAACCATTTGCGATATGGTTTAAAGTTTGTTGGAAGACATCCATTGCAGGGTAGTAGACGAACTGAACATGGCTGGCAGTCAAATAGACAGTCGTGTAGTAGCATGCTACTGTATACTCAAGTATCTGTTATACTGGTACTTGAGTATAAGTAGCTATATGTTAATTCACCCCAGCTAATAACCAGTACTTATTTATGATATGGTTTTATTGATCTGTTCAATCTAGACTATCCCTTGGCATGAAATATTTTTGATGGCAACTTCTTTTCTTTTAATCAAGTTCCAAAATTGGTTTCAAAACCCCAAAATGCAAGTGCATTGACACCCTATTTGTTTGTTTTGCTCACAGTGCCAAATTTATCTGATTGTGGCCTAATGATAAAAAAAAATAAAACGAAACATAATAGAAAGCCACATGGGACATTTTGTACATTGTAATATATGATGAAAGACTGACACATGCTTTCTGGTGCTAATTGGTTACTGGATGGGAAGGTCTGGTTTGATGCGGGATTTTGTTGATGGATGATGCTTCTAAAATATTTCATGTGGCTACAGAGTGTATGTTAAAGTTTTTATAATTTATCAGCATAATGCTGCAAACTGACAACTATACATGTTTTGTACTTCTGACAAGGGCAAATAAAAGAGAAAATGTGCTGCTACATTTGTCCACCCAGTCCATGGTTTCTGCAAAGCACTAATGTCTCCAAAAAAAATAAAAAATTGAAGAAGCCCCATGAAAGTATTTTAGAAGCTCCTGGTTGCATTTGCTGTTCTTGTTAACCCGTGTGTCAGTCTGCTGAGTGCATGGTAGACATTGGCACTTTCTCTTCCAGCTTCCACCTTACTGGAGCTAGTGCTTGGCCAGTTCCCCCTTCTCCCCCCTCGGAGATTGACAATTACTAATATATCATGTTTTTTTCCACTTAATTTCTAAACATGCATGGAGACTCTTGCAATGTGTTTGTTCACTTTTAATTATGTAAATTTAAAACCTTATCAATTGAACCTTAGCAGTTGCAGAATAATGTAAATATGGAACATATATAGAGAGAGAGGAATATGTTTTTGATGGGCTAATAGTAATGGTATCTGACCACATTTTGTGATTGATCGTATTACAAATGCCTGATTAATATTTGGTCAGTAAATCAGAAAATAGAAGAAATTTCTTTTATATTGCTTGCACAATGTACATTTAATTGTTATAGCAGTTTATTTTACCCTCCGTCATGCTCAGGAAGGTTTTTTTCATTTTCCAGATTGGCGCCTTTTTCATGATAAACCTATGCCTGGTTGTCATAGCAACCCAGTTTTCAGAAACAAAGAAACGCGAGACAGAACGCATGCTCCAGGAGCGAAAGCGTTACCACTCAAGTAGTACATTAGCTAGCATATCGGAGCCTGGTGGGTGCTATGATGAAATAATCAAATATCTAGCGCACCTGGCGCGAAAAGGAAGAAGAAAATTCAACCGTTATTTCCGACCTGCTCAATCGCGAAAGCAGCGAAAAGTGACTCCCGAGAGAGCAATTTCACTGCGCCGCAAAAGAAAGAAAAGAACTACACCGCAGTACATGTATTCCTCGTCACATCATCCCCACCAACACCAACAGCAGAGCTGTTTTATTTCCAGTAGTTTTAGCAATCCAGAAAGTACGAGTAGCCCAGTGGCTCCTCGGGCCAGTCCGGAGGTGTCGGATATTGACCCTATGTCATCACCAAGACGACCAAATCAGTTGTCAGTACCAGGGGATACTAGTGGTAACCCATCCACGGAATCTCTGTATTACCCTGAAGGTGCAATGCTTTCCCCACCGGATATACAAAATTCCAGTAAGGTTCCTCCATGTGGAATACTCACAAACAACAACAAGCCTCTCACGCCGGCTGCCTCACAAAGCCCAGGTGTTGCCGCAGTGACACAGACCTCGTCAGCAGTGAGCGGTACTCCGCCGAGCACCGTGGCGGCAGCACCTGGCAGTGGGGAGAGGCCCGTCGGGACTGGAGTACAACTTAGTCGCACATCTTCGTTTAACAGTGGCAACAGTGTGAAAAACGGTGCCTGTTCATCTCCGGATGTCCTGGTGTTGCCTGGTAGCCGACAGCCAGGGACACTGGCCTATCCAGCCCTGGCTGCCTCGGATTACCCGGACAGTCATCTGCTACACCCCAATGGAGAGGGAACAGGTGGGTGATTAACTGACATGTGTAGGATTAGGAAAGATTAACAGGTTATTTATAATCTTTTACAAAATCACTAGATCTGTCAAAGAAGTACAATGTTATTACATGTATCTGTACACCATTTGCATATACATGTACAGTGAAACTTGTATATAAGGACCTCCCTAGGGACCAATATAATGTGGCCTTTATACACAGGTGGTCTTGATATGCAGGTTCAGTAACATGGAAAATATACCCGTCGGGACCTGTAAGATGTGGTCCTTATAAGCAGATGGTCTTTAGAGCAGGTTTGACTATTGTAGTACTACTTAAAGCTACACAAAGTACATTTGCTTGGTTGTCAATCCATTTTAATAAAATATGGGCAAGGAAGAAAATGTTATATTTGTATATGATGGTTTATCATAACAATATTCTTAATATATGCAAAGAGAGTACAAAAGTTTGTATGTGCAGGTACATATAAAGTGCCTGGTGTTGAGGAGTTGTCTTGAAGACTATTAAAGGTTAATTGCTTTTACACCTTTTCAGAACGCCAGCTGCTGACTCCTCAGATGTCATTCTGCAGTGACGTGGACTCCCACACACAGCTCAGCCATTGCTCAGAGTATGAATGGACCACAGACGGTGACGATGATGATTCCTCGTCAGGGTGGGAGGAGGAAGAGACCACCACACCGAGACCGAAAGGTTGGTGTCATCTCCTAACACTAGAATAGTCATGAATCAAGATATATATGATATAAGCAACATTACTTGAATGGTCAAGATATAAGCGATGTCAGTTCCCTTCCAGTTATGTCCTTCTGGCTCAAAAATGTACTACACCTTAGCAAATATTTTCCCAAACACAGTTCACGTGGAAAAGATTGGCAAAGCCGCAAGGAATTGCATAATTATATGCGTTTAATTATTTCTTACTACATCAGGAATCCTAGAAACTCCACCAGTTCTTTTCCCTTATCAAAACATTAATTCTCAACTAAGCATACACATGCACTATTACGGTGTTAAGTGTTGCCTGCAAAATGAGACTCGACTTCACACAAGCAGTCTGTCGATGCAAACTTGTGGGGGGATAAAGCACAGTCTTTGAAATATATTGTGTACCTTCAATATATTTGTTCTCAAAACTGAGTCGTGGCAAGAAAGTAAACACATAGCTCATCGTGCACCCAGCCTTCTTCATGTTCTTAATAGCGAGTGTCCTGAGGTGGCCACATTAGTCACCAGCTAGCTGCTACCCGTCCCTGTCCAGGCCAGAGAAGATAGACGCACACGCCGCACCTTGTTTGGTCTGCCACCAGCTTGGCTGAAACTGTAGTAACTGTATCATCTCAGTCGTCCAATGAACAGTTAATCCATCTTCATAATGCTGTAACTTGGTACCGATGTCTTCCCGTGGTGGAAAGTGGATCCTGGCAGGCGGATTTCAAGGGGGAAACTGCGATTTCTCCCTTCCAGAAATATAAATCATTCAGCCAACATTCATCTTAAGCAAGAAAAACATGATTGTTATGAATGTGATTATTGCGATTGTTTAAGACTTTTTTAAGAAGATGGGCCTTGTGTGGCGAATCGGGACGCAGTGGTTTTTATTAGCCAGTGACAACGGTAGACCATGTGACACAGATGTGTCGGTGGTCTGCCGTAGGTCTGCAATGACAGTCATACATCATACTGCCATTACCCAGCACACCAGGCACTGACATCTACACACTCACACATACACATCCAGAGAAGATCAGAGAAAAAATTACCTTTTAGAATTGATCCTACCAGATAGTATTCCCACATTCATGATTTGTGGAAGTCTTCCCACGATTTACACTGTTAATTAACTTAATACATGTGTATAGTGGTAACTGGATCCTGATTGCAATGATAGAACAACACGACAGCTGGGTGACCTTTCTGACAGGTTAATCATTAAGTATTTAATGCAAAATTGTTTGATTTACATTAGCGAGGATATTGCGTTTGAACTTGCTGAAATTGTGAATATTGCTTAGCCACTGTAAATGACTTCATGTTCAGACTGAGATCGAGAGGGGCAGAAATATACAGACATTTCTCATCATTTACAATGTACACAGACATGTACATATTCTCATCATGTACAATGTTCACCGACATTCTCAACATGTACAATGTTCACAGACATTCTCAACATATACAATGTACACAGACATTCTCAACATATACAATGTACATATTCTCAACATGTACAATGTTCACAGACATTCTCAACATGTATAATGTTCACAGACATTCTCAACATATGCAATGTACACAGACATTTCTCAACATATACAATGTACACAGACATTCTCAACATATACAATGTACACAGACATTCTCAACATATATAATGTACACAGACATTTCTCACCGTATACAATGTACAGTTGTCCCTGAGATTTAAGACTTCTCCATTTAACAATGTCCTCCATTTTAAGACCGGCTATCAGTGACAAAATTCTTACGTTTTCAGTCTAAATATCCCTGCATTTTAAGATCACCTCAAATTTAGGACCACGTTTTTCTGGCTGAGTGGGTGGTTTTAAAATGCAGGGACACCTGTACACAGACATTCTCATCATATACAATGTACATGTACCGGAATACGATAGCCCTTCATTATCAAGCATATGGTGGGCCTTTATTATCAAGCATAATCAGATGATCTGCTGCTTATGAGTCATGATGTTTTGATGAAAATTAACAGAAAAATTGTGATTGCATAAAGCAAATGAGGCCGAGTGTCTGGTGCTTATCTTGCCGGGTGATGATGTGCTGCTTCTGAGCCTAGATTGTCTGATGAAAATTAACAGAAACATTGTAATTGGGAGGAACCGATGACACTGGGTGTAACAATGCTCCACATCAAAAAAAATATTGACCTCTGGATGGTACAATCCAGATCTTTGTCGTACAATTTTTTGGCTTTTTCCAGTCTTGAGAATCACAAGGCTGCTTCCATCATGCAGTTCTCATTGGTTCTCACCAGTGTTTATCCATGCAGTCAGCTGTATATGCATGCTCCTTGTAGATATTGATCTTCATATTATTGCTGCAGTAAAAAAACACACAAAAAACTAGACTCTGTGTAATCTGGCTGTGTGTCTATCCCACTGTGATATACCCCAGGGAGGGGGGCTGCAGATTAGTCTTCTCCTACTGGCCAGCCCAGTACACAAGTCTGTGTTGCCGGTGATTTAGAAGACCATTGGCCTTTCTTCCCTCAGCCTCTGACTGTTCTGGAGGTGTGTACTGTGGCATTAGCCTGATAATGTTTTCACAAAGGTTGCAAAAGATCAGGGCTTTAATATTACCTGGTACAAATAGTGGGTGTAGCTGTTCTGACTTTCATATCACCAGCCAGCCGTGCATTGCCTCATACAGCTTTTCTTTCTTATTTTCTTCGCCTAGTGTAAGACTATCAAGCCTACATACATGCCTAGGACTGTTAAAGCTATTCAGCAGCTGTTTCCATAAACTCCTCTTTTGTTAAATATTTTTTGTGGGAATATACCCTTCAAATTCTCAGCATTGCTTAACATCCAGCCTTACCTGTAATTCTCCTGCCCCAAATCAAACATATGTACATATGTATACATTTATAACATGTATATAGTGTCGCAGGTCTTAAAACCTAAAATATATCATTTTAATCCGTAACTAATCTTGGATGGTTGTTTGTTACAACAGGCTGAACATGGTGATTTAAATAAGTACTAGGCACTTGTTATTTATGATCATTCCGCACCAATTTCCAACCCCTTTTGGGTAATACCGTAATAATTCGTATTGCTGCCCGGGCAGGTACTTATTTCAGGAGATCAACCCCCCGGTGCCATTTTGAATCCGGCAGCTGTTTGAATACGGGCTCTTATTATTTTTAATGACTTCAAAGTTCCGATTTTACGAATTTTTCGGCAGATACCGCCATTGTCCGCCAATCGATGGTCGAGCGTTCGGTAGTTTGTTATCGCTAAATACTGAACGAAAACAGCCATAGAAGCAGTGATTTTTCCCGAAATAAATATCATAGTGACTTTTATCTCTTCAAGTGTTGTGTTTTGCTACCAGTTATAAAGAATTCCATAACATTATTGCAAAATAAGC
>JAAUYG010015170.1_pt1 | contig 14562 bp, 10 predicted proteins | sample 7278091 | NCBI WGS metagenome assembly JAAUYG01 (sample SAMN14350201, study PRJNA611818) | marine sediment metagenome | isolation source: surface marine sediment (0.6m) | place: French Polynesia: Moorea | collected 2018-08
CAACAACGAGATGAGAACTTGGTTCGCTCCCTGCAAAGCCTTTATGACAAACGCTTGCTGGTAATGCTCTACTTTCATATAGCGCATCGTTGCCGTGGCATGGGCATTCTAGATGATATTATGAGCAGATATAAACGTGTGTTGTTCTATATATGGGATGTCAAACCTGTCGTGGAGGAGATTGGGGCCCCAGTATCGTTTTTGTGTATTCCAAAGTCTGTTATCTCTACCTGCATTAGAGGTATTATAGAAGACCACTGTGGTACAATGACGGCTAATCTTGTTCAAAAGTACCTGCTTTACTATCAGAATTGGTATGGCAAAACACTGCAATCTGTCGGACTTAGTTCAAACATTTGTGACAGTGACATCAGCTCTGAAATGGTTCCTAGTAGGCTGCCTGTCTCATCAGGCCATACAAAGCTCGATTTTTCCAGATTGTTAGAGATCACAGCTCCTGGGACAGGTCTGGATACTGTATACGGTAAATATACGCTGGCCTATGTACAGGGCCTGGCTGGGAAAGACATTTGTACCACTGGGAATGCATATGCTGCTTATTTTGCATGTGTGATGTCTGCAGACTATAGTTCTGAGAAAAGCAGTTTCAATATCTTACAGTTTGCACACCAGCAGATACCATTGTACTACCACGGCACTCAGTGTAGCAGACTGGAGGCGTTTACAGCATGCTGGGGCCTGCTACAGCAGATCTGTGGACACAAGGTACAGGGACTAGAACAGCACGCAACTCTCTGGGTGGAAGGATGTAAGATCCAATCTGAACTGGACACCGTTGGCTGTCACTGGCAGGATATGTTGTTACCACACTATATCCAGGCCAGCCGTGTGACAGTGTGGCCTATGACCGGCCAGTGTATACTTAATCCCATGTTTCTCGAATCAGGCTACTATGGCAGCTTCAATGGCCTTATGGATGACCTGGATACTGCCCTTTCACTGTTACAGCCCGGAGTTGAAGAAATTTCCTGGAAATGCGGTTCACGTCCTGCCAAACGACTCAGATCATTGCTTAACAAGCTCCACTATCTTCAACGCGATGCTATCAAGTATAATATGTTGTTACCTGATGCTCTTATACCAAAATGACCCAACCAGTTAGTGCTTTGTGCCAGATCCCAAGATGGCCGTTATGGACTTAGCTGGCATTCCAGACATTGGAACACATAATTGTTTAATACATCATACGCCAACATGCGACTGGACTTAAATATGTACATTAGATGGAAAATATATACGTTTGTGTGCTTTAGATTACATGTAACACAGTTACACGCTTAACCAATGGATAAAAATGGGGGAGAGTGGGTTCAGTGTTCAACATATGTTCAGTGCTAACGTTGCCAGCATATGGTAGTGTAGCGTACATGTATAAGTTATCACAAATACATAAGATGTTATGATAGCTGGCGCATAATTCTAGTAGATAGCATGCCTATTGCGTGTTGTTGATTCTAGAAGGAATTTTACAAAAATGCAAATAATCAATTACCATGCTTACTGTATCTATAGCCATGCTCTGTGTATCTCTAGACAATGTAGGTCTGGCCTCGGGGGTTTGATGTGGTATTATGCATTTATTGGGTGTTTTGGTTAGCTCTTCATTCAAGTGGTAATGCCACAATTTGTTGGGTGATAACATTGCGAAGTTAGGCGACTTGACAGATGTATCTGAAAAGTGGTATAATGCATGAATGTATTTGCTATGTTCTGTCATAATATATCCCTCAAAGATTATTATTTGCAACATAAGCCTGCTATTATTGCTACTATTGCTTTTGCCACTGTATAATTATCTACTATTGCTCATAAAGCAATTAAGTGTCAGTACCTCCGCATCCTGGTAAGCGAGAATACAAGCAAATTCTTTAATTAGGAAGTAGGAGGAATGACAAGATGTATCAGTTGTTAACATACAGTAGCAAGCTAACGGCGTTACTTCTGTGGATCACTGATGGTCTTATTGTGTGTTGAAATTCAATTACTAGTACTCCAATAAACAGACTGTTACAGCTTCATGAGGGTGTGGATATTTCTTTATTGCTACCATATGTTTCTCACTAGGGTCCAGAAGGTTACTGTATTTGAGACAGTTGCCCACAGAGCTGTATCAATAAGTGTCTGAATTTATTAATTAGGCCTGATGTTCACTGATATGTAGTAGTAGTAGTAGTAGTAGTAGTAGTAGTAGTAGTAGTAGTAGTAGTAGTAGTAGTAGTAGTAGTAGTAGTAGTAGTAACATCGGTACAAGTTACTGTACTAATAGTAGTGATAGTAGTGGTAGCAGCAGCAGCAGCAGTAATGGTGGTGGTACTGGTAAAAGAACTGTTCAGCCCGTTATTCAACGTCTCCCAGGTTGTCCCAGCAATCACACTCTGAAACTCTCCTGCAGTGAACTGGAAACGTTCATGGTCACATAATGAACTTACATACGCCTAACTGAACCGGAATTTCACAAGCCCCATCATTTGCTTCAAAGTGATGATCAGTCTGGTCTGATACCTGTTTGGGGGAAAATGAGAAGCGTGGTATTTCGGATCTGGACTCCACAATAAAAAGCCACTGGCCTCATTCTTGTCCATACTACAGAAAAGATGTCGAAAAATGGCTACAAAGTAATAACAGCTTAAGTCTTTACATTTGTAAATGCTATGGTGGTCCTTTATGCGTGGTTTACAGCTCATAGCTATCTGATTCAAGGCAGGATTTTCGTTACATTTCGGAATTCATGTTGTTCTTTTCTAACCATCAGAGATCTACATCTATCTTCGTTTAAAGTGACCGAAGCCACTAGGCGTTGCCTTGGGTTGTAACATGGATGATATCATTTGGACCAGAAAAGATCTAGCCCTACCTTATTTTACAGGCGTATTTGAGATACAAATGGGTACTTTTTCTGCTTCAAAACCTTTGATCGTCCTGATTCAAACCGTAGATTTTTGTTTGTGGAATATATATGCATATAATGTGTGATATAACTAAATTTCTTTATTATTACTAAGACGTAATTAACCTAGGACTGACCACCCACAATAAAGCACACAACGGCAGACTGACACAAAATATATTTCCACGCGTATGGGTAGAGTTAACAACAAGCGAAGACACTGGGCGTGGGGCACTCGGTAACAGCAGAAAGGCACTGGTCATACACACAGACAGCCAATCACAGGGACTTGTCATACAGTCAGCCAATCACAGGAACTAGCCATGCAGACAGGCCGCCAATCACAGGGACTGGTGATACAGACAGACTGCCAATCACAGGGACTGGTCAAACAGACAGACAGCCAATCAGAGGGACGGACAGCTGAGTAGCGGGGCATACACTTCCAGATCTCCGCTTCGGTGAAGCTGCGCTTTCACCAGGTAAGGATCAACAGGAGCCGGTAGTTCCAGTCGTTCTGTCCGTTCCCGCACGATGGCGCTGCCGCCGTCCTTGGCCTCGTTCTGGTAGAGTTTGACGACCAGTGCAGTACCGCTGCTGAGAGCTTTCACTGAAGTTCGATCCTTAACACAGCGGTCGTCTATCTCCAGCTTCAGGTAAAGTTTCTGTCGCCGCTGGCCATGTTTGTCTATGTACGGCTGGATCTTCATTGCAGTGCTGGCGATGCCTGGAATGGCCTTCTTCCCGTTATGTCTGGATATGGGTATGGGTTTCTTTATTACACTAGGAAGCCAATGGAAGGGGTTTTGGTTCTCGTGTTTGGAAGCGAGCTTCGAGCCATCCTCCTCCCCCTTCAGTGTCACCAGATCCCTCGGCATATCCATGGATTTGCTCCGGATCATATCCCACTGACCATCGAAGTAAAACACGTCTACTTCCTTTTTGAAACAGAATTGTTTTCTGGATTTCCCAGGGCTGGGTAGGGCCGGATCTTTGCTCCTGTCCTTCAGGATCGGGTTCTTGCTGGCTGGCATGGTCTGAGCCCGGGGACGTAGGCCTGGGAGGGTGTTTGGGGGGCGAGCAGGGCCGGGACTCCGCGGTTCCATTGTATGACGTCGCTCCGAGGTTTCCCCGAGGTCTTCCGGATCCAACTCGTCATATTCCAAACCGGAAATAGGATTCCGGAAGGTGGTAATGGCTCCTGGTTCGCTTGCCCAGGGACGGAGATTGGCGTCGGAACGCGGGGATCTGGATATACCAGTCCCAGGGGAAGTGGAGGGAGGGGACACTCGTTGACGGGGCTGTCTGTAGATATTCCGCCGGCTGGGCTGACACTCGTGCACGTGTATAGTCGGCAGAGTCCGGCGGTCAGTGTGCTCCCTGGAGGGACTCTCTGATAACACGCTACCACACACGGGTGCATTATGACAGGATTCTTCCCCCTGGTAGTGTTTGCGGCCTAGAGGTCTATGGCACTGCCCGAGCTTGGTGGGTGACGCCATGATACCCGCTGCTGGGGGTTGGCAACGTCACAGTCTCTCAGAAAAGCACACTGTTTCCGTTTCCTCTTTTAACGCTAAATCCGCCATGCCTCAAAAAACCACGAACCTAGAAAGACAGGGACAAATTGGTCATACATTCTAAGTCAGTTGTTCTATACATGTCAACGATGCTTACTTTACCCAGTTTAGGTGCTAAGGGTATTAATTTATATAGCATGTACTCCCAGTAGTCAAGAGAAATTTTATACAGTCAAGTCCCAGTGCTATGAGATATTTTTATAAGCTATGAAACCTTCACACTAGGAATCAGCAGTCCCTTTTTAAAAGAAGTATTCTTTTCACAAGCTCACAGAGTGACAAAATTAGGTGCAGTGATATGTTGTATACCTTAGAAACTAAAAGTCCAGTTCCGTATCAAAATATATCAAGTATACCGGTGGAGTGTACTGGCCCTCCATGGTAGTTCTCATGGTCATCATGTCCCTTATATTTGTGACGAAACCAGTTGAAGCATATGTCTGAGTTCTGTGGGATTTTCCAAATACTAGTGCAAATATACACTACGCAAAATAGTTAAGGATATTAAATATCCTTAACTTTTTTGTGTAGTTGATATATGTTATACGTGCACGCATAGCATATATGAACTACACGAAAAGTGAAGGATATTTAATATCCTGAACTATTTTGTGTAGTGTATATCCTGGTAATGAATTCATTTTCAGTCAAGCACTGAAACTTCTAGCCGCATATAGTACATGTAGGTATATCTTAGCCTGGTATAATGTAGTGGGACACGCAGACAAGCAAGCGTTTGCACTATCATTTCAAGAAAAAGCCAATGCATCTCAATAGCCTCACGGTTGAAGTATTCTCAGGGAACTTTCCATTTTAGAGAAGGTAAGTTTTGTGGAGGTAAGCAAAACCTTTATTTGCAACCGCCATGGATGCGATATACAATTCAATCAGGTACATTACAAACATATAGTACATAATGAAATTGACAATCACGGGATAAAAAAACCGCTTTCACAAAGACGTTTGGTACTACACCACTAACACTCAACTTAAACATGATGTTAATCCAGTGCTTCTTTCACCCCCTTTGCACGAAAGGATGAAAATATGTCTTTGTTAGGCTTGACAACATTATTGATCTAGATGGCAGAGTTCGCTGGAACTTGTTCTAAGGTGAAATCGGTACTGCATCGTGCAAGAATTTATGGTAGCAGTACAAATTGACAAAGAACAGAAAGGAAAGGACAAAGAACGGAAAAGAAAGGACAAGGAACGGAAAGGAAAGGACAAGGAACGGGAAGGAAAGGACAAAGAATGGAAAGGAAAGGACAAAAAACGGGAAGGAAAGGACAAGGAACGGAAAAAAGAACAAAGAACGGGAAGAAAAGGACAGAACAGAAAGGAAAGGAAAAAGAACGGGAAGGCAAGGACAAAGAACGGGAAGGAAAGGACAAAGAACGGAAAGGAAAGGACAAAGAAAGGAAAGGAAAGGACAAAGAACGGAATGAAAGAAAGGACAAAGAACGGAAAGGAAAGAACAAAGAACGGGAAGAAAAGGACAAAGGACGGGAAGGAAAGGACAAAGAACGGAAAGGAAAGGATAAAGAACGGAAAGCAAAGGACAAAGAACGGGAAGGAAAGGACAAGGAACGAAAAAAAGAACAAAGAACGGGAAGGAAAGGACAAAGAACGGAAAGGAAAGGACAAAGAACGGGAAGGAAAGGACAAAGAATGGGAAGGAAAGGAAAAAGAACGGAAAGGAAAGGACAAAGAACGGGGAGAAAGGACAAAGAACGGAAAGGAAAGAACAAAGAACGGGAAGGAAAGGACAAGGAACGGGAAGGAAAGGACAAAGAACGGAAAGCAAAGGACAAAGAATGGGAAGGAAAGGACAAAGAACGGAAAGGAATTAACAAAGAACGGGAAGAAAAGGACAAAGGACGGGAAGGAAAGGACAAAGAACGGGAAGGAAAGGACAAAGAACGGAAAGGAAAGGACAAAGAACGGAAAGGAAAGGACAAAGTACGGGAAGGAAAGGACAAAGAACAGAAAGGAAAGGACAAAGAACCGGAAAGAAAGGACAAAGAGATAAAGCACGGGAAGGACAGGACGAAGGAAGCAGATAGTATATCTGACTTACATTACATATGTCACATGGTTGGCAGTCATAAATGTTTGCCCCTACGAGTGCCAAAATAAATACGGAGATGTTATGTTAGTGGAATGTTCAGTCTCTCCCCACAGATCTATGCAAATTCACAGGGTAATCCATAGAGTCTCCACGGAGTTTTCCTATATCCGTCTCAATAACGTACAAAGGCACTTTTCAATGCAATATGTCTTCCCTTTTACGGCATACAGTTAATGACACAATGCAAGTTCCATGGAACCTGACTCTCGGCTTGACGAAAGCTAACATCCTCGTACAGCATAATCATTGGTTCAAAATTCCCCCATCCCAGCACCTACTCTTTTAAGGGACTCTTAAGGACATATGATGCCCTGTTACAGCCGCTTTAAGGACCCCATCACGGTATATACATCACTTCCGGGGGGAGTCCCAATGTCCAGAATGAAGACATGGTCAAATTGAACTATGGCACTATAGGCCGTCCAAATGAGGTTTCTTCATCATAATATGTTATATATCGTTACAGAATACATTGCATCAGAAAGGCAAAGGGTGTTCTGCTAGGACAATAAATAACTCGGTCATTCAACCGTGTAATGGTTAACGTGCCGTTTATACACATGTAATACATGCAACAGACCTCAGAGACATACACGTACCTCATTTTCGCATCTCATCATGCCGCGCCGTTTAATACTTTGCCCATGGCCACTACATGATTCCACAATGACAACGTTCTAACCATAGATAATTTCCCCAGGTACGTTAAACAGTCACGAACAATGACCAAACTTGCCTTCTTTTTTACTCCACCACAACATCCGAGAGAGAATTTCACATGCGCCGAATGACGCAGCGGGTTACGCCGGGAACTCTTGTGGGTTATGGAACAAGTTAGTTCGTGTATTAACTGTGGAATGGACTACTCTGCTACAGTCTTAAGGCTGTACCGTAATCAGTGCCTGACCGAGGTCGATAACCCTGTCATTATAAACTTATTACTGCTTACATTTTAGACACGTACATGTAGTTTAAGCCTCACAGAACCCACAGAAAAAAAAACCCGAGAAGAGACTTTCGACACGTTACACCGCCAAAGAGCTGAGTTTGTTTATGTATTAGTTCGTCATAGATTCCTGTCATTGGACAAAACCCGTGGCACATGTAGGTTATCGTGCAGATACACCGTATTGTTAGCGAATTGCTAGCTGACCCCCAAATGGTAAAAGAAAATTATTCAGACAAGTACCTTGCATATAATAATAATATGAAAATGTACAATAAAATGAAAGAGTACGTCCGTTAATGAGAAAAGAGGTAAAAGAAAGGTATTTAGGCTTTTGAAAATTTGAGTTGTTGCTATTGCGTTAATCCGCTTGACGGCTTCTGGGAAAAGAAAATGCTTTTTACGGAGCATGGATGGTCGTCGGATGGACAATAGATCCTAGCTTGACGACCTTAGCTCTGCCGAATGAGAGTGTAAAACAGGTAGAAATGGCTCCCCTTTTCCACGTAACAGTCTATATTGTCATACTGACATACGACCGCTTCTACATACACGTACAACCAAGTCAGACGGTATCCCATAATATCGCCACCCTTCCCTATATATAACTTTCCATATGTTACCCGCACGCTTTCTATGCATGTACCTTTATTTAGCCAGGTATTATGGACAGAAAGCCGCCATCTCCTTTATATAAATACTTCAGTAGATGTTTCTTCCTTTAATATGAACACTAGGGACTATAAATATGCTCACATACAGGTGATACATTTGATACGCGTGGACGGAGGAGGCTATATAATCTCTGCCTTGACTTATCACACCACGCTGTTTATGAGAGCCGAATCGGATTTGGATATTCCATACCTAATTAACCCAATTTTGGTTCGAGATGCCACAGCAATTTGAAAGTGATTTTAAATCTGCTAGATAATTAGCGAATTAATATGAACGGTGTGAATCCGAAATAACAGACCCACATGGAAATATCTCAGCTATCCATATTGTGAAACTGGGATTATTTTAAAATCAAACAACATTGGCTCTCAACACATAATAAGCTAAATAAGCTAAAGTATCATAATAAGCTAAATACATTTCATTCCGTGGCCACATCTAGTAGTCTATTACAAACAGTTTAACATTATAACAGGCATAATAATCACATAGCGCATTGTGCTATTGTGTTTGTTGGCATTTTACATCCGACGTTAAACAAATCTGATCCTATCTTATATATTATATCTTATATGTTATCTTATCTTAGAGATTAGTCAATGCGAATTATTTGGAACTTATTCAGTGCGAATCATTTGGAACAACGCACGTTTAGGATAATAACAGAAAATATGAACGTCCCCGGATACATGTAAACCGCTACATTGACTAACCGATGATGGACTATTAAACCCGGATAATACAATGTACATGTACCTGTACATGTACCAATACTGTCTGGCTGAGATAAAACTGAAATACATGCACCTCAAAATCGCTTAGTGAATATTTATTCCCTAACCCCTGTCGCTAGGGACAAGCAAAGCAACAATCCGACAACCCTGACGTTTTTTTGTGGTTTTTTTTGTGAAATTAGTGTTCAAATCGTCTTTTCCCTCCCCCAAACCCTACGAAACAGCCAGCAGGATTTGATGCGTGTTCTGATTACCCATTTAAAATGAGTCTGACCCATTGAACCAGCGAGGCTGTCCAATTTTCATAAATCTACGTTGGGTTGGGCTAACGAGGTATCATGGACGTGTAATAAATCGCGTGTGATCGATACATGTATTACACAACGTTGGACTGCCCCCAGAGAGCGGTATCAGGAGTGGATATTGCGTATGAAACCTGTCCGAACGTCTTTACTTGTAGTGCGATATATTGCACAATCATTGACCATATACACGTACAGTGAAACCTGGGAATTGGGGACACCCAAGGGACTAAGAAAACCGTCCTGAATTCTGAGGTGGTCTTATTTCTCAGGCCCATTTCCACATACTACATAAGGCTAGGGACTGAAGTAGCTGTCCTTAATTCCCAGGTTGTCCCTATTTCTCAGGTGGTCTTAAAGACAGGTTTCACTGTATACAGATCCTTCCCGTGTTTTCCCCAACTCTCATTTCGTGATTAGCTACATTAACACTGGCCAGCTAATCTACATGTATGAGAGAGCCAGCCGTGGCAGCTGTTGTTACACCACAGCCACGTTTCAATACCCCGGTTACCTCTGCTGCTTACGACGTGAAAGACGTCCCTTTGTAGACGAGACATGCATAGATATGCTTTTGTGTACTGACGTTCCTATAGAGATTCATGTGACATTTTACATATGATCTACCTGTACTACCTGTAGCTGTACCTACCTGTACTTTAAAGGAACGAATATTTTTTTTTCATCGGACGGCTCGCGATCTGATGCTGCTTCAATTTAAAATGCGATTTTTATACATAAACATGATAAAGCAACCAGTATACTATACTGCTCAAAACATTTAAGGCGTCAAAAATTAGCGTAGCATAATACAGACATGTAAGAGAGCAAAGTTACAAACGTTTAAGGGAGCAAAGTTAGCGTAGCTTAGTGTCATATCAGTGGCCACATCAGCTACTGATTTAAATAAATAAACAGTGTTATATTGTTTGAACGTGTTTGAAAGGGTAAAGGTCATGATCGCAATGGCTCTGATACACTTGTGTTTTGGGGGTGATTCCCCTCTGGGTGATATAAAAAACGTTTTGCTAATTTTTTTTCTGCCACAACTGCATTATGAAGCAAAATGATTCAACTGAACAGGACTACAATGTGGAAGGATTTTTCCCAATATATTTCCAAATATATGGCTTTGAATATCTGATCCCTTAAATATTTTGACCAGTGTAGTTCAACGTCTATCCAGTTCACTCGGCGGGGTCAGAGATTGAACGGCATTGATTGAACCATTCGAACATATTGTACTCTATATAATTGATTGTATTTACCAAAATTAACTGTTATTTGATCAATATTTATTGTTAAGTATTTATTTGACTACTCACACCTTGTTACACCGTATTGCTTTAACTATTCAGAGCATACTGCACATATGTGACTTATTTTCAGACCAGGTTAGACTATATGTTTAACTACTCGCGAGATCGACAGACACTTGTTTGGCTATTTATTCTAGATGAGACTGTACTTGGTTATAATCAGGGAAACCCCGGGCGCTATGTACACAAAATGGACATGAGAGACTGATGCCTGCAGGGCAGGTACTCCGCTATTTAAATCGGATTAAGCTATATTTACTTTGATTATTAGGCCAGACTGCGGTATTTATTTCACTAGTTATACCAGATTAGCTTTTTTATTTGAACCAGCTTAGACTATATGCCTTTAAAACATTATTACACTATTTTTGCCTATTTGGACCAGATTAAACTGTGAACTGTGTTTATTTCATTAATAGACAAGACAAGATTTGACTATTTGACTTTCTGTCAGATTAGACACTACTTCTTTGACCAGTCATACAAGATTAGACAGTGTTTATTTGACTAATCGGACAGAATTGGACCTGTTTATTTGGTTATTTATAGCAGATTGGACTGTACCTGTTTATAATCAACAGGACCCCGGGCTATGTGACACTGTGTAAGATGGATACCTGCAGGGCAGGCGCTTTAATCAGCAGGAACCAGACGTCGCGAAAGATTGATGTTCGCTGTCGCGGTATGAGGACCTACATCATGGTACTAGGCTTACCTGTGGAGAGGGAAACCTTGGATTTTACCTAAGACATGTTACGTCATTGACAGCGAAATACAGCTAATGTTGTCTCAAAATGCAACGTTATCAGTTAGATATCTCAATTAGATATAAATCTCAAAATGTAAGGTATCGTGTTATCTGCATTCGACGTACATCTCAAAATGGAATGTTATCGTGTTATGAGTAGACTTTGGCTTTAGGCCTTTATCACACGGTTAATGCATCTTCCTCCCCCATCCATGTGATGCTCGATTTAACTGAGAATTCCATTGAACGAATGGAAGCACATCCCAGACTAGACGCGAACCCCTGACCTATTGATCTGCAGTACAATGCGCTATTGCTCCGATAGCTCCTCATATAGTTGATCATTCTTCCATTGGGGCATTGATGATGGGTAAAAAAATATGCATTGCATGTTTGTTTTGTTGCTGTCTGGACTGAGGTGCGCCCGTGTAGTCCAAAACTCGACAGCAGGTTTATTTATACACTTTTAATATCAGTCCATAGTTGCGTAAACATCTTTTCATAATATCACAAAAAGGAAATAGTTCTGACTTTCATATACACAATCTGAACCCGTTCACGCAGAAACCGACCTACATTAAGAAATAAATGAATTCACTCAGTAAACGTATGGGTAGCCCCAGACCCCGAGTGCTAGAAGCGGTCGACCAGTCACTCAAAGTTAATCATAATGATTATATATTAATGTAGAATCTCTTTCGTCAGACGTTACTTACTGATCAATGCCTGATCACAAAAAAATCCAGGACGTTGAGTAATGAGTCATCCTCTAGTACCTACCACGTAACAGATACTACGCAACAGCTTCAATCGGCGAGGACAGCTTCAATCGGCGAGGATCTCCCAGCGTGTCAAATTCCCTTCCTTCTGACCTGTGGCGCTCCGGAGTCCACGTATTAGGCTTCCCACCAGATTCCCGTGGCGTCGACGATGCTGTAGGCAAAAGCCTTCAAACACAGCGTCTGTCTGGCTTAATCCCAGCAACGGCTTTACACTAGTTTCCGATGTCCATCAGTTTGCCCAGAATGTCCGTAAAACCCGGGAGACTACGTCCATCTATGGCCTAACTGCAGCCGCTGGGCTGTCCAGGTGCTGTTTAAAGGCATCGAGATAATCCCCAGCCCGTGCGGCAACCCTCATCTTCCCCTTCACGTTCCCGGCCTCGGACACACAGGCATCGCCAAGCACTGCAGTTTGGACTCAGGACATTGCATCTGCGAATTGCCGTTGTTTCTACAGCCGGCTTGGCCAATCAAGGACCTGTTGTTATTCTGCCTGTGTTGGCGCGGCGGTGCGCCAGAGCGTTAACGTTAGCATGTGGGGACTCCCTGCCTCCCTCTCTCTCTCTCTCTCTCTCTCTCTCTCCTGCGTCCCAGCAAAGTGCTCCACTTTGTCGTTGTTCCCCACCAGCGGGGACCTTTGGCATTAACACCGGACCAGCGGACTCCGGCTGTCAATATTAGATTATGTTTTTGCTCCGTGGAAGTGAAAAGGGACGGGCTTGGAGACTGTCAGAAGTCGTTCGAGTCGTGAATTTAATGCTATTTACCGTCTGTGAGTTGGGTTCAGCAACCCCTTCCGTCAGATTAGCAGTCACCTGCCAGCTAACAGGCTGAACCCTCCATGCACACAGGCAGACTGGGCATCTGCCACGGCCCACCTACGTGACTGCCCTACTTTGGTACCAATTTTAATCGTATTCACAAAAAAAAAAAAATTCTCCTGATTTCATTCCCTTTAAACTCGATGCTACCCATCTTAAACCTATACCTGTACAGCTGTCACACAAAAAAGGGACCTCAGAAACTCCCCTATCTGTCCAGATATTCCCATGATGGTTTCTAGGTGTCAGAACAACACATTAGACCACTTGTCCAGGAAAAGCCACGTACATGTAAGTCTGCTTTTATGTACGTCATACAGTCTTTTACCCCGGGAATGCCCGTCCGATGAAGGATGACCCTAAGGGTAGATATTATTTTCGACAGAAAGGGCGGCTTTTTATAGCCAGAAACCATCATCAGGTATAGAAATCATAGAAGTCCACAATACTACCATCTCATGAGACTATATGTACGAGACCATTTACGCCTGGGGTCGACTTCCCGAAAATACTTAAGTCTAAGCCACCAACAGTCAGGGAGCCTACTATATGTGGCTGCCTTCCTAATGACCCGGGTGGTCAATTTGTGGCCAGGTGTTAATAGGCCCCCAGACCTGTGGTTACAGGTACATGTATCTGCCTCGGCCCCAGGAATTTCACCAGCCATGGAGAAATTTTTCTGAGGTAGCCAAATGTATCCTTTGTCCATTTATTCTATGCCCATTAAGTCGTTATCCCTACTTTCTCTTCGTTATCTGTGTTTCTACAATACCCCTCAAGTCAGGTATTAAGTCACTAACATGTAGTAATGGTAAGCAGTGGTACCCTCTGGCGGCCTGTGCTGGCAATATATGCACAATGCTATATAGGTGTAATCTTATAATATCCAAGTGTGAATTATCACTGGGATCTGGCATTGTTACTAATGATATAGTAAGCTCCCTGACTGACCAATGCTTAATTCTGGTTCACCAATCTAACCAATCATATTTGCTTAGACTTCATTATCACACGAGAGAACTCCACCTTTGTTTTGGGACAGGACTTACATGTATAGGCGGCCACTAATGCAAATACTAACCGACGTTGCTTGGCTTAGTGATCTAACCGGGACTGGTGGCCTGATAGAGTTATAATCTATTCTAACATAGTGATGAATGCCGATGAATCCCTTGCCGTAGATGAAGTCACTCTGCATATAGCAGCAGTGGTGGTAGTGTCGTCGTCGTCGTCGTCGTCGTCGTCGTCGTCGTAGTAGTAGTAGTAGTAGTAGTAGTAGTAGTAGTAGTAGTAGTAGTAGTAGTAGTAGAAGCAGCAGCAGCAGTAGTAGCAGTGCCATTGTTGTTGTTCTTGCAGCAGTAGTAATTGGGACCATTCTAGTCTCTCAGAGGTAATTATGCTTAATTAAGTATTAAATACTTACTCCACTTCTGAATGTTCGAACACAGGAAAGAAGCACCGTTTTTTCTGGAAGTTGAAGTCCAGTGTCCCGCTTCCCTGTACGGCCTGGCACCACTCGGCAGTATGCGGTGTCAAGCTGTAGGTCACGTGTTTACCCTTCCGGTCGGAAGCGAAAATTCATTTGCAAGTCGCTTTCGCTGGAAAGGTATCGC
>JAAUYG010028882.1_pt1 | contig 14556 bp, 8 predicted proteins | sample 7278091 | NCBI WGS metagenome assembly JAAUYG01 (sample SAMN14350201, study PRJNA611818) | marine sediment metagenome | isolation source: surface marine sediment (0.6m) | place: French Polynesia: Moorea | collected 2018-08
CCGGAGACTGAGAGTTTGGGTAGGCAAAGACAAGATCGGACGACTCAGACACAGGCCGGGGGCAGGAGAACCCAAGTTGTGCAGCCGCAGCCTGTGGTGGAGAAAGAAGCCTCATCTCATAGCTCTTATAAAGAGACCAGCTCCGACACGGAGCGAGTAACTCCTGTGAAAGCCAAGGATGCTGAAAGGACAGCAAAATCTACAGGCATGCACTCCAAACATCCCAATGTGATTTTCCGAGCTAGGGCTAATCCCATCAGTGCTGACACATTCAGGAATCTTAAAATCAAAGGCCGGCATCGAAGCCGTTCAGACCGATCCCCAAAGGCTTCGGCTAGTAAACGTGGGGTGCCAGTGAAGACCCCGGATCGTCCACGATCACAGTCTCTAGTGGATACAGATAGGGGAGAGAGTGGACTGAGGGCCTCTCAGAGGTCCAAGTACAGTAACGCATCCACAATAACCTCGTCTACCTCTACTACAGGCCACTCCCCAACCTTCAGCTTCTCTAGTCGCAAATCAAGCCTCTCAGACGACTCATCCGAGCTGAGCGACGGCGATGACTACCTACTGATGAGCCTGCCACCCAAACTGCATCCTGTGTTGCAGCTGCAACAGCGGCTTCAAACCATGGGAATGCAGTCAGAGTCCAACAACACACTGACTGAGCCTGGTGGGAAATTGCCAGGTAGTGACATCAACGATGGCGGTCCCCAGAAGGTCAGGAGCCACGGCAATGGTAACGGCCGTCCTGGGGGACACTTCCGACTGGCGCGGATGTCCGGGATGATGAGGAGCTTCGATGACAATCATCTGTCCCTCGGGGCGGAAAACCAGTCACGGCAGTCAAGTATTGTGGGTCTTGATTGGTTGTTTAGCACTGACACCAGTGATTCAGCATCATCAGGTAAACGATTCAATATATGTCCCTTGTTACTGTTCCTGTCACGTTAATACTGGCATGGCAAATAAAATGAGTAAGTGTTGACATAAATATCTTGATGGTAGCAATATTTTCTTTGAAGTAAAATACAAAATCAATTTTTGTATACGCTGAATTTGCAATGCTAGAAATGTTCCAAGATATGTTGCCATACCAGCGACGAATGTCTGGTAAGATCTGAAGTCTAACAACATGGGTAATGAACGTAATTGTACTAATCAGCAGTAACTGCAACTTTTGCAACCATTGTCTTTTCTTGGCTTACCACCAGCTTTGGACCATGTGAGCTGAGAATTCTTTTTTTTTTTTTACCTGGAACCAGTAAAAACGAAGCAGTGCATATTCACGATAGTTGATTTGTTGTATTCCTAGGTGGCCACAGTCCATGTCACTCTGACCTGGAGTCGGACTCGTATAGCACCGTTACCAACGAGGGTAGCCATCATGCCCCAGCTCTCACCTCCACCCCCCACCACCGTGACCTAGCCAGCAGCACTCCGCCTGGAGACCCCAGTCCGGGAGATCTCGCATCCGGCTCCCTGCCGGCTAGCTCGCCTGAGGGAGAGAACTCCTCAGACAGACCGACTGCCTTCCACCGAGCCAAGGCCGTCTTCCATAGAGGGCAGAGGAAAAAGACGCAACTGGAGAGCCCGGATAGTGAGGAAGAGGATACCGAGCAAAGTAAACAATAAATATATAGCATGGTGTCCAGATATAGAGTGCAGTGGTTCCGGCGATTTGAGACTCCCCTCCACCATCCTTTAAAAATTCCATCGTTTTTTTAAAGACCGGCCATCAGTGACAACGCTTACATTTTCGTTTTAAATACTCCCTCTTGTCTTTTGGTCAACCAGTGTGACTGCCAAGTTCATCTTAAATTTAATACCGGTCACTGAGCAATACTGAATTGTATTGAATTTCAGATACTAGGCTTATTTTTAACTTAGAAATCTTGATATGGTTTTACTGTGTTTTTACACGTACCTAAGGTGCCTTACTGGCGTTCTATTTATTAATGATAATATGAAGTATATATTAGTCAATTAAAAGTAATTAAGAAATGCATGGTAATCATTTGTAGCACAGCTTTCTAAAAGGACCTACAAGTATGTGTAATATATTATATCACCACAGTGACTGTTTCTATTGTATGTTGGCATCCAACATGCTGTGGCTTTAATTTTAATAGACTAATTCCCAAGGCCCAGTAGGCTCCGTACTGACAACTCATTTGCCAAATGAGCTACCGACTCAATGCTCAGTTGCATATGTATGCTATACATGTACCAAGAATAGCTTACTACTTAGCCATTGATGTACCATGTTGGTTAATATTAATGAGCTGGTTTTGATCCAGTCAGCAGCCCTTGGGAAACCATGGAAGGAGTTCTTGAAAATACTTAACTAAATTTTGACTTAAGTTGGATCAATTATGGTGCTCAGGTTAATGACTTAAGTCAATACCTAAACTTAAGTATTTTTGAGAACACCAACCCAGTTCAACCAAGGAAAGTGTAAACTGGCCTGTTGCAGCTACAGTGGTCCTTCTCTTAAAGGACACTCTAGAAAGGACACCCCTCTATAAAGGACACAAATTTTTGGAAGCAAGTACTGTGAATGCATGTGGTGGCGTGCTCCCTCTCACCGAAGGACACCTCTCTAATAAGGACAGAATTTTTTGACAGAAGGGGTGTCCTTATTAGATTGCGACTACTGTAACACAGTTGTCTCCCTCTAATAAGGACACCCCTTCTGTCAAATAATTCTGTCCTTATTAGAGAGGTGTCCTTTGGCGAGAGTGTCCTTTAAAGAGAGGGACCACTATACAGAAGAGCTTGACATTGAATGCTATCTTGCTCTACCCAGACACGGCTGACCAGTCCCAAGAGATCACGGACACCGTGGAACTGAGTCGCCGCCTGCTGGAGATCCTCAGTAAGACTGACCCCGCCGAGGCTGAGGAGGAACTGAAGAAGTTAAAGGAAGAACTCAACGCCAGAAGTAGGTTTCTGTGTTTGGGCAGTTCCATTTGAAAATGACAGGGGGGAGGGGGTACAAAAGGATATCTTGTAGGCCCTTTTCTACAGTAGGGCTGCCGGGCCAAAATGGGAGGTATATGTACAGGGAATATGAACTGATGGCCAGAGCATTCTCTTTAGTGTGTACCACATGCATCGGTGTACAGATATTCTCATCAAGTGTTTTGTACATGTGATATGGGAACATTCTCTGAGTGACTGTCTAAAAGTCACTTTCGGTATGGTTACATGTCTGAAATATTGAACTGCTGCAAGCTACAGCAATTACTGTATCCCTTATCCCCCCGACTCGCCTCCACTTAAACAATGAAAATGTTTTCTTTTAATATCATGCTGTTTGCATGATAATAATTATTTGTGACAGCCTCAGTGTTCATGCTCGGAGGGGTTTTCTTGCTCCAGTAGTTGCCGAGGGAAAACAGCAACAAAACACATCCTCGGACAAACCGACGCCCAGTAAATCGAGCTCCTCAGAGTCTCAAGGTGTAAAGGACACCGAGTCAGCCAGAAGATCAAGGTCACGGGAAGGTTTGTATCTAAATATCTCCAAAAAGTTTTCATATATTAGCTAACCTTTATAGGCACAACCAGTGCTGATAGTTTGAGACATTCAAGCTTAATAACCAAGCCTGAAATATTTTACTAGAGATGAAAGTAAATTGTGTAGTTCCTTGGTAGATAATGGGGGGGGGGGGGTGAAGAGATATGAAAATATGTTGTGGGGTGTGTGTGTACAAAAAGAACTATAATACCTCATGAGGGGGTTTAGGATAGGTATCAATCACAGTACATATGTGTATCACGAGAAGAATTGAAATACATTGTAGGGGGGATTAAAACTAATTGAAACATGTTGCTGCGGGAGGCTGAATATTTTTCATGTCCACCCCCTCCCCATACTTTCTAATGGGATAGCCCTTTGTACAAAGGTTAGAAGACATCTGTATGTGAATTTAGAGATCCTGTAAAGGATGATGTTAGGGCGGTACCAGTTACCTTAATATGACCTAAGTAAAAATGTTTTTTTTTTACTATCTAATATCCCAGCAGAAACGTATTGGCAGTCAACATGACTTCTTTTTTTGGGAAAAAAAATGTTAATTAAATTCTTGAACATTTTATGTTAACTTCACATCAGTTTAATTTACTCAGTCACTTAATATTTTTTTTTTATATTAAGAATTTAATAGGAAACCAAGGTTGGTGATTGGATGACGTTTGATTTCAGGACACCGCGTGAGAGGTCGGGGTCGTCGTCAAGTACATGATAGTGGCGTAAACATGACCGTACCAGGCACACCAGACAAGGAAAAACCCAGCAGTAGCCGTGAGTCATCAGCTTCCAATCACAATGAGTCATCGGCGCTGCTGACAGAGAAACGTCAGTTACAGCCGATGTCAACACCCGAACCTTCTGCAAGGGAACCGTCAACACAGTCAGAGAAGAGCAACAAGAGGTATGTGGGTAGTAGCAAATAAATGTTGGTAGTATTCCTTGATGTTTGTTTCTCAGAACATCTGGGATTGGTAGTTAGAAACTTAAAATTAAAATGACGCTAAGACATAATTGTATAGATGTTTTCAGGGTACAGTGAAACCACACCTAAAGACCACCCAGATATAAGGCCACCCCTGACATGAGCCACCCAGACATAAGACCACCCCAGATATAAGACCACCCCAGATATAAGACCACCCCAGATATAAGACCACCCCAGATATAAGACCACCCCACACATAAGACCACTCCAGACATAAGACCACCCCACACATACAACCACCCCAGATATAAGACCACCCAAGATATAAGACCACCCAAGATATAAGATCACCCAAGATATAAGGCAACCTCAGGCATAAGACCACCCCAGACATACGACCCCACCAGATATAAGACCACATATTCTGTGACCAAAATTACCCTCCAGTGCTATATTGTTCAGAATTAAGACTACCTCCACCTCAACCATGGGTGGTCTTAAATTTGGTCTTAATTTTGTGCCTCACTGTACAGTAGAAGCCTACTGCCACTGAACTGTTCCACCTCTGTCAGTTCCAGGAAGCGTACCTCCAGTGGCCAGTTTAACCGCAGCAATTCAGGGAGGTCTGATGGACCTCCAGCAGATGCTCTGGAGGCAGTGGTCGGTTGCGTTGGAGTGCGACACTTAGCTGAGACACATGAAGACACTACAGAGGGTGCTGTCCATTGCTTCCAGGATGAATTCGGTAATTTATCTTCCACCGACTGCGCACATCCAACCAAACAAGTTTGGATGTGATCTAACTTGGAAATGTGAAAGGTCAAAACATCCCCTGGCAAGGTCAAATTGACAGTAGAAGAAGTTTTATTTTAATAGTGGACTTTGTTTAGTTAGCCAATATTGTTATATATTAAATTGGTATAAATAAAATACAGTAGTCACTCTCTAATACAGCCACCCTATTTGTCAAGAAACTGGCCACATTAAAGTTAAGAGATGGCCTTTGGTGAGGGGAAGAACTGAATACATTGATAGTAGTAGCGGAAAAGATTTATGGCCTTACTAGAGAGAGTGGCCTCTGTTGACAGTGGCCACTAAGAGAGGGACCACTGTATATGTATAGTGAGAAAGTCCAACCATGAATTGAAACAACTACATGTACATATACTGTAATTAAAGAACTGACATATGTTATCTGGGGACAACATACAGTATATATATGATCCTGTTACTGTAGCCGAGCACATAATTAAGATCAGTTAATACAGGATTACAGGTATATTGTTATATTGGTCCCATTGCAATTCTTTAGCTCAAATTCTGCTTCCTTATGTGATGCCCAGGTAACTGGCTGACATACACATTTGGCGAGAACAGTACGGGGGTGGCCTGCACTGTGCCGGATGCTCCACTCCCCCCAGCAGACAACAAGAGCAGCCCGTGGAAATGGTAACTATATGTAGTACATAAACTGAATGACATGTTATTGATTCCAAGGTTTTGAGCACTATGCATTATATATATCGGATAGGTAGGTATACTGGCTGCGAGTACTCATTGTCAAGGTCACCATATTGTTCAAGTCTGATTAACTTAGACAGTCCCTTAGCATGACCTACTTGGTAAGCCTCTAGCGTAATTGTGAGTATTTGTGTGTAATAAAATGTAATGACTCAATATGTCATATGCGGATTAATGACTACCATTTTAGACGCAGGCTGTGTAGCTTCTGAAGCTTCAGTCTTGAAAATGCGTGAGTCTAAGCTTTGGCGTAAGTTAGATTCTTAGGCAGTCACACTGCTGGGATTGGTAAGTTAAGTCAAAAGTATTTTCTAAGAACACTGGGCCAGATATTTTTACCAATATTAGAATGCATTTCTGTTTAGAACAAAAAAAAATAGACTATAACTAAGGGTCTTATTTTAAGGAACAGGTGTCTATGATAGAACTAGTGTTGTGTTTCTCTTATTAGTATTTCTCTTCTATGTACTGTGTCTTCATCTTCCATCAGGGAAAGTCCAGATCCAGAATCTGTATCTGGATCCACAGTAGTTCTGGATGGTTCCCATCTCCACCCCCCTGTCAGCCGAAGCACCCGCCATCACATTGAGCCCCAAGTCCTGCTGGATCTGGATCTCCCAGGGGCCTCAGCCAGTCGATCCTCTCGGAGCGCCATCCAGAGTTACATGGATGCTCTTCTGGAGCGGGGTGGCTCAGGCTGCTCCACGGACACAGACTCCATCAACATGCACAACGCCACTGGCTTCAGCAACAAGCCAAAGCATTACTACAAGTTCTTCTTCATTCCGAAAAAGTTCCTCAAGATTCGATTCGATCGTCTTGCCTTAGTTGCCTTGCTTGACAAGTAAGTATTGACTGTTGCTAACTTTATCAAGCGTCAACTGTTAGTGGCTTCAGCACCAATTGACAGTCAGATGTAGCACATTTGTCATGACATATAATTTGCCTTGATTGTTTGAGTGCCTAACCTAAAACTGTTATGCCGATAGTTGTCTTATCAATGCACATAATATGCACGCTCTTTTTTCACCAAAGACAGGTTTTATTTGAAAATGAATATATTGAGAAAGATATTGCCAATGAGCCAATGGGACTCATCCTGGGCAGCTTAACATGACATGCGTGTTTCTGTTTTTTTTTTTTTCAGGAACACCATTCTGGAGACCGTGATTTCGGTCCTCCTGGCTGTAGGGGTAGGTGTGCTGGGCGCCCTGCTTCTGGCTATGGGTTTCTACCAGGATTTCTGGATATTCGTGCTGTGTTTCATCATGGCTTGCTGCCAGTATTCCCTATTGAAGGTAAGGGAGAATTGGGTTCCCGTGGCTTCAGTCATAGAGTGGGATACAAAATGATTGTTTGCGACAGGATAGGGTAGGCCACGATATCACAGGCGCGTTACTGAAAACTTGCACAGACACAAAAAAGATGTTCCCTAGGATGCGAAGCCATGCAGATTCTACGCATCAATGAGCAGAGCAGGTGATGGTTCAGTTTCTTTTTGAAGGTCTCAACAGACAAGCAGTTCCTTGGATGTTTTGGGAGGTTATCCACAAGTTTGGGGCAGCACAGGCAAACAAAAATAATCACCCAGTGTGGCAAAATGAATGATTAGGAGTCATCATAAGTGGTGCATGCTTTTACAAATATTCGGAACAGTCATGCAATAAGTTATTTAAGTTATGCAATATATGTTAGAAGTTGTGGTGACATTGAATTGTTGTAAATGATAAATGGTGCCCATCTTTCTTTATAGAGTGTACAGCCAGACGCTGCCTCCCCTATGCATGTAAGTATTGGTGACCTATCTGCATGTATACTTTGATTGCATTGCTCAGTTGAATGGCTTTATCAACTGTAAGCATTATTTGGTCGATGTAATGGAGAAAAAGTTATGATGTGTATACCAAGTAATGCACTGTATTCCATGACATTATTTTAAAAACCTTGAGAAGAGTACTGTTGCCTAAGAAAAGTGTTTTTGATCTTTTGTAATTAGCGCCATTTGTAATAAAAGTTACACTTCTCTATTGAATTATTTGAATACACAATGTAATGCAAAAAAAGTTGTAATATCATGTGTATCAAGTAATGCACTGTATTCCATGACATTATTATGAAAAACTTGATGAGTACTGTTGCTTAAGAATTTATTTTTTTTTAAAGTTTTGTTATTAGCGCCATTTTGCAATAAAAGTTATACACTTCTTTCCCTCAGGGTTACAACCGTATCATTGTGTTCAGCCGTCCGTTTTACTTCTGCGTGTGTGGAATGCTGGTGTTAGTGCTGGATCATGCTGGCACGGTCTGGCATCATACCACCTTCACGCTGTATGGTGTGCCCTTCACCTCACAGGGGGCGCTGTGGTTTGCCAGAGATCTCGTGAAAGGTAGGAAGCGAATTTTGAGCATCAGATGGTTTCATTTCTGTAATATTATTCTAACGACTACTATTAAAAACTCCCAACACATGTATTTAATATTGACCAATATAAATATTGATCTATATTTATCATTGGGCAATATTAAATAGTATTACATGTGTTTCAGTTCAAGCTTGCAGCCGTCCTACATACAGTTCTACACGTACAGGTCCTTTAATAGTTCCGTGACAAAATCATTATTGCTCAGAATTGCAGATCATATGCACAAAATTTAATGCGATTAAAAAGAAGACACCTTTCAGACTTGTTTGAATAGCAACATCTGCCAAAACAGCAGAATTTCTGCTCATCCTGCAATCAGGGACATGTCAAACTATCGAAGCAGCATATGTGTATCCAGGTTGTAGATTTCTGTGGTTTGTTTTTTTCCAGTGTTTCTGTTGTTTTTTCCACTGATCTTCACCGTTGGCCTGCTTCCCCAGGTCAACACATTCCTCATGTACATACTGGAACAAGTGGAAATCCATGTGTTTGGAGGCAGTGGTGAGAAAATGAACTCCATTGTGTTATATACCATATTATGTGTAGGGCTGTCTCATTAAAAAATAAAAAGTATGAGGGGTGGGGGTTGGGGGGGGGGTGAACATGAAAGTATAAAAAAATATGTTATGTGTGTGGGAGGGGTGTACAAAATTGTAATACCTTGTAGTGGGAATGCAGAACAATGTGTTGCAGTATATATCTTATCGTGAGAAGAATTGAAATATCTTGAAGGATGTGTGTGTGTGTGTTAAAAACTAATTGCAACATGTTGCGGGGGCGGGGGGTGGGTGGGGTGGGTAATAATTTTTCAGCTCCCCCGATATTTTTAATGGAATAGCCCTTACGTGTGCAGACAGTTAACAAAAAGTGACTTGTGAACATTCAACAGTAACTTATAGCCAATGTATGAGAGGTTTATTACCGGGTAATATGAGCATTGGGATATAAGTGCAAGTTATTAAGTGACATCAGTTTGTGGTCCTACAGTAAGGGGTCTGAAATTACAGGACACATGGAATGAATATTATTCATCACTAGATGAACAAAATTCACTCCAGAGTGTAGAGAAAATTGCTAACTTTTATTTGTGAAAAGAAACATACCTGGTATATACCATACTCTCCCTGTAATAGGGACATTCTTTCTCCCGTTTGAATCTTACCACATTGGAGAGGTTTTCATTGTTGAGAAGGTGCCTCAGATATATTCCAGGTGTTAATATTGCCATGATGATTTCTGTCCTCTCTAGGGTATCACTTAAGACAAACTGCTATAGTACGTTTCTCTCTCCATTTCAGCAACTACCTCTCTGTCTGGTGCTGTGTTTACTGTGATCAGAAGCTGCATCGCTGGAACTATTCTCTACGGCTTCTGCTACGCAGGAATTAAGGTATGCTTGGAAATTTAACAACTCATAGGGAGACTAGGGAGACCTGGGTAAAATTCAATTTTAACCTTGAACAATGTTTGCTGAAGAATGCAGTAGAGTGGGATGAAGAGATACCTGTGTCATTTGAACAGAATAGTCCATTCCGGCACAGTGCATTTGGTATAGAAGTCTACCGTGATAAATAATAAAATATATAGTTAAACTGACAAACGGTATGATAAAAACTTTTTGATAGCCACTTTTACATTGAATTTTCCCCGCTGTCAATCTATGTTTAGATTAATGTTTTCTGACTTTATTCAATATGCTTAAGTTCTGTTTCTGACTTGATATTTTTCTACACAATGGCCCAATACTCAGCCTGCCATGCCATGCCTGCTATACAAGTAAGCAATGAATAATTGTATTGTACTGAAACATATTTTTCCGTGGAGTAACACCTAGCAGTTATTCTTCGCTGTCTTCTTACAGGACCCACCGTCCCATCCCGACCAAACCAACCAGTCCAACATCCTGTTCTCCGTATACTGCGGGGTGGTCGTGCCAGTGTGTTACCATCTCAGTCGAAATGCCAGCGACCCCCATGTTCTCAGGTAAACTTACAGCAGCGCTATATTCAATGAACAATGCTTTCCATAAAGAACTCAAGTTACTATTACTATGTAGAACTGTACCAAAGGAAGGAGCATGTAAAAATTATGTGGGCGGTACAGTTCTGGCTCGTAACCTTTATTTACAGTACTGCATTACTACAGTATTTACAGTATATTCCACTGCATGGTGTACAGTAGACGGTCTTGTTTTTCGGCTAGGCATCATGGCTTTTTGCAAAGGGGTTAGGGGCTATACAGAGCACATAAGCATGGGGACCATAATAGGCCAAGGTGATCACCCTGACACCCAATAGCGATGTAAATAGGGTGTATTTTAAATCTTTTGGCGGGAATATGACGTGCCGCAGTTACCCAAAAGACAAAGTGGGCACAAAATAAAAACGTGTTTACTCGAAGGTTTATGTGATGGAATGAGATTAGCTAAAGTTTAATCATATAAGGAAAACCTATAAAGGAATCAACTATAAAGGAACTATTTTATACTGATCAAATCTTAGTTGATAACATGTACACACATTAGGTTGAGACGTTGACTGAACATTGTTTCATTCTCCGTCCAGGGATCTACTTGTCAATGCTGTGCTGGGGGAGAGGAAGAAAAAGGAAGAGGAGGAGGAGGAGAAGAAAGAAGAGAAGAGCACTGTTACGGAGCTTGTTGACCCACTGCCAGAGAAACTACGTAATGCAGTGGTAAGCCATTTCAGTGCCGGAAGTCTCAAAAATACTTAAGTTTAAGTATTCAACTTAAGTCGCATTCTCAGCCAATCACATTGCTCAGATTGTTCACTTAAGTCAAAACTTAAGACTTGTAAGTTTTTTCGAGAACTCCACACGAGGGACTGTGTGTCAAGTTCATGTCTCTCTCAACTTCATATTTAGGGGCTTTTTCAACCCTCCAATTTTCTCCTCAATTGTTTCACATAGGTCTTCCGCCATATTCTCTACTAAGGTAGTAGGTGCATAAAAAATCTATCTTTCCCCATAGATCTTTAGGTGAGTGATCATACAATCAAATGTCATGTCAGGTGTCAGAATATTTATAAATGATTCAGTATTAAGCAGTATTCCAAAGATCTTTTTTATGAAACCGTACCCTGGTGTGATGGTGGAATAAGATAGACTGTACACAGTATAGAATTCTCCATCGTCACTTACTCTGAGTTGCTGGGCGCAATCAACCCTTTCTGTCCACCAACCTGTGGCTTCAGCTGGCCTGTGAGAGTGTATATAGGTCTGACAGGCTGACAGGTTTAGAAGCTCGGCTTCAGTCGGTGACTACCTTGCCTTGTCTGTGAAGCTCCGGTTGCGGTAAGCCTTGCGAAGGCAGCAATTTGATTGGGTAAAAGTTTGATGTAATATACATGGGCCTGGATCAGCTGTAACCACAGGTAGCTGGGGATGGAAAGTATTGACTGTACACAGTTACACGTGATGAATGACGATAGGAATTCTCCCAATTCGAGATTTTCTATGCATGTTTATATTGCCAAGTATATCAGGTTCTGCATGGTAGTTTTCATTTTCTTTGTACATGCAACTTCATTAAACATATCTATTTACATGATTGTACTTCGGGTGAATCAGATAGAATAGTTTTTGTACACAAGGTATTTCATAGCTTATGGCATTCATAGATCATCTGTTACAAAAACTCGCAGAACACTGATGTTCTTGTCTACTACCAGTATTACAAATGCTACGTATACCGGTAGTTTGTACTGGAGGAGAGTCTAGTTTTCCAATGATATTTTCAAGTTTTCAAGTCTCCTAGAGTGTTCCTATGGATTCTTGTGTCTGTTTTACCCACACAGAGCGAGAGGCTGCGATCAGACCTGATAGTCTGCTGTATCAGCGGTGTTCTCGTCTTTGCCATCAGTGTCAGCACAGTCTTCAGTAGCTCGGTATTGCAGGTGAGACAGCTGTATGGTCATATAAATGCAAACCTAAATATATACATTGTCACTAGTAAAATTGAAAACAAAAACAAAACAAACACACATAGACAAAACTTAGACAACGCATCCTGTGGTAAAAGGTTCTTTGTAAAAAAGCCTGCTACCGGTAAGATTGGTGTTATACTAATAATCGTAAAGCCTCAGTTAATGTTACAATGTTGCAACAAATCAGTTGAGAATAGAAGAGTTAGTGTTTTAGTTGTTATATGTGTGATATATTTATCATTTGATTACATCAATACGGTACAATATGCCGTGAAAGACAGCTCTATTGGGCATAAAAATGGGTCAAGACTCACAAGTATCTTTTGTGACAGGTGCAATTACACTGAAATGGGACTTATTGCCAAGAATATATGGTCTTACCAGTCAGGTTGTTTTGCATGACAGCAGTCTCTCAAGACAGGTTTTTGCTGTTTTAGATTTGATGCCATGCCTTTCCATGTACTACACTACTGTTGTTGTTTTTTTCAGCCCATGCTGTTTGATGTTTTGGTGTACATTGCTGGTGGCCTTGGCTTTATCACTCACTACCTCATTCCACAACTACGTAAAGAGATGCCGTGGCTGTGCTGTGCTCACCCGCTACTGCTCACGCTCGAACGTAACCAGTTCGAGGTCAGAGGTCAGTTACCATGGTTACTGAGGGTCTTGGTTTTCTCAAATGAAAGAAGAGCAATTTGCTGTGTTAATTCTGATCCGTTATGTGCAGTGCATCATTTAGTAATGGCTAAGTATATGCTAACTGATGGAGAAAGGCTCTGCATAAAAATGGATCACGGCAGGTATGTCACTTCGAAGATGCTTCATATCATGGTGTATGTATTGCATACAATGTTGTTTATTCAATGTTGAACAATTACATGATCCAGTTAGATTTAGGGACTTTGATCAGAACCAAATATCTAGATTGTGCATTTCAACTGGGACCATTTTCAACAACAATCGTTAGTCTACATAGGAACTTAAATCCACCGATAACCTTGGAAACTACACAGTGATGGTGAACAGTCTTTTTGATACTTAATATCAGTGATGAACTTAAAGATTTTTCAGAAAATCGTCCCTAGCTATTTGGGGTAGAGAGATGTATGACTGAGAAGAACACTTATAGCCGGGATTTCTGTCTTCAGATGCTGCTCAGGTCACATGGTTTGAACGCCTGTATGCGTGGCTGCGCTTTCTGGAGCGTAACGTAGTCTACCCGGCCCTGTTCCTGAATGCTCTCACGGCCTCTGCCAGGGATATAGTGGAGAAGGACTTCAGTATCTAGTGAGTCTGGATATCCAGGATTAATCTATGTACAGGCACTGAACTTAGAGCTGTTAGACAATACCGCTGTCATCACATGTATAACATATAAGCCATATGCACTGTCCTTCCTAATGTAGGCCCCAGATAAAATTATGGTGCAACATTCTGCTGTATTACCACCATATGTTTTATCTACAAGAGCATGGCCACTTGTGCAACGTTTGAGTTAGTGTTTTGTCTAGAGGTGTCTTTTGAGGTGTCTTTTGTAATACTGCAAATTTATGCATTAACTTTTATGTGATAGTTCTAAACAATCTGCTAGTAGGATTGTATTACTATGCTACGGGATTTCTTTTCTGACCAATCATAGCTGCTAAACACGCAAGTGCTATAGTAGTTTTGTAATACATGGTGTCTATTTCCCTGTTTAGTGTGGCAACCCTCATCATATCGCTGTGCAGTCTGAAGATGTTCCGCTGTGGCTTCACAGACACTCCACGCCAGTTCATTGTGGTCGTCTTCACAGCATTCTTCTTCAAGTACGACTACAAGTCGGCCTCCGAGACATTCCTCATCGACTACTTCTTCATATCAATACTGTTCAGCAAGGTCAGTGTACTGTACACAGGGCTTGGAATTCTCAGAATATGTCTCAAGTTCAGTGGGGTGTTTCATAAAGCAAAGTTAGTCGACTAACTAGTTAGCAGGCTAACATTTACAGGCTCAAGGCGTTTCATAAAGAGTTAGTCGACTAACTTTTGATCAAAAATCTTAGCCTGCTTTGGCGGAGGCTAAACGTCTGTTAGACAGCTATAGTGCTAGGTAACGATTGTTTCCAAAAGGTTCTAACAATGATGACTGTTGAGACCATAGCAATGCTGATTATGACGTATTTTATTTATATCATTTGTCTGCTCTATGAGAGATCAACATACA
>JAAUYG010035897.1_pt1 | contig 14556 bp, 9 predicted proteins | sample 7278091 | NCBI WGS metagenome assembly JAAUYG01 (sample SAMN14350201, study PRJNA611818) | marine sediment metagenome | isolation source: surface marine sediment (0.6m) | place: French Polynesia: Moorea | collected 2018-08
ACTACTACTACTACTACTACTACTACTACTACTACTACTACTACTACTACTACTACTACTACTACTACTACTACTACTATGAGAACAGTAGTCTGATAAAAAAACATTTTCGCTATCGTTGTTGGGCCAATGTCTCATAGTACCAATGGAATTTAGGACTACTGGGCTGTTCCTGAGTTTTTTCACATTCCTGAGTAAATTTCCAGTAAATAGTGATGGATGTAATGCCCTGTAGGACCAATGACCTATAAGATTACTGAGCTGTATTAATATTGCGATGTACCCGTTCATAAGAATGTAATATATATATAGTGCACGTACATGTACAAGAAAGACGTTCGTGGCAACAGAACACTCCACCACCCTACAAATTCTGTCATGTGATATACAGATTAATACACTACCAACTATGTACAGACCTCCTGCCACTCAAAGTCTAAATGACCTTGACTTTGATCTTTCAAGGTCACTCAAGGTTAAATCTAATGGTGCAGTTGGAGTAACCAAATATGATTTCCTGTTCCTGTTCCTGTTTAAGTAGTAAAATATGGCGTAATATGGCCTTTACAACATATAAGCTTCAAAATCTCAGTGACCTTGACTTTGACCTTTTACCGTCACTCAAAGTCGACTGCGATGATCATGATCCAATATCTTATTTCCTATTGGTGTTTAATATATACATATGACCTAACCCGGTTTCTTTATGAGATGTGACTTCAAAATCTGAGTGACCTTGACTCTGACTTTTCAAGGTCACTCAAGGTCAAATGTATTATAGTAACATATGAACTAACTAGGCTCCTTCACGAGATACAAAGCTTCAAAATCTCAACGAGCTTGAGTTTGGCACTCAAGGTTAAATCTGATGATTTGTTTGGCCTCCACATGTATGAACTGATATTAGTGTGTAATAGTAATTATGTCTATGCCTCACGGTTTAGCTGCTACAAGCACTTGAAAAGCCTTCCCCCATCACTATTCATTGGGCCAAAATATTTTCTCAAGAGCTAATCATTTCTTGAGTCAAAGCGAAGACTCCCGACAAAATTGATTGTGATTGATTGACTACTTTTTGAGTTTAGAGATGGTTGTTATTAACACACATACCCCCGAGTGAACTATATTTATCGACTTCTATTCATTACTGTATAGAAAATCACCCCGTCTGGAACCTAGCCGTTTGATGCTAGCCAGGTACCAGCTTTCGGGGTCACACAGAAGCGGCTTGTTCAGTATGTGACTTTTGGCCGTAGGTTCTATTCCAGTTCTAGTCACCGCGGGTCTTTTTTCTAATTGCATCCTACAAGACGTGTTGCTATTTGTGGAATGTGAAGAGCTCTGTAGATGCTGTCCTATCCATCACACTGGCCTGTATTGCTACATGTGCTATCTGGATACACTATTGGAGTCTGGAGCTCAGAAGCTAGGAGACTGGGGTTGCCGGGTGCTGTAGCCGCGTGTGCTCACTCTCGGCTCCATGGCAACCATGATGTCATTGGGAAGAGGATAGAGAACGAAGAAAGGCATTGTTTGTATCTAGCTGTACTGCCAGAACACATGTTCAGAGTTCGGACTAGGGGGGCATTCTCCCACTTGCCTAACCGCAGCCGGGACTTTCAAGTTCTGATAACAGTGAACAATGCATACCGCTACTATCTTTGTCAGTCGAAAAGTTGCCCCAGTGGTGATGGGCCGGGGGTGGGGGGTGGGGGGTGGGATAAGATATCTTAAATGAGATTATCTGTTTTAGGCCTTTTCCTGCACAAGTGATGGCTGGCTAAACTGGGCCAAGCAGGAAGCGTGGGTAATGATGTGACAGATGAGAATGCCCCAGACTGGATTAGAACAGGCGAGCTATCCGTCTTCTGAAGTGTAAGATTTTTGCACCTCTGCCAAAGCGTCGCTCTGTAATAAGGCACGTTAGCTATGTTCATTACACTGAACAAACTGAGATACAGCAATTTGCTACCCACTGCAAATCTTCTGCTGTATTTACACAATATTTGCTATATTTACACTTAGGAAAATGCTTCATAGTTACACTTCATAAAGACCTTACTTCATGTTTACCATATAGTTTCTCTCTTTCGTTTAGTATTTGTATATCAACAACAAAATAAACATTTACCAGAAATATTCACATATTAGTATACAGGTAGAGAAAATGTACATGCTAGATATAATAGAACCAGAAAATATTTACAAAAATATCAATCAAAGAATAAGAATGGTGATTGATAAATCAATAACGGTTACTGGAGGTAAACAAACTCTATAATGGATTGCTTCAACACAGTAAAGATAGCAAAACACTAGGCATATTTAAGAAGGGGGTAAATAAATACTTATTAGGTAACTAATATTAGAAAGATAATTATATTTTACTACATCTATATATACTACGTCTACGGTGTGGACCAAGTCCTAATCAATAAATGGAATTCATTTTATTGTATTTTTTTTCTTTAATACGTCACAGACTTGCAAGGCATCCAGCTAGCTAGCAGCAATGCTATCTGGATGACCGTTATTAACTATATATACTGTATTATATTATACTGTACTATGTTATTGCACCAACAAAGTGAAAATAAAATATCCTATCGTACCCTATCTAACCCTTATGACAAACATTATCACGTAATATTTTTTTATGTATGGCAAATATCTCAGTACTCTTCTAGTTCCCTTCCTATTTAACAATAAGAGACATGTAGAAGTAAAGACCCCGTGTCCAAAGACTTGTGCCATATGAAGAGCACCTTCAGAGCACAATCAGAAGTAGTAAAAGTAGTAGTAGTACATGTAGTAATAGTAGTAGTAGTAGTAGTAGTAGTAGTAGTAGTAGTAGTAGTAGTAGTAGTAGAAGCAGTAGCAGTATTTGTAAGTAATAGCAGCAACAGCAGCAGCAGAGTAGTAGTAGTAGTAGTAGTAGTAGTAGTAGTAGTAGTAGTAGTAGTAGTAGTAGTAGTAGTAGTAGTAGTAATAGCAGCAGCAGTAATAGTATATGGTATTATATATGGAGGTCATCCATTTGTCTTCATCGACATACTGCTGGACAGATAGAATGGTTACTGATTATACACCTGAATCACAGATTGAGTGAGTGAACTGACTGCCTGACTAACTCACTGATTCACAGAATGATTGGTTATTCTGTAGTCACTGGCTGAGTTAGAGAGTGAATGGATGAGTTATTAAGTGGGTGAGTAAACCAATGAGTGAAGGAGTGATTTTTAAAAACGGTAGAATCCAGAACGACAGGGTGCGCAAGTAAAACCTGCAACAATATTTTGCTGTGGTGAGTAATATAAATTAGCCTAAATACGGAACTGTTAGGATAATTTTCTATAGCTAAGTGTTCTGACTTTGAAACTTTTAATATTAAAAATGCAGCTACATTTTGCAATAAGGACAGTTTGTTACAGTTAGATCAAAGACTCTTTAATGGGAATTGATATGTCCCGATGCATTCATATCTGTCTTGATGTTTGGTACCATATTCTGACCCATTCTAGATTTACTGTCGGCCAAAAGGGTTGCCACACAAATACACAATTTGCTTTTTGTTCATTTTCTTAGAACTTTCTGAAGTGTGACAAACCTTTGCATTCCTAATTAATTGTTTGACCAGATAGCTACTGAATTAAGTAACATTTTATTTATCGTCGGCTAGAACATAAAACATTAGCCGAAAGGCTATAAGCCAAAAGGCTATTTAGCGACACGAAAGTGAGATGAATATATACAATGACCTGAATGATTATTATAAACACATTCAATCAAGGTCATAAAATACATTCCAATAATTTAAGGCATTATAAGATACATTACATTGGATAATAACAGGATAAATTCCTTTAGATATACATTCCATTATTTTAGGCAGAAAATACAATCCAATAATTTAAGACATAAGTTAAAGTTCTATTAAAACACACATGTCACAAGTGGCACAGGTACAGTGTGGCTCCGATTCTTTTAACTTATCTTTGCATTATTTCAGATCTATACTCATTGTCTAGTTGATTCCACAGACGACTTCCTTGGTAACGTATAATGTTGAAACCATATTTCTTGGTGTTGAATTGCATGGGTTGCATTTGAATTTGGTTGAATTGTGACAAACCTTTGCATTCCTAATTAATTGTTTGACCAGACAGCTACTAAATTGTAACAAACCTTTGCATTCCTAATTAACTGTTTGACCAGACAGCTACTGAATTGTGACAAACCTTTGCATTCCTAATTAATTGTTTGACCAGACAGCTACTGAATTGTGACAAACCTTTGCATTGGTAATTGTGTGACCAGACAGCTACTGAATTGTGACAAACCTTTGCATTGGTAATTACATGTGACAACCAGTTTGACCGATATAGAATATTATGTTCTGACTGGACCTGTAGTGGGGCTAATCTGTTGGTGGGGTGGATGGAGATCCACAGGGGTGCAGTTTAAACTCTCAGATAGGATCATTGATTGAAGGATGTTCTTCAAGCTACATTTGCGTTTAAGTCAACCGATAACGGAACAGATGCTGCTCTTTTAGTTACGGGACTGATATTCAGGCAGACAAACGGCTGGCTGGGGTTGGGTAAAGAACCCCACATGGGGACAGAAGGGACTCTCATAAGATAAGACCCAGGAGACAGCCCCCTTCCTCCCTCCAGATCAATATATAGAGTTATAGAGATAACACAGAACACTGGCTTCTCCTTGAGCATAAGGACAAGCGTGCCGCTGTAATATCGGCTTCCATGTTGAAGGCATATATAGCTGTAGTAAAGCCGCATCCACGTCTGCAGGCATTATCAGCAATGTTACGGGCTGATGAAGAATGACCTGATAGTCGCAATGCTATGATGGAACTGAGCCAGTCGTACCTCATATTTCACCATAGCCTGCAAATAGTGTTTTTGAAACTGTATCACTTACTTCGGATGCTGTATTAAAATATTAGTAACTGAATAATATACAACCATAATGAAATCTTATGTGTACGGTTTCAGAAAGTTTCTAGAACAGTTCCTCCGACACTTGGACATATTCATTGTAATAAATGTACTATACTGTTTATGCTTAATTTCTTGCTGATTCTCTCAAAATCACAATGTGCCTATTTTTGCACTGATGGTATTACTTCTACACCCACTGTTGTTAGTTGGTAGCCCCATGTGTTACTGGGCTTCCGATTTCCGGTTCTTATTTATATTGACATCTTTTCAATGCTATATCGCCAAACAATTTATATGGCAAAATATTTGTACTCTTAAAATGTAATAATAGTACTATCATATAATAAGTGCCTGTGCATATCCTATATCCAGTGGTAGCATATTTCAAGTCATGTCGATGCTCCGAATGTCAGATTATCACCAAACGAACGTTTAGAGCTTGAATGATATGACTTTAATTTTATACTAATCGCATCCATGTTATATTTTAGGTTAAAGTTTCGGTTGTTTTATCGGCAATGCATTACTATATTATACCACTCACTGCTGCTAGGTTGCCCGCTTAATTACCAATAGCACCTTGTTCTACCAATCTGTGACTTGGATCAATTAATAGAATCTTGCAAACATTCATGAGCGGGCGGCTTTATAAACAGAAAAAGATATTAACCAACATGCTTTACATTTTAATGAAGAAAATTTATCGGCGCGGAATATAATAAACCGATGGTTTAAAAATATGGGGTAAAATTCAGATAATTAAACCTAAACAGCACTATAGTGTAGTAGGGTAATCGCGTACTGAACAAATACGAAATATTAGCTGACAGTGTATGGTATTTTGATTTATTTATTTTATTTAAAATACTTGGTTTAACCATGATTAATATTTCGAGGTTTCCAGACGTCTAATAACAAACATGAGATCACCTTAAGATTTATTTATTTATTATTTAACAGTTACTTATTTATTTATTATTTATTTACGCAAATTGGTAAAATTACTTAAATTAACCATTTTTTGCCTATCTAGACTATGGAAAATATATCCATTAATACAGCGTACTTATTTAATTAATTATGATGCCTTCGTATAATAAATACACTGGCGCTGATATTGTTTATGATTATTGGATTTTGCAACCTTTTGGAATATAAACTTTAACTCCTATTCTGACGTAAATTGTACAACAACACATTCTACCCTTGAATCAAGATCTCTATTTACATTTTTTCATCGTCAAAAAACTATTTGTTACAATTCTGGATGTGCTACATAATTATAAAACAACGCAAAATTCGCTTCGAAAATACAGGAAAAAAAATAGCGACCATAATGGCTTATGGATCTCTGCTGAACATACACGTGTAGCGGTATTGCATGTTTTAAAGGGTTATCGCATTCTGTTTAAATATTTAGCCCCCAAACCACACTTGTCTACATCAATAAAATCGTTAAAAAAACAAAAACATAATATAGAAATTAAAAGTGAAAACGCAAAGCCGGATTTTAAACATGTCACGCTTATGTATGCTCAGACGCTCCGCCGGGTGGGTGTAACAGTGTGGATAGCATATAAACTCACTCTGATTAATACCAGTTTCGACAAACAACATAAATATCTGATTACTAGCAAGATATGTCTTCAGCTGTGCGATAAAAATATAACGCGCTAGGGTGTATTTCATTCTCAATATCGGTTTAATATTGAGCTCTGCCAGCTCACTCTTGTTATAGCCCTGAAGTCGGCGCCCCGGCGGGAAGGAAACCGGTCAACCTTTGACGTGGAAAAATGAAATGGCCTTGCATTAATATACCTATATTTATGCTTGATGTACAACACGTAGAAACCCTCCCCGGGGTTTTTCGCAATTAAATTTACATCTGTAAATTTATTTATATTAAATTCAAAATTACATCCAACATCTTCATACTGCAGTCGTTTCCTCCACAAGGGCACCTTCACCGCACACCCCCACATCCCCCATGGTTGCTAAGCAATTATATATTTTTTCCACTCGGATGTTTAACATTTCATAGAATATCAAATTCAAGATCATATTATATATATGTGAATTCTGCAAGTATAGCTTTGCTCGTTTGTCTTCGGAGCATCGCTAGCTTACATATTTGTTCAGGGCTCTGGTCAGTGGATTCTGGGTCATGCCATCGCGTACTCAACTTGTTTACTGAATTCAGCATGTAAAGCATAAAATTTTGTCAAGGAAAGCACGCCTATACATATCTACATTTTAAATTTCTTAATAAAACTACACTTTTACGCATATAAAAGATGTCAATATGTACACATTGTATCTGTAAAAATTACAATTCTAATTTTAAGTTCTATAAGTATTTAAGCCATCTATCTTATTTTTGTGCGTATACATGAGAGTGAATAATGCAGCGAATTGGTGCTAATCAAGGTCATCTTTAAAATACATCATTTCAAAATGGCACACAGCGAAAAGAGAAGCAACATGTGGGAGCCGTTTTTCTGTAATTTATTTGCACTATATAATAACGGAACAGCTTTACTCATGGTGCGACCATACATGGTTAATTGAGTTAAGACTTTTCGCAGTAATAAATTGTCATATATGTTACGAGTTCCCAACTCATAGTGTCCCATTATGAAGACTTACTATCTCCAGTGGCACGCCGACGGGTGTACCGGGTATTGGCCTACGGGCACAGAAATCATTCTTTTTTGTCTGCTATATGAAGAGGATGGACTGAGGTGCACCAAACAGATGCTCCGTCACATTTAGCAAGCCTTTGTTGTATACAATAAGGCATAAATAGGTATCTACTGGAACGATTAAACCAGTAGAAGCTTCCGCAGGTTTCAAGCAGGCCCTTTTGTAACTGTGCACATCACTTTACTTGTGAACAAAACCATGCAAATAAACTGGATTGGATTTCTTCCTTAATTCCTTCTTTTCTTTCTTCATTTCTTCCTTCCTTCCTTCGGGCTCTTCCTTCTTCCTTTCTCTTTTGTCTTTTTCCTAACTAGCCTTCTTTCTTAATGCTAGTTCCTTCTTTCACTCCTTTCTTCCTTCCTTCTTCTTGTTCCTTCCTTCCTCTTACACCCACCCTGCCTCCTTCCTTGATTCCTCTTCCACCCTGCCAAACACAACAATAATATAATCACGGTTTTATGAGTGACCTATACGGGGTGTATAGAACACAGAGTGGCCTATACATAACGACATGGCTTCTCTCCCATGTTTCATATTGGAAGCCTTCAACATGTTCCTCTGGCATTGACCCCGTCACCTTACCCGAATGACCTGACGTAACGTGGCGCTTTAGCCAATGAGCATCGAGTGGAGCATGCTGCGCATTCAAAGACGATTTTTGCCGTAGCTCAATTACGTTAACCCCATGGACCGTGAAATATGACCCCATTGATGGGGCACGCCGAGAGGCGTAGCCTAGTATTGGCAATTCCTTTTATAGCCCGATCCCACAATTAGATTTAGATTGTGTGACCCTGGATAATCTCTGTCTCAGGTCCAAACACTGAAACTTTTATTTAGTAGTTTAAGAACTCTCATGAAGTGCAACGTAGTTTATTGGCACAGAGCAAATACTGCCTAAAGACCGGCCCTAACCTGGCCAGCATTACTATAGTATGAAGACCTCTACAGAAAACAGAGGTCAGACTTCTTATACCATCAGGTCTTTTAAGGTATATCACACAGGGCTATAAGATCCATCCTAATTAATCATTTATCACCACAGACGGCAGAATCACCAGACACCAATATCAGTAGCAGATTGGACGAGATGAAGGAGGAGGGAATAAGGTATTAGTAGTAAAATGCTACTATTGCTGCTGCTGCTCCTCCTCCTAATTCTCCTCCTGCTACTAATAATACCACCACCATTACCATTGCACTACTACTACTATTATTACTACTACTACTACTACTACTACTGCTGCTACTACTACTACTACTACTACTACTACTACTACTACTACTACTACTACTACTACTACTACTACTACACTACTACACTCCTACTGCTGCTGCTGCCATTACTGCTACACTTCTGCTGCTGCTGCTGCTGCTGCTGCTGCTGCTCCTACTCCTCCTCCTCCTTCCTCTCCTCTTTCTCCTCCCCCTACTACTACTATTACTGCTGCTACTCCAGCTGCTACTCCTCCTCCTCCTCCTCTTCCTACTACTACTACTACTACTACTACTACTACTACTACTACTACTACTACTACTACTACTACTACTACTACTACTACCACCACCACCACCACCACCACCACCACCACCACCACCGCGGGACTTTACTACGAATTTTTACGGGACTTTACGAATTGCAAGCAAGATGATATTCACATGCAGGGCTCAACGATATGACAGACACTGGAAGGCTGCCAGACAGTACCCGATGTCAAATTTTAGGCTGCCCTCGATGTACTGAGTTTCCGACGTATTTGGAAATTACCAAATGGGCTTAATAAAACATTTCACATACGACATAACATATAACGCTCAAACATAACTCCACCAATTGCAATACAGTTCAAATTTACCATTTTCGACAGAACGTACTTTCGTTGCGTACAATGTACCATTTTTCGGACCACTGAAGGCAAATATCGAAGACGTTTTCTATTTAGAAATCTGTATTGACAGAAATACAATACGGCTGTGATGTTAAAGATGTGTACTGTGGAATACAGCAATTGATATGAAGTGTTTGAACAGTACAGAAAAGTATACATGTAGGTTCCATTGCCCTATGATTTATTGAAAGAGTGATTCTGTAGTTAAGCGCATGTGGAAAACAACCTGTATGTTTTCCCTACTACTACAACTACTACTACTACTACTACTACTACTACTACTACTACTACTACTACTAGACAATATACCAAGTAGAACGGGCCGATGCGGTCCGATGTAGGGCCGATGTTGGGCCGATGCGGTACGATGTGGTCCATTGCGGTCCGATTGCGGCCCATACGGTAATCAGACACACCGCTTAAAGTTTGGCTCGTAAGGACCAACATGTCTGATCATAATGCGCCCACACAGAACGGTGTTCCTGGTGGGGTGTGTGGTGTGTGGGGGTGGGGGGTAATTAGGCTTACCGTCGGCTTTCAACCACACCTACTGTAAGTTGGATTCGGTGGTGCATGCATGTGTATGCGGATGTATGCCTGCATAAGCAAAACAAAGAACAAACCACATTACCACATTATCACATGCATTTTTAAGCTGCGACAAACAGATGCTGCCGCTGCTTGTACACCTTAGTGTTGTCATCGGCAATTCGGCATTAAAATGTCTACAAGGCAGCTGCTAGTCAAAATAAATCATTTTGAAAACAGTGAAAAATAAAAGGTCATAAGACCGATTCCTGTGATGCACCTTTACGAAGTATAGGCCTCGAACTTCTTACGTCACCCGCCATTTTTACTTGCTGCTTTCTGTTAGAAAATAGCTGTGATAAGCATACAGGTCTTATCATCAACTCCATATGCGTGTAGTTTATTTACTGTTAATCTATATGGTAAACAGTGGAATGCCTGGGACAAATCGGGTAACACAGCACGTTGCCACCGTAGACTTGGATTTTATGTAAAGCAACTTTACATGTATCAACAAGCTTCAATAGTACATCTTTGCGGTGGCTGATACTTGCCTCGCATATTTTTTTTCCGGAATTATCAACGGGTTGCGAATACAGGGCGGTGCTAACATTCGCAACGTGTTTTAAGATAGCAACGCGTTTGAATCATTTAAAACGCGTTTTAAACGATTAGCAACGCGTTTGAAACATTTGAAACGTATTTTTAAATATTCGCAACGCGTTTTAAACATCCTTCCTCCTGCTCCTGCTGCTACTCATACTACTCTGGACAGTCTCTACTCCCTGTCTCCGTATAGTTTCCTGGTGACAATCTTTTATAAATGTCTGTAATACTACATAAATGCCATATGACCGGACAAAAATTAAATTGAGACAGGACAGGTAGTTTGCTCTCGTTACTAAGTATATCGCACAGACGACTCAATGTACCTATTCCTTTGCCTACACGTCTACATATTTCATCTATAAGAGTTTTCAAACTTTATATCATGATATGTTGAAACACAATTGGAGAAAAGGCAGCCATCATGGTACCGCTTGCAGGAATGCTATTTGGGTTTTCATATGGGCCGATTTTGCATGGTCATCCATTGTGGTTATTAAAACAAAAGAATAAGACGAGAGGTCACAAAAATTACGCTTGAGCTTTAGCCAGGCTGGAAGCTCTTGTTGATTAAACCCAGACCAATGTTATTAGTTTGTGGCTTACCACCACTGTTGTAATCACTTGGCCTTTCAATATAACTTGGAACATTATTTTCACCATTGCACACGTACGTCAGTGGGTTCGGACGCCGATTGTTAACTACATGTATTTTTAACTGCATGTTCACAGCCTGGCTACATTGGAGCAAATTGCGTCATATTGAGGCTAGGGTCTAGGTTGCTTTTGACCGACTAAGAGTATTGGTTATTAATTGGCATTTGTACCTAAATAATTTTAAATAAAAAGTGTGAAGAAAAAAACTTGAATGTTGGAACTGACGCCCATCGTATACAACTTTCTGTTATGTGTATGTTTGTATTTACTTATAATACAACCTACGAACTGCGTTTTTAATTAGTGTTGCTTTGTAAATATTTGGGGGTTTCTTTGTTTCGCCACTGTACTGTGCAGGAATGGAGGAAATACGGAACATTCTATCTTGATGCTCCAGTACGTCTTTTACCTCACATAGTGTTTTAATCAGGACTGCAACCTCTGCGTCATTTAGGGCGATGTAGGTAACCATGTAGTTCTATATAATATGACGTGTCGACCATAGTGGCTTCCTATGGATCTGTCAATCGGCCCAATCACTCTCAAAACAGAGTACTAGTCTAAAGCGGTCAAGCCATCTTGACTCGATTTACTGTAATTTGTAGGACCCTCGATGTTGTTGCGTCGCAATAAATTAGGTTAGCGAGCAGTTTTTTTACTATTATATTAAGAGGCCGCGAGGCCCTTGCACTGACAATAGCTTTATGTGGATAGGCGCCACAGTTACATGGCGTTGATTTTAGTTTTGTTTGATCTTAAAATTATATTGCTCTGTATAGGGCCAAAGCACAGCAAGTTAGTACACTGTAAACATACTCGCCATACCCAAAGTTTCATCAGATAATCCATGTACAAAGCAACGCTTTCTGTATATGTTGATTTTGAAAGAAGGGCATTGAGTAATCACATGGAATACTGAACAGCCCAAACCTCATGTACACAATTTATTTTTGCTACCAAAGGCCCAAATTGTTACCGCCAGTCACTTGTAAGATTGCCCCAAATCGTAAATGCAGCGAAGTACCCCAGGATGATCTCGAAGCCGGGATGAAGTGTCAAAGTACCCTGGCCTGCATACACTAAATACCTACCCATGAGGCCCAATTTTTGTCCGACCACACGCTCTCCGACAAGAGTTTTAGCTCTTCTTGTGTTTACACAGCAGAGCTACAGTCATCATGTGGGCGTCCGTCGTCCATCCGTCCGTCGTCCGTTAATTAAGGTTTCTTGTAAACCGCTGCCTGGATCCAGAACAAAATTTGTGGGGAGTCTTCTACCCGCCATATCTCCGAACCATTTGTTTTCTATTTTAAGAAAACTCCCTGTTGGAGTAAAAAACTGTCAAAATGCCCCTCATCCTCCAGTTTTCATCCGATCCGAACCAAACTTTATGATAATTAAGGTAGTGATGAAGGATATACGGTTTTGAATGTTTTGGCTATCTGTCAAAAATTAAAAATATTATGGCACTTTGAAACTTTTGTTAACACAGGATCATAGGGGGCTTAGGATTTGATAACGGTACTGCTCCTACAGTTTTTAACCGACATGAACCAAACTTTTATGATGAATAAGGCAGTCATGGTGGAATAATAAAGTTATAAATGTTTTGGCGATCTGCCCAATTTTTTTATGGCAGTTTGAAATTTTTGTCAACACAAGACGATGTTGGACTCGACATTCTAGCTACTCATACAGTTTTCAGCTGATCCCAGTCAAGCTCTATGAGGATATTGGCTACTATGGTGGAATGCACGCTGTTACTTTTTCTCAGCCGAGGTTTGTGGCACTTTGAAATTTTAACATGCGAGTCAATGGAAAATCGTAAAATACGCAATTGCTTGAAAACGACTGATTGTAGAGCAAAACTAATGAACATTTGGGCCTCGCGGTCCTAGGGAGATGTGTAGGGTAGTTCCATGTCTAATTCTTTGAGTTCAGTTTGGGGTCATCCGATGCACTTTGCAAATTCTGATGTTAAGATTTTCAAAGGCTACTGCTCCTACGATTTTCATCCCATTTCAACCAAACCTTTGGAAAGTATGGTAACCATGTCGATCTGCTAAGTTTTATTTACCATATGGGTCTGGAAATATCAAAAGGCTACTCTTCCAGTTTTAATACGATCTCAGCCAAATGTTGTGAGGGTATTGGCTACCGTGGTGGAATACGGGCCGTTGCTTTCTTGGCGATCAGCCAAGTTATAAAAAATCTGCGGCACAGATTTAATGGGAAAATCCTAAAATCGGATGAAAATTTGGAACTCGCGGTTCCAGGAAGTGTAGGGTACTTTCCATGTCTGATTCTTTGAGATATGTTTGGGGTCATTTGGTGCAATTTCCAAATTTTCCGATGTTAAGATTTTAGTTTTTCAAAAGGTAACTGCTCCCACAGTTTTCATCCAATTTCAAACAAACTTTTCGGGAAGTATGGTAATTCTGGCGGAATACAGGCTACTAGCTTTTCCGGGGACCTGCCACATTTTAACAAGAAGCCCAGGGGCTTGGCGCTCTGCTTAACAAGATGGAAGGCAATGACCACATAAACTGGATAACACAGAGATCTAGATGTATCTTTCACTAAAAAAACTGCCGTTTTCAAGACACAAAGTTTTTGAAAATCTGAAATACACCGAATGACCCCAGAATGACTTTAATCACTGAAGTGTCAAAAGTACCTTGTGTACACTGAATACTCAACCCCGAGGCCCACATTTCACTCCATTTCGTTCTACGACCAGCCATTTTCGAGATACAGGCTTGCCGAAAAACGGAAATGCACCCAATGACCCCTGAATGACCTTAAGTGTCAAAAGTACCCTGTGTACACTGAATACTCACTCCGTTTTGCTCTACGACCAGCCATTTTTGAGATACAGGCTTGTCAAAAATCGGAATCCACCGAATGACCCAGACTGACCTTAATCACTTTACTGTCAAAAGTACCCTGTATACACTGAACACTCAGTCCCGATGCCCAAATCTCACTCCGTTCGCTCTGCGGACGCTCGTTTTCCAGATAACTGAGCCTTTTGGTTTCCCCATAGGGTACAATGGTGAAATTGAAACATTCGTTAAAAATTGTAAACTCAAAATTTCAAAAAGTCAAAACAGTACTTTGTGAGGACCACTGAGAAGAAAATTCAGGAAAAGTTTGAAAAGATTCAAAAGTGATTTGAGGGAGGAGTAGCGTTTTGAAATTTTGGCTCCCAT
>JAAUYG010064386.1_pt1 | contig 14555 bp, 14 predicted proteins | sample 7278091 | NCBI WGS metagenome assembly JAAUYG01 (sample SAMN14350201, study PRJNA611818) | marine sediment metagenome | isolation source: surface marine sediment (0.6m) | place: French Polynesia: Moorea | collected 2018-08
AAAAACAATTTTTAAAAAACAATATAAAAATTTTTATATTTTTTTTTTTTTTTTTTATTTTTTTTTTTTTTTTTTTTTTGCAATCAAGAAGTCAGAGAGCGCCAGATTTTTTTTCCAACTTTTTTTTTCACAAACACGCACAATTGCTTTGGAGAAAAAATTGCTTGAAATGGATTTTTCCATTTGTCGGAATGAACTGCAAACATTATTTTTTTCTCTCGACCTTTTGGATTGTCGACTTCTCAGCAGGCACAAAGTGAGACACTTGATTGTCAAATTTAGCGCTTCTTTCTTGTGGTAATTGCAAAGGTTGTCAACTTCCTGGAGAAAAAGGAAAGCTTTTGGTTTGACAGACACTGCAGTGGTTGCCGGGGCAACAGAGTGCAGGGCGGAAATATCGCTTTCAGCACAGTTTCCGCCGCAGTTAACATCGGCGATAACTTCGCTTCAAGAATGCCGAAAACGATTTCGGGAAATTTGCCTTTCCGACCGCGGCCACTCGGTGTAACGTGCTGAGAGGCGCACAAAACGCCACACAAGCAGAAAGGCCTGCAGCGTTCGAAATGTCAACTTGTTTGTTTCAAGAGGAGCGGGAGAAAGTTCAAGTTTTGTGTGTTCTCCGTATCTTCACACTCTTTGAATCCAAATGTGTCTTTTTAGTGTAGTGCATTCCGTGACATTCTCCACTCGCTCACATCCAGTGCCAGCGAGAATCGATTGCTTGGGCGCTCACTCGAAACCAAGTTTCAGCCCATTGACATAACACGGGAGTGACCCAACTTGAAACCCTTGTCACTTTGACAAGAAAGAATTCTGTAACATGTTTGAAATTTCTTGTCATAAATCAGTGAAAAATTCACAACACCTGGAACTAGAAATTTGAGGAATGCCAGAAAACAGAACAGCAGAGAACTCCTCTTGGCTTGACCGAACTGGATCTGAAAAAAAATAATCGCATCAGAGAACCCGGCAGAGATGATTCAGCTGTAGGCCACTGAACCGGAAAAATTTTCAACTTGCGAAAACAAAGAAACAAACAACAGAAGGTGATTTCTCGTGTAAGTGAAAGACAAGCTGACGAGAATGGTTATCTGCTTTTGCAACTTACTTTCAGTTGTCAGGGAAATATCAACAAAAATGGTTCTGATTCTGGCAGAATCTTGCCACCTGTGAGCCGGCAAAAAACACCGCAGCTGCATCAGAAGCGACAGGAGAGAAATCGCACAAAGTTCACCGTGGTGTTTTCTGTTTCAGCCTTTTCCCGTTTCAGCCTTTTCCCGTTTCTCTTTCTGAGACGAGATTTCACAAAAAGTCCCATCAGACAACAAAAATACATCAAAGAGCGCGTCTGGCATCTCTTACCATCCAATTACTTACTCCCGCTATTAAAATGACAGATTCTTTGCAGAGGAAGTTGTCCAAATGGAACCATCAAGAAGCTGTGCTGCCTGAGATGAAGGCTTCACTACTGGTGTGGCAGGACCAGCTGCTCTCTTTGCCTTTTGTTCTCTCATTGTCTTCCTCTTTCCCGTCTCTCTCTCTCTCTCTGTCTGTCTTGAGTGCCTCTGTGTGTATGTGCGTGTGTGTGTGTATACAATGTCCCTCTATCCTCTCGCCCGTTTGTGTCATGAAATACACTTTTGCGGGTAACTGAAAAAGATTGTGATTGTTTTTTGAGTGTTATTATTGACCGGAGTGGGAAACGTCTGCAGGAAGTCAAATGTCTGTTTGCTGCCTCCTTCTGCCAGTCACATTCTGCAGCAGCAAAGGACAAATCCTGCGCTGAGCGAAAATCTTTTCTTGTTCACACAATTGAATTTGATGTCAGTTGGCCATTTTGTGCTGTTTACATTCAAGATGTTTTCCTCTTTTTCTCTTGACGAAAGTTGCAGATTTCTCCCCGCACTGCACTGTTCCCTCCACAATCGTGCCTTGGCCACGATGCTTGCGAAACAACTCAAGCTCCTGCCGAGCTGCGATGATATTTTTCCATTCAGAAAACTTACAAGTGTATCATCTCGGCGCTCAAATGCTCGCGGCAAATGAATACGACACTGATGAACCTCATCAGTTGAAGAGATCAACTCAACATCGCTTTGAAAGGTTTCCCACTCCGCTAATAGGACGGTTGAAGCCGACAGCTTACCGGGTATTTCTCCGCAATTTAGTCAAGATGACTTATCTAAACCACGTTTCTCAAACCTGATGTAGCTTCGTTTTCCTGAAGGAAAACGTGCAAGCCAAATGAATACATTTTTACATTCCCTCTTCGTTTCAAAGCAACGCAACACAGACGTGAAAAGCAGCCCAACGCGAATGAGCGGAGCGTCGGACGATTGCTTGGGGACCGTGGGACTGCGAAACTGCAGTTTCTGTTCTCAAGGTAAATTATGGAAATGACAGGTTTTGGAATTAATAACTGAATAATAAAAGGAAAGCCACGATGCAAGGTGCAGGAATTATTTTGACCTTTTTTCCTTGTTAAGAACGTGGAAAACATTTCTCCAAATCAATCTTCTTTGGGAGTAGATTTGTTGCTGACGGGGTTGCTGAGGTCAATTTTATCAAGTTTTTCCTTGATGGCAAACTTTTTCGGATCACTAGACTTCTGATGAATGAAAATCCTTTCCTGCGGCAAAATCCTAATTTGATGGTCATAAAGAACCGTCTCCTTATCCTTCTGCCTGCATCTTGCATGTAAAGTATTGTGCAGACACCGCATTCAGCCCCAAGTTTTCCTGCTGCAATTGCAGACTTCATGTTGGATCGTCTTGCGATATGATGCACTCGAAATTGCAGTTGATTAAACCTCCAGAAAATGGCTTTCACCTCCAATCAGCCACTAATTTGTGGTCGGGGAAAAAAGTTGTCTCATTTCTGATGACGTTGCCATGGCAACTTGCAGAATTTGAAAGTCCTCGCAGACAATGCAAAAGAGAGTTTGTGAGATTTGCTGCAATTCCTGTTGATGTAGATCTATACATTCTTCAAGACCTTCCATCTTGACTAAGTAATGGCAGAAATAAAAATTTTCACATCCAAAGGACTGCCATATATAACTTTCACCAAATGTTTTCCGCATCGTCACACGAAAATGCATCAACAACGACACAAAACAGTGCAGACACGCACGAAAATGACACACCCGCAAAACTGGAGTCCAAGATAAACACTGGACTCAGGCCTGCATGTAATCAAATTAGTTTTCCGTACTTTTTTCAACCTTGGTTGTTTGTGAGGACGCACAATTAAGCGGTTGTATCTCTTTGTCTGCATGTGTCCAGTTTGCGCAAATATCGCACCCACATAGATCTACATGTACTGGTGAGAACCTCCACAAGATGAGCAAAATCAATGATTCATGTTTGGAGAATAAATGTCGTGTGCTTTCAAATTCCATTCGGTGGCAATCTGAAGGCTCTCCACTGAATGCAGTTTATCCGCGCGATTATTTCAGTGTTGCGTGCTGAAAGACATAAAGCCTTCGTGGGACCCCACAAAAGTCAATGCATTGTGTTTCCAAAAAGAGGCAACTGAATTCAAACCCCCGACAACCAACTTCTGAGTTGCTGTCTTCTTAATTTTAACTGGGTGTTTAAATTATGCAGTCATTATGGTTTCTTGCTCGAATTTCAGCGAGGAAAAAAGTTACACCTCCTGGCTAAACGAGTTGCAAGTTAATTAGCTGTCGCCTTGGAGCTGGGATGTCATTTCTTGTCGCTCCTCTAAAGTCTGCAATTTTCATGCAGCAAATGAACAACCATTGAAATCAAGTTCATTGTTTTCCTTTGTACAAACTTCGGGATCATCTTGCAAAGTGCAGAGGTTCAGCTTTACGGATCACACATAAATTTCGACTTTTCAATAGTCATGGTGTTGGCGTGGACTGGCTTGATTCACATGAACAACAGAACATGTGCATAATCTGGCATTTGGTCTGTGTGGTGATTTTGTGATTATATGTGGAAAAATGTTTTTTTTTCTTTCAAAACACGCCAAATCGCCTGTGCTTCTAAATTAAAGATGCATGCCGTCATCTTGAAGCAAGTCCGTGACTGAAAGTTCCTCACTCAGGTTACAGGAGGAGGGATGAACCTCCAGCAGTAAGGGGTCACTTCTGCAAAGAGAAAGACGGAAACAAGACTCATTATACGGTAATGATCACCACCCAGGTCAGCCTGGAATGACTGGGAGATGAAAGCAAAGCATTTTTTGTTGCGAAGGCTTCACTGCCAGGGAAGTTCACAAACTGAAGAATCAGGAATCTCTTCCTCTCTGAGAGAATGATGCTCCCAAAACTCGCCGCACCCATGCAGAGAAATGACAATGTTGAAAGTCCATTTGGTTTGCAATAAATCTTACTTCAAGGCAATATCCGTTGCGTTTTGTGATGTGCTGGGGACAACTTTGGGCAAACAGGGGAAAACGATGTTTGGAAGGCACACAAGTTTCCCCTTCACTGTGCAAATCTAAGTGGCTCCGCGCGACCGTCTGTATTGAAACAGATGATTGTGACCATCGAATGTGACTCGAACATGCAACCTGGGCCGGACCAGAAGGACCAGGAGCAGCAACGGTCAACAAGGTTCCTGAAGACTTCATCTACACAATGTTGAAGACTCATAGGAAAAGAACTAAACTTTCTGCCGCAGTGCGACTATCAACAACATGCCTGTTCCAAAATTTTCTGAGCCTTTTCTTCGGACACGAAAGACAGTGTTACAAATGTACCTCCGTTGTCGCAGGCAGAGAAAACATGTGTGAAGCTGGCACCATTTCATCATTTCAAAGATTTCAGAAAGGCTCTCCTTTTTTACATGTATTTTAAACACAACATTCAGCTTCTATCAGTTTGATTTGATTTATTTTCTCCGGTTGAAGCTGGTGGTGGATCTCCCGTTGGAACAATTACATACGTCGAAGAGAAAATGAAGAAACCTGCTTCGCAAGAACAAAAGGAGTTGCAAAACATGTTCATTTGCCGTGTTGGCTCAAGGAGACCACGGTTATGGACAGCTGCATCCTGCAGTTTGATGGCCCCTAATTGCAGACAAGCCCTTGAGTGGACTTCAGAATTATGGAAAATTTTCATTTGTCTTTGCCACTCATAATTTCGCGTCTTCTCCGACGAATTTGCCATCTCTCAGCATAACCTGAGGACACAAAAACCCATCAATGGTCAATGATGATTCAATCTTTTGCTTCTTTTCTGTTCCCTGAATGCACACACACACACACACACACACACACACACACGAGTTTAGGGTACCCACACAGTTCCATGAGAACGCAACTTTTGTTTGGTTCTTTTTTCGTTTCTTTCTGGGGTTTTTCTTGTTTGTTTTGGTATTTTTCTTCAGTTTCATTGATCTCTTCACTATCTGGATGAAGATATTTTTTGCTGAAAAACTTGTGTGGTGTGGGTTCGCGTGGAACAGGTGTTTTCAGTGAAGCTTTTTCTACCAGGACATTCCAGAACCTGGTAATTTTTTGTAGATATCATGCACTGAACAAATTTTCCTGGAAAAGGAAACTCTCATCCGAAAGCCTCATTTGAAGCCACTCAGGTTAAGGAACACGAAATTGCGCAGAAATTGCATTAATCTGAAAGAGCAGTGCCTATTGACATGGGTAATGATAGCGCTGACAGGGATCGCAGGGCCAGATTTATCCGACTGTGCCGGCTGTGCCGACTGCAATGATTTTTATGCTTCGGCGGATTGCTGATGAATGAAAACTCTTCTGGCGATCACTTCCACTCTTATTGCCCCGGCACGAAAATATCCAATTATGGTCCAAAGTAGGATCAATTAATCCAAGCTTTGTTGTGGGGAAATTTTCTCATTCTATTGACCAACAATGCGAAATTTTAGATCACCATCAGCAAACAAAGCGAATGGAAGGAATGCTGTGAGCAGAAAAGACTGAGAAGCCCATCAAATTATTACTTTAACAATGGTGCGCAGTGCCAGGCGTCAGGCATCAAGCTGCGGTTTTCAATTGAGGAGTGCGTTTCAGTAGGCTTCCTCGCTATACCTATGGGGAGGCAAATTTCTGCAGTTTTCCGCAAGCAAAGAATTAAAACTGCACTTCTGGGTGAAGAAAACTGTAGTTTATTTGCTTATTTCTCAACGAATTGGGTTCAGAAAAATCCGCCCGCCATGCAGTGATCATTGTGGGTTTCTGCGGATAAGAAATTGTGAAACTTTTAGCCCATTAGTTGTGAATATTGAGAAGAGAGATGCGGTTTAGGCAGGAGGCGGGGAGACGGTGGGTTGAAGCGGGACAGACGACGAGACCGACGAGAGGTGCCATACTGCACACAGCGTGGACACATCACAGGATCAATTACTCTTTCCCGTGATAATAACCACCCCAGGGCCAGCGCCAGCTCGGCCGCCTCTCCCCCCAATCACTGCCGCCCATAAGCTGCATCGCGGCCTGAGCCTCGCTTATTAAATCCTGCACACATTGCCCTTTCCCCCGTAATATTTTTCAATTTCGCAAGTGCAGTATTCTCGCATGGAAATTGGCATTCTTCAATTTTTTTTTTAGTTTTGGCATTTTGTTTTTGTTTTGGCCGCAGTCACAAACGTTTTGTTTTTAATTTTAGGCTCTCAGAGATGCTTGCGCCTTGCTTTATCAGATTGCGGCAGTGGGATTCCTTCAAACCACATTCACCAAACTTTTGGCCAGTTTCTTTTTTCGAACGAATGTGAGACATAAATTGTTGGCTTTGTTGATCACGCAGCGAAAGCCTTCAAGGCACAAGTTGCTCTCTTTATCCTGCAGAGGCAAACGTGAATGCATTGCAATCATATTCGCAGATTTTTCCTCATGTGTATTTCCCATTGACTGCCATGAAGCTGTATGTGGTCCTGGAAGCTGAAGCTGTGAGTTTAAAATGCTGTAGGTAAAGCTCCCAGTCTCACTCACAACCCATCAGGAATCGAGACATCGTATGACGGCAGTGTCCGCACGCCGACGAGAACTTATCAGATATCTTCAACACAGTCGGATTAAATTCACAAGCTTAAAAAAGAATCAAATTTTGGAATTGACAAAAAAAAAAAAGAGACCGGATTACACAAAAAAGGAACATCGTTGGACATGACTTTCTGTACAATGGATGTACATTGGATATCTTGGAGAGCCAATTTCTGCTTGTTCAACATGATATTTATGATATTTGATACAATAAGCTCAGGTAAGATTGACGACAAAGAAGCAATCCGCAGATCTGCCATTTTCAAAATGTCAGCGGCATAATCTTAGTTTTTGTTCCTAGCTTCGGCGTCTTTTCCTTTCAAATTTCATGAGTATTCATATCAAGTTGCCTGTTCATATTTTTTGTCCCTAATGCGGGTATTAATTTTTGTCTTTGATGTTTGATGTCAATAATGACATCAGTTATCTTGGCTTATATGATAGAAAACCCTTGGCTTCTCTGTCATCGACTTTGATATTTGATCCCATTGTTTTGCAAGAAGTTTGCGACTGAAGAGAGAAAGGTCTGGCACCATTCATACACCACAGCTTCGGATGTTCTGTCTTGAAAGAACTTTCTTACCTCCAACTTTTCCTTTTGGTAAAAAGATGGAAGCTGATTTACAAAGCCTCACACTCGGTTTGGGAGATTTGTGCCAAACATTTTCTTTTCTCAAGTGTTCCTTCTGTAGAATTTACGTACGAATTGAAGGGAAATCTTGTGTTGTGTTACACAAACCTGTCATGAAATTTGGAAAGCCAGATTTATGCAGGCATGCAGCTTTTTTCTTCTGTTTTTTTTTTTTTTTTTTTTTTTTTTTGGTTGTTGTTGTTGCCAAAATGCATTGTGCAAATAGTCCTTGTTCCAGAATGCTCAAAATAAAAACTGCTAATTTGTTTTTCCGACCACTGCCAATTGCGCTCAGCCAGAAAGGAAACGCACATAAAACAGGAAAGAGATGGGGCGTCATCCAGGACGAAAGGCAAAAGTCATTGCAAAGTGCAAACACTCAGAAATAGTCCAAGAACGAAACCTAAGTCTCTCTTGAGCACGTTTCATTCCCAAGGCACTTTGCTCTGAATCAAACCACGTAAGATATAGAAATGCCAAAGAAACATGGCAGAAAAAACCCAACTTTTCTTCATTTGGAAAAGACATCTTTTCCTGTCAAGAGAAATTCATTCACTTTCGCCTTTCTTTCACAACTGAAAACCATATTCCTCAGAGACTCACTTAGACTGATTCCCTTTTCTCAAGATAAATGACGGAGTGGTGGCAAACGCTTACAAAGAAATCAAAGAAATTACTCCCCAGCTTTGGGGAACTTTGATGGCGAAGCCTGAACACCCCACAAACGATCAAGAACACGACAAACACGCGAGATCAAATGAGAGAAGTTTTGATTCCTCATGCGATGTACCGAGAGTACCACGCAGACTCCACATTCGATCATTTTGTAACATTAGAATGCCAGAAAAGGAGTGCAAACGTTTTTCCCGCCTGCAGTGTTGAAGTCTTTAATCTGCCAAAGGCGTTCATTTACAATAAGCCAGAAAGAGTTTCCGTGGAACCAAAGAAGACTTTCACCGGGTTTTAGACGAAAGAAAATGTGCACGTTCTCTGATCTCTGAAGTTTCTAACCATAACGGGCATTTTCATTTCTCAACACATGTTGGAAAAAAGTTTCCTGAGAAACAGGCAAGCTGCGACCTGAGGAAACAAAAAATCCAACCATGCTCTGCAGAATGACAATGCATGCGACCGTACGGATTGCGAATGTGTGCTTTTTGGCTGTGTACATCTGGAGGTTCGGGCTTCAACTGAGGCATGCAGGATCCATGAATGGAAAACGAAACTCTGAGCTGTGTCCCAAGCGTTGTCCAAGATATTCACCTGCATCTGCTTCTGTATTACACGGTTATCTACATTCAATATTCTGCGTAAAAAGATGGAGAGGAAAATAATGAGAACATCAAATTATCTTCACGTCTGGACAGTGATTTGGCATTCTGCACATTGTGTTTCCACAATTTTTCTGGACTGCTTCCTCAATACGCAGGAGAACAGTGGAATTACATCTTTGTTCCGGATGTAGTAAGTGATTTATTACGGTCTACTGGTGATAATCAATCTCGATTATCTGCATTACTTATGAGTTTCAGATTCATTTGCTCATGCAATACATTCATAATCGTCCCCCAAACAACCTGCAATCAGATTTTTACATCGGCCGTAAAGTCCCCACATGGCCGCACTGTATTTGCGACGATATTGCCAGATGCCATGCAAGGTATTCTGACTCTGATGCATTTAGTCTAAAGCCAAAGGAAAGTCTGAAAGCTGGGGATTTTGGCCACGGTCTTCCCAGACAAGCAATGCCATTTTCTGATTGCGTCTCGAGTGTGCAAGTTTGTCAAAGTTGAAAAGCATATAATGTTGCAGCACGGAGCCCAACTTTTGGTAGGGGGCCCATGCAGATCCTGTATCAGAGTTCACCCAAAATGTTTCTTCAGTTCTGAAATGTCACCCTGCCTTCTTCAAAAAGTTGATCAATCAGGACTTCTGGTCATAATCAGGGTTGGGAAAAGGGTTTAGGTTCCTTTTCTGAAATGATGAGGAGATGCTTTGACTCGGGAAGACGGTTTGGAGCTCAGAAGCCAGCCTCCACTGTACTGTGATCAAGCAGTCATGTTTGAAAACCGCTTTTGCGTTATTAATTTTCCAGCAAAGAGCATGGGCTTCGTTTGCTGCTTTCGGGTTGCAAAGGTGAAACTTTTGGAATCTGTCCACTGATCAAGCCAATGGCGGATCCACAGAAGTCGTGCCTGGCCCATGCAGGTTGCTGTCACACGTTTACACGTTTCTCGCAAATTGCGTCAAAATGCACCCCATGCAAGGGGTCAAATCGAAACAAATTCAGGGTTGCCCATTCAAGGTCCCTGCCTACAGAATTTCTCCTTCGCATTCCAATCCCGAGATTTTTTTTGTTTTTGAGACGCCTTTATTCAATTTTACGTGTTGAAATTTCATGCGGTTACAGCCGTCTCGTGTGTTAGAGGCAACCTTTGAAACTTTTCATCACAGCAAACAAAGCCACTGAAGAAAGTCGTTCCTTGTGTGTGGCAGGAAATTGAGACTTCGCATCTTTCCACAATGCTAACGACGGAAGCAGCACAGGAGGCCATTAGACTTTCCATCTCTGTGACACATCTGCTGGTCCTGAGCATTGATGCACAAGCTTTTAGTCTTCACAAAGAAATATTCACGTCACGTCAAAGCAGCATTGATAGCTGTCATACTAGCCGTATAAAATTTCCTGAAATATCGACACACCTAATTTTGTGTCAAACAATGGCAAACGGAAGAGCTGTCAGCTTCATCAGATCTTCTGTATCAAGGTAAGCTGAAGAGTCAGAAGCTTCACAAGTAACCACCATCTGACGTGAACAGACATGGACATTACAAGAATGACACCCAGTTTTGTGTCACATTCTATTTGAGACACAGACAAAAGAGAGAAGCAGCAGCAGTGTGCTTCGCCATTCGAGGTACAAAGGATGTTCTCTTGCCTGACTTTTGTGAACATGCAGATGTGACAAGAAAAGACTTGGTCACACCATTACGTACATGAGCTATTTCTGTTTCGTTGAAAAGCCAAATCAAAAAAGTGAGCATCAGGTTGGAAAGCTAGCCACAAGGGATGTGTGTTTCAGCTGTGATTTCCGGCGGCTTCAAGCTGCCATCATGATGCCACTGCGCACCTGAAATTAATGTCATCAGTTTCCATCAGCCTGAAGAGATAATCTGAGACCTGGATTTTCAATTGTCAAAAGAACAGAGGCACTGGAACGTCAGCATCAGACAACAAGCAAACTTAACTGTGCACAAGAATTCTGAGCAATATAACTGCAGAATTAAGCAAAAACAAAAGGAATCTTCAGATGTGAGCAAATTGAAACCAAAAATGTGCTTCACAGACCTCCAGAACAATTTTCGCAGGTAAAGATAATGTGGCTCAGTGATAAGACGCGCCATCATTTCGGCAAAAGTCCTTTCTTGTCATTGTTTTCTTGTTCCTTGTTTTTGAACAAATTAGATCTACCCAGGTGATCGTAACAAAGAGAAGTTTCGTCAAAGTGCAGACAAATTTCTCGTAGGTTTTAATGACACAGATTTTTTTTCTTTCCAGAAAAAAGCAATATGTAGTCCCAAATGTAAAATGCTATCCAGAAGAAGCTGACACATACACACACACAAAAAGCAACTGAGATTCCCAGTTGCAGATGTGTATATCGACTAGCACCCGAAAGGGCCATCAAAAAAGAAGAAATCTGTTCAAGAAGCAACATCAAAGGAAAAGACACTTTGCTCTTATTTTTGTGCTGTGAAGAAGACAGAATGAAAAGTTGGAAAAGCTCTTGATAAAATTGTGTGAGACCAATTGAAACGCGTGATGAGCAATGGTGCTTCTGAAAGACATGAGAAGCAGATATGTAGATACCTTAAGAGTAGTGTGTGTGCTCAATCCTTTTGCCAAAATATATCCTGCAAGGCATTTAATGGGAAATGCACTCAACACAATGGTGTCAGAAGATGCAAGAGGTGTATGAGACTGAGTTTGGGCAAGTTGGAATTCAGGTTTTCATTGGTTGGACGTGCTCAAGTTGAAATGCGAAGTGCATGAGGAGAACACCGTACATGTGAAAGATTTCTGGGAACGGTCGTTCAACTTGCTGTTCTTCTTCGCTGTGACGGAACCCCCAGGAGCACTGCTGAAAATGACACAAAAAGTGCTTGGTTTTTCTCCCATTGAAGTGATTAAATCTGAAGATACTTGGATCAATCGGTGCTAAAAGTAGGTATCTCTGCCAAGCTCCTGTCTGCCCGTGAAAGCCTCAGTCATAAACTGGCAGATATCCGCTGTCTGTGACAACCCTGCGAGAAAGTTCCATTTCATTTAAGTCTGAAAGAATTCCTACCAAGATTCTGTTATCTGACTTTAATGCTTTCTGTGAGTGCATTTTGACTCGCGGATTTTTCGGGTCGACCTTTGACAAAAAGATTGAGCCCAAATTCGGAGGTTCTGGGAGTTTGGTCTGAAGGCCTGCAACTGTCCTTTCTCACTTGACCAGTTGCTGGATCAGCCTTTTGTGACCGAACTTTACTCTTTTGCAACATTGTTAGATGGAGCATTGCTCCTTGTCAGCAATGCAAAACACTCCTGTCAGATCTAATGAGTCCTCTTTGACCCTTCTCTGAATCAATTTTCAATTGTCCCTTGGACAAGTATCCACTGGACTCCATTGAAGCAGCTTTTCAAACATTTTTTGGAAATGGTCTTTCCTTGCTAAGGCTCCGCAAGTTATCCAAAGGCTTGTTTCGTGTTTTGCCATGTTATGGAGTTTGCCATCTATTATTCACACATCCTATGCAGAGGCGAAGCCCGATGGCAAAAGTAGTTCCAAACTGCCAGAAAGTTATTCTGGTATATATTGTTTCTGTTTTTTGTTTCAGCTGGAATATCCCAGGACTACTGCACGTGGGAGAAGTTTGAAGCGAGATGTGGATTGAACCAAGTGGTCGTGATGGACGCTGCCCGATACGGCAGGATGCGGATCGGCAAATGCGTCAAGCGAGATTTTGGTTTCCTGGGCTGTGCAGCGAACGTACTGACTCACATGGATTCACACTGCTCCGGCAAGAGAGAATGTTCAGTTACTATTCCGGATCAAACTCTCAGGGATATGAGACCCTGTTCAGAGCTAGAAGCTTACCTGCAAGCCTCGTATTCCTGTGTCAAAAGTAAGTTCTCTTGTGTCTGTAGCAAAAAGCAATGCCGAGGTTTTCAACGAGAGCGACAAGCCATAAACTTTAAGAAAAGCTGACATTTGACTGTGAAGAAAACACATTCTTGCAGACGGGGAAGGTGAAATAAATGGTGGCAACGTCAGGCAGAACTGACGAGCCATACAAGGATTCTTCGTCAGGGGCTTTAATTCTAAAAGCATTGTTATGTTTCCATTTTAGTTTTGGAAGGCAGTAGGAGTGAGTGTAATGGGAAAAGGCAGCTGAAGCTGACAAAATCCGAAGGCACCATCGCCAGTACCGTGGCACATCAACATGGATTTGGCACCCGCAGATGCCCTTGGCTTATTACTGCCAGACCTGGTCAAAGAATCAATGTAACACTCATAGACTTCGGCTTAGCCATCAGACATGAAGGTACAAACAGGCTGAAATGTTTTCGTTTTGTGGTGTTTTTCCATTCCAATGCAGCAGTAATTGTATAGATATTTCAAAAAGATTTAGATTGGAATGGCCCAGTTTCTTTACAAAATAAGTTATTCTGTGTCCTGTCCGTCTGCAGGTGAAGATCCATCAGGTTACACGTCTCTGGTGTGCCAAAGATACGCCCATATCAAGGAAGCTGGAAATAAAGTTGACACAGTATGCGGCGGGGAACAGAGAGTGAGAAACATCTACATGTCAGATTCCCATCAGCTCACAGTGGAGATAGTACCCCCGAGCCAGTCGACAGAAAACGCCGCTGAATTTCTCCTTCAATACGAAGGTAACTTGAATGTACTTAGGATTTTTGTCCAAATATTTACCACCAGTTCTGTAACATCACTGGCGATAGTTTTGACCCAGGAACGAGTGGAAGGAGACCTCCGGGCAAACAATGCTAGGCAAAAGCAACTTATCATCTGCCAAAGAAATTCTAAAGCCAAAAAGTGAAAACTGTGTACACAGTACTCAACAAAGTCAACATGACTAAGATCTAATCAATATGTCTCTGGTCACAAGAGCGCACTCGAAAAGCTCAGCAGAGATCAATCACCATTGCAGATTACAATTTCACTCAGCTTAGTTCCGATCCGCATAAACCCGCATGGATCCTCGGGTCCCCAGGACCAGAGCTACATTTAATTTTCCTTCCATAAATTTTAGGTCGTGCCAAAGCAATAGCAGCCAAGTTTGAGTCTGCAATTCAGGCTGGAAATACAGACCCGGTTTAATAAGGATGTTCTCCTTCCTTTCATCATGGTGCGACAGTGCAAACAGCCAGAAGCCCTTATTTACCCTTCCAATGGCCCTCTCTCTTTTCCATGATGTTATTTGAACAAGCAATAAAATATTTACTCCATCAACTTTGCGCAGATAATTGTTATGACAAGAAGGCCCGGTCCTTGCTGAAAATGGTTCATCAACTTTCAGGCCACCTTATCCACAGGTTCCTGTCAACAAAATTATTGAGTCATCCATTATATTAATTGAAAAAGGATCTCAGCAGCTTTGTTAAGTTAAATATGAAAGACAATCTCAAACACAGAAACGGGTTGTTTTTGTTTGGTGAAATTCCCAACCGTTCCTGTGAGTGCCACGTCGTCCTTGAAACCAGGAAAAGCAAGTTACAAATTAGGTTTATGTTTTTCAGTGGTGGGCTGTGCAGACCCAGACGTCCCAGGAGGAGCCAAGTGGCAAAGGAAAGGTGACATAGCCCATGTTACTTGCAATGCGACGGGAGCAAAGTGGGAGCTCAGATGCTATGGGAACAAGTGGAAAG
>JAAUYG010059303.1_pt1 | contig 14553 bp, 5 predicted proteins | sample 7278091 | NCBI WGS metagenome assembly JAAUYG01 (sample SAMN14350201, study PRJNA611818) | marine sediment metagenome | isolation source: surface marine sediment (0.6m) | place: French Polynesia: Moorea | collected 2018-08
GTAGAGAGGTTTAAAACTACAGATTTAAATCAAATCTATTTCAGCCTTTTGTGTATGTCTTTGTATCATTAGCAAGACAGGATAACAAGATACATGTATACATTGCAGAACAGATATGATACGTGTACATTGATGCCTTGGAATTTGTGTATTTTGCTCTCGTTGGTGTATAAATGATCCTTGTAAAGTTGTATTAAATCTTGGGCAGTCCATCTGATACCTTCAGCTCTTGAATGTCGCACAGTCACATGACCTGGGGACTGTAGAACCCCCCTGGTAGATTACTGTGAGCGTGCAATGAGGGCCTGCGATGGCCCTATAGTCCCGGCCTCTTTCAGTACATGCAGTATACATGTATATGGACGGCATCCATCACCTTAACATTATGATATTTTCCACTTACATTTGCTGGTGGAAAAATAATGTCCTACCATCTTCTATAAATGCTTTTATCAAGATATAAAATGAGCTGGATAAAGTGCAAGACAAATGTTAGGGATTTGATTTAGGGAAGAAAGCCAAACCTGAGGACCAATTATGACCATCTCTTCAGTGAAACGCTAACTACAACAGTACGTAGCCAGTAAATGGTACTTAGTTAGGACATGGCTTACTGAGTTCTGAGAAATCCTCTTAAGATGTAGTCCCACCATGGCCTAAGTACTAAAAAAATATTGCTGAATGAAACTTGGCTAGAATTGTAGGAGAACTCTGCCTCACTTCCGACTCATAAGTCTCAAACGACCGATAGTCTGAAACTAGACTTATGAAAAAATGCAACTGTTTATGCATGTATGATAACACAGGAGACTTAACTAATGCTGCCTTGGTAACTCCGGTTTTAAACAAGACCTTGTTACCGTCCTTGTAGTAAGGAGTATTTTGAGCCAGTTTGCGGAAAAATATCCTGAATGTACTCAAACAATAACGGAAAGATCTGGAAACTATTGTAATTGCTGCCATGCTTTCACCAATTGAATTAAGTTGCACTTGCAAGAAACATTAGCAGTGGAACATGAATGTCAAGATTGGTATTTTTCCCACAATGAAACGCGTTTGTCAGCCATTTTGACAATTAAAACTGTTTGCTAATAGATGAAAGGTATTGATGTAGATTGCCAGTACTGTACATGTGTACTTAAAAAAGAAGAAAGATTAAAATCTTTGATTGTTTTGATTTACATTTTGCCTTCACACGAAATCAAGTATTAATTCTTTGAAATTATCATGCAAAGTGCCGCCTGTTACCTGGCATGATATTCACACACTTTCAAATTCCACATATGCTATTCACACCGACACACTGAAATTCCACATATCCTATTCACACACACACTGAAATTTCACACTTCATATTCACACAGACACACTGAAATTCCACATACAACTGCATCGTGTTCACACAGACCCTTAGAAGACAAAAGAGAATGTAATTGCAAGGGAACATATATATAAATCATAATACTATGCATGTATACCTATTTACATTGTTAGGAAATTTTCTAACTCTACCAGGTAAATCATAAAAGTATGAACTTGAGTTCCTCTTTTGTATACATTTATGAGGTGCTGTAATCATGGTAATTGTAAAAAAAAAAAAAATGAAATGATGGTACTCTTCACAAGAAGAGCCAAAATATTTGTACAAAAATAGCGGTCTGTTCTCTTTATGCTACCCCCTGTGTTTTTCCTTCACGGCGATGCTGCTGATCGTTGCACACGGTGTAAGCAGCTAGCACTGTCTACTAACAAAGGAAATTTTTCACACTTTGGCTATTGATTACTATAAATTTTTTGCTTGGTTTTATACAGATATACCAGACAGTTGTAAAAAGTCATATATGGCTGTCCTTGGTTGACATTAGACGATAATGTACCTCCCATCGGGTTTCATACTGAGCCCTAGTTCATATAGCCTATGAATTGTTTATGTGATGGCCATTGGCATCGATATGCACACAGTCACACAATCAGTCGGGAAAAGGGCTTGGACATAATTTTGTACAGTTTAAAATACTAGTACCATGATAGTTATGTAGGTGATAGAATCCATGTAAGTTTAACCTGTTTGATTAATTACTGCAAGTGATGTTAGATTACAGTATAGCTCAAAGGAAGTTACCAATGTTCAGTGAATGATGTTGACGAAGGAGTTCAGATGATAATTAATATAAGTGGCTGATCTAATAAAACATTTACAGCTGTCTGATCAAGTATAACATTACAGCTGTCTGATCTAGTATAACATTAATGCTGTCTGATCAAGTATAACATTACAGTTGTCTGATCAAGTATGACATTACAGCTGTGTGATCGAGTATGACATTACAGCTGTCTGATCAAATGTAACATTACAGTTCAGGTTCACAAAATTTACCAACTTATCATTGCACTTGACATTGTTGCGACTCAGCTTGCATCTCAATACGAATATCATCAGAAATATCCCAGCTCTAAACTTAACCATCCTATAAGTGGGCTGCGTGAGTTTAACAGTGATCACTGCTGACTGACATACATGTCCCCAAATTACTTTCATGCACTGCGTTATCACTTGTATTCCTTTGTCCTTCCAGACTCCTGCCTCCTACCTCACCAATCCCGGTTGGTTTACCAGTAAGGTAAGTCCCAGAAACATGTTCAAATTTCAGTCCCTGGGAGTAACAATATTGCATGTTATAATTATGATCCCAGTATAACAACTGAATGAATATTTCTGCGTAATTGCCTTAGCCTATAGGTCATATCAATTAAGTTTCCTCAACACTGATAATGTTCTCTGTCATAATTTCAGTTTCCTGCGAAAGTTGAAAGCCAACTATGCCATGAAGACTGAAAATGCTTCCATGTAAACCTACTTTATAAAGAGCCCCTCCCTTCCCCCCCCCAAAAAAAAAAAAAATAATGATAATTAAAATAAATAAATTGAAAAACCTTTGAAGTGTAAAGAGATAAGGCGTTTTTCCAGGACTCCGATACACTGGCAGGTATAGTTCCTAGAGTGGTATTATGACAAGTAGTATTAATACTGATACCTTCTTTAGGGTGCCATATTTTGGCCCTGCAGGATGCTTTACAGCAGCAGTGAGAACTATCGTCGCCCAGGCATCTAACATTCTGTCAGCCACCTTCAATCTCTGAAAAAATCAATAGCCGGTTGAGGACACCTTAGAAATCAGTTTGTGGCCAAAATGGTGAGATGTTGGGACTTTTAACCACAATACCATTTCTCATTGAGTTCCATCTGAAGTTTAATTAGGTTGACCAAAACAGTTAATGTTCTTTGTTGAGCAATAGACTAACTTCATTAAGGCATCAGTTAATGTTGCCTTTAAAGACACACCTTTAGAACAGAAAGATTGTAGCATGAAAGAAAAGTGCTATAAGTTTTACATGTTATTGTGTGTGCTGAAAAAAGAATTTATTGGAATGTTGTGGTTCACTATTCCCACTTAGATTTCTTCATATGCTCCACGGTCTGCATTTTCGTATCTCCCTCATGACCTGTATTAGCCAGGACATCCCTCCCCTCTGCCATCCCTCCAGGTCATTTTACGGCCTGCTTCTTCTCTGCATGGACAGAGCTACTGTCAGCACGCACACATCCGTTGTCAATCTGTCATATGTTTGCATCCGTTGTTTCTCCATCTTACATTTGTCAGCCGTCAGTATTACCTGGTAGATATGTTTTTTTTTCTGGGAATTCATCATTCAGATTACAAAGTTCTGTTGGTAAAGTTTTAGTTGCGGCGAAATGCAAAGCAAAATTTGCATTTCTCCGCAGATGGAAACTCTGCAAATGGAAATTCTCCATAAATGAAAACTCATTTCCAAAACAAAATTACATGTAATCGAAGAAAGGGCTGTTATTAGCTTGAAATAGTTCATTACTATAGATTCAAATCCTAACATGTATTTACAAAGTCGAATTTTCTGTTTAAGATATCCTTTCTTTAAGTGGTCTCATGCAATTGAAACATGTTTACCTCCTTGTAGCTGGCTTTGTGATAAATAATAAACTTAGACATAATTATATGCTAGTAAAGTTTCATTCTATAAATTTATAAACTTTCCATATACATGTATATAAATTTTGTTTTTTTTAATCAAGTTATTCTCTTTTGTCCTTTGAAAATAAATTCCCAGTAGAGGTAATTTGACTTGTGAGATGAAAACGAATGGCAGGCATTATTTCTTTGTTGTAATTGGGATATGATAATGGCATTCTCTTGAGAGAGATCTGGTAGGCAAGATTAATAAAGGAAGAAAGGGATATAATCCTTGGTGTCCAGCGATTTTCCACCATCTTGGAGGTGTTTCACAGGCCAGTGGCGTGTTATCTGGCGCTGGCAGACTCTGAGCTTCCTGGTGTTTTCCATCGCCGCGACGCGGGTCACTAGCTTGTAATGAGCTAGCTCTCCCTCGTCGTCCATCTGCGGCGACCACTGGTCTCACCCTCTCCATACCGACTGGTCATCGACTTGGCCCTTGCTAATGGCCCAGAACCCACAGACCTAAGGCATCTGCTTGCTTCCAGCCTAAACATCATCTAGGTCTTCATATGTTTGAGCCCTTGGTGGAGTGTCTCTCCCCCGCTCTCTTATTTGGGGAGTTGCGCGATAAATTCTCTGTGCGATGGAGTGGAAGAATAGGTGACTCACTGGAGTCCACGGCGAATGGTTAATTGGGGACCTCGGGCCTCACTGGGGTGGCAGTTCTGGAAAGATAACAGACGTCCTGCCACTGTCACCACACTGACGACTTCATCATTATGTCACCCGGAATACTGGCTTAGAGGCCCACCAGCATTTTAGTTTGTCTCCAAACATACATATGTTGAAATTGACCAAAAGGTAATACTCTGTATACCACTACAATGTATTTTAATTAGCACATTAAGCCTGCATTATGGTAAGGAAGACAGAACACAAGCTAGTCTGTAAAATACATTACCCCAGTAAACATTTTACTTAAATCCCATTGTTATAGCTGTAGTACTTGAGCATGTTAAGTGTACATGTACATTAAGGGAGGATGCAATACATGTATTGTCGGTTTAGACTCTTATGAAGGAACATTTTAGCCTGAATAGTGACTTTGTGTAGTCCTTACATAAAACCAGAAAAGCCCTGCCCTAGATGTTTAGAAACAGGGTGCCGTGCATGTAATGATTAATTGATGCATAATGGTAAATCATCGATTTGGGCACATTCCTCAAAACACCGAAGTCCAGTTTTGCCAGTTTATGCATATATGTAAAAACACCCCATTTGCCCCTCCGCCTGGAGCCACCTAGCGCATTGTATCAAGGTTTGTTCTGAAAGTCACGATTTGTTATTGAGCAGCAATGTGGGCATTACCTATTATTGGCAACAGTAGCGTAGGTACCTTTTAATTGTCAAAAATCAATAAGCATTGCGCAAAACCATTATTTGCAGACGTTAAAGTGAGAAAGACGACCATTTGCTGATATGCAATAATAGGGAAATTTGCATTCTTTGCTGCGATGCATTGATCCTAATCAGTTAATAACTGCTGAACTTTCAATTTGCAATTTGGCTGCCGATTACGCCTCTGTTATCTGAGGTTTTGTCCATACTGGTTCTGTGTTCAATGGATGGGGTAACATACCTGTTTAACAGCTAACCTTGCCAAGTTCAATGTGACCAAAATTACCTGTACCAATTTTTTGGTAAAAGCCAATCTACCGTATTATGTGTACCATCAAATTATGCAAGAGCATGTGCATGCACATGTATACAAATGTTCAATACATTGGAGTTCATCCCAGCTACCGCTATTCTTGATTGCAGAACAACTTCAAGAAGCACTCCCAACTATAAATTTCAACACTAACCACCACTGGGATTCTCACAATATTAAGTTTTACATTTTGACTCTTAGATTCTTAGCCGATCACGTTGCCCTGATTAGTGACTTAATTACCAGTAGCTATTCATAAGCTTTGACTCACAGATTCTTAGCCAATGCCATTTCTTAGATTGGCGACTTAATTACTGCTAGTTCATAAGTTTTGACTCGTAGATTCTTAGCCAATCACATTGCTCAGATTAGTGATTTGATTACCAGTACCGGTAAGTCAAAACTTAGATGCAAGTATTTTCAAGATCTCTGGCACAGCAGTTGCTTATGAGGTTCTGTCCTCTGCCTGTTGGAGACCATATGTTACAGCCAGTTCTCATCTGTGATTGATTTGACATCTAATAAGCCTGAAAATCCAGAATCTCCAAGCACATTGGATCCAGGTGAAAGGGTAATGGAAACGGTTGAAATAAGCTTGGCATGGAGATCACAATAGAAGCCGAGTTAAGATCCAAGGATACTGCCTGCGTCCCCTCATCCTTAGTCCTCGGCTAAAAACACTCTCTCCCCCCAGTCTGGTCCTTGCAACATGGGGTGACTGAATATTTGAGCCCCTGGCAAATCCCGCTATGACCCAAAGGCGGCCTTCTTGCCAAAGCGCCTTGTGATCACATGCTCAATAAATTCCAGCGGAAGCGAAGCATAAGAGAGTTGGCATAGCCTGTTTCACCAAAGGGGGGCATTTTTGTTCGGGTGGTGCTAAAGCTCTCCCGTTCTCCGTCCCTCTCCCACCCTACCTCCCCACCCCTTTCAGCGTCATAACCTAGTAAAGTCTCCGCAGCCCAAATTCCCGATTTGGCTGATGCACTTGTTGGATGGCTACGGAGTCCACGCCTGAAAGCCGGCGGCAACATTTCAAGTCAGAAAAGCCAGTCAATATGTATTCTGTCTTGAGCCTCTTTAATGGCTGATTCTTGCCCAGAATCGCCTAAATGAAGTTGCCAATGCATCGCTGATGTTGCACACCGCAGGGTATTCTGAATAGTAATTCCATGCCGCTGGCAAGCAGCCTTTATGAAAACGCAGCAGGAAATGTTCCCCATGTAGTCGCGGCATCAGGGAGGAAAAAGATTCCAGTGCCTGAGACTAGCAGCCTTTCATATCCATGTTTCTGATGCTGGAGAAGCTCAGTGCATGTATAGCCTCTGCATGTATTCTGATGAAATCAGGGATAAATTGCGCACCAGTAATACGTTTGAATCCAAACAGTTACTGCCACAAGCATACCATTCCTCTACTTGTTAACACCATTGATAATCCTAGTAGATATAGACAACCTCAACTGGGAGCTAAAGTAAAAACAATTACTAGTACATGTAACACCTGTAATGTTCATGAAAAGCCTTTGTGACAACTATATCCTATATTGCACAGAACTGTCATTACCTTTCCTTGGCAGCTTTGAGCACCAAACACAATTTGGCTAACTCTGGATGCTGGCATTGTGTGAGCAAATGCTGAACATTTGCATGAATTTACTCTATAAACAATCATATATATTGCTCGTAATCTGTTGCAGAACCTTCAGTGAATACAGAGAAAAGGGAACGTCTAGATACCTGTAACAGGAAAAATATGATGCATATGATTGTGATAGACTTCTTCTACATGCATGAAGGAGCCTTTAGCATGTTGTAGTGACCTCAATTGGCCTGCATAGGATCACACTGATCACACTTGTTCGCTGAAATGCTTTCTCCAATGAAAGGTGCAAATCTATACCTCTGATAAATATTGACATGTTGACATGTACCGGCCGGGACATTCATATTTGGTTACTGTTAGATATTAACAGCTTATGTGAAATGTATGTGGAAGGTTTTTGCTGTTCAAGCAGTCAGGGTGTCAGTTATGTGATCTGTATATGCTGGCATAGTGGTCCCTCTCTTTAAAATGACTCTCTAGAGAAGACGCACTTCTAAAAAGGACACAAATATTCTTGGCATAAAGAACTATGAATACATGTGACACTCACGCTTACCAAAGGACATCTCTCATAGTGCAGTTTACACCTGTTTTGGCACTGTATGACCCTTTTGGTGTTGATGTGCCATTAAACTTGGATATCACTCACTCACTAATAAGGACAGTATTGTTTGCCAGAAGGGGTGTCCCTATTAGAGGAAAGTTGCTGGTACATGTATATAACTTCATTTGTCCCTCACTAGGACACTCCATCCAGTGAAGACACAAATCCTGGGATAAAGTGCCATGAGTCCATTTCATATTCCCGCTCACCAAGGGATACCTCTTCAATGTGGACAGGTGTTTAGCAGGACAGCTCTCCCTATTAGAGGGAGGCCACCGCATTTTACTTTGAAAAAAAAATTGTCTCAGAACTGGTCATATAACATACTGTAAAGAAACTGTTTATCATTCTTTTCGTTTTAACCAAACACTCAAATGTTCATTGTACCAAGATGGCTCATCTTCACATTCTGCCGTGGCACTCATGAAGTCCATTTCCATGGGATACTGTTTGGGGAGTCAGTTTTCAACTTGTTGCTTGCAACTTTTTGGGGGCTATAGAGCTGCGATCCCAGGCGCTAGCAGAGTTTGGGACCTGGCGGACCCGAGTGAAGCATCTGGCAGCCAGCATCTGCCTTGATGGCAAAGGTTAGTTGTTGAGCCAGGCCATGAGAGGGCAGCACCGGCCAAATGATGGAGCTGCATCATGTGGGGAGAGGACAGGCAATACACCTGCTATTGTCTGCTGCACAGCGGGCCGGCTTGATTAGGTCATGAATTATGAACACCAGGGAATGGCAGAAACTAGCCGCCAAAGCCCGGGCTTGAGCTGCCGAGCTCAGTTAGGCTGCTATTTGTATGCCACGCATTACTCTCCCCAGTCTCTTGGCCCGTTCAACCCTAACGGGATTTAACAAGTTGATTACTAAAGGGGAAGCAACTCCTTGCAATTAGCACAACAAGCATCAAGCTGTAGGGCCTTGTACTGCAGGCCAGGTTTTAGGATGCCGGTTCTTGCCAGAGTTGGGTAGCTATTACAAGCAGCAGCGGAATTTTTAATGTGTTCCCCCAACGTGTCATGTACTTGTTCCAGCTACCACATGAGTCTCCCGTTATTCTAGAAGAGCCCATCTGCTGGTCCAGTGTGGCTTACTTTGGGGGTCATTTTCCTCACTTGTGCACAATTGGATTAAGTGAATCATGCAAGGAAACAATTACGGCCTGCAGGCTGTGTGTCGATGGAGGTGCGACCTGTCTGCCGGCTCTCTCTTAGATGAGCCACCATGGCCAGGTTTTGGGGTTGAAGAAGCATCTATCAACTTTCGCCATCAAACTTCAGCCACATTTCTCTAATGAGATGTATATTTAATACCTTTTCCTGTTTTTGTGTCTAAAGAAACAGTTAAGTGGGTCATTTGCAACACCGTTAAAAATTCTTGTTCAACTTGGTGATGCTCATCTTCCAAAATGCAAATTAGTTCCAAAACGTCAACTTTGAATGGCACCCACTACATTTACCAGAGCCAGCAATGTCATACCATGCAGTAGTTAGTACTGTAATAAGCATAATCTCTAATGCAGCATCCCCCCCTCCCTTCCTTCATCTATCAGTGGGCCACACCTTCAGCACTTACTAGACACAATGCCCATAGCGTGTCACGAAAGTGTGTAATTTCGGGTGGAGGGGGGATATGGGAAAAAGGAGGACCTGTAAAGTGATAAATATTGATGTTGGGGGGGGAGGGTCTTGAGAGTTAGCAGCAATTTTCACTTATCTGCTTTGTACCAGGGAATGATGCAGATCTTTTTGCAAGTTTTGCACCTCTTGCATGCATGGCCTAAAGGCATATTGGGTGCTGGTATTCTCATATAATATTTTGGTAAGCTAGATGTGGTAGTATTTGGATATACTGGTAGTCAGAAATATTTTGCTTAGTAGCCATGGGGTACATATTTTTGTTCAGAAGGACATATTGTGATATAAGTGATGCCTACTGCTGAAAGAATCATTCATATTTTTGCAAGATCCTTGCATATCAGGACTCCAAGGATGGACTAAGCCCACACATATCACAAATGTGTGGACTGACTGAACCCAGACATATCACAACTGTGTGGACTTACTGAACCCAGACATATCACAACTGCATGGACTGACTGAACCCAGACATAACAGGACTGTATTGACTGACTGAACCCTGACATATCATAATTGTGTGGACTGACTGAATTTAGACATAACACTGGACTGTATTGATTGACTGAACCCAGACATACACACAACTGCATGGACTGACTGAACCCAGACATAACAGGACTGTATTGACTGACTGAACCCATCACAACTGCATGGACTGACTGAACTCAGACACATAACTGGACCGTATTGACTGACTGAATCAGACATGTTACAACTGCATGGACTGACTGAACTCAGACACATAACTGGACCGTATTGACTGACTGAACCAGACATGTTACAACTGCATTGACTGATTGAACTCAGACATAACTGGACCATATTGACTGACTGAACCCAGACATATCAGGACTGCAGTACCTGACTGAGACTAGACTTTATATAATCAAGACTGCAGTGACTGACTAAACCCAGACATATCAGGAGCGTGGTGACTGACTGAATCTGGACATACCTAAATAAAACAGAATAAAAGCTCTTCTTCCATACTTCCTGGTTGAGGAATTGAACGGAAGACACAGGATCCTGGTATTTTTCCTTAAATGAACAATCCTGAAATTGATAGTATTCGTTGATACATTTATAGCCTCTCCAACCAGAGGTAAATGAAATGCCCCAAACACACTCTTTTGCAAAAGTTTCAGTGGCATTACACATGCAACAAAAGTGACACCATGCATGTTGAATGAATGTCCACATTTTGCTTGAAAAATTGAGATTGAGTATGGTACAGGCCCAATGTATCAGCAGACTTTGCAGCCTAATACATCATTCACCTTATAAATGAAAATCAGCCTTATAGCCATTGGGATGTATTTCACATACATGTATTGCTTCTTGCAAACTATGTTTGGCTATCTATTGAATTTTAAAGATGACTTTAAAAAAAGATAAAATTAGGCAAGACATTTGTTGGGTACCGGTAGAGTGTAGCTTGTACTAACTTTATGTGTAGTGATCGAATATTTTTTACTGATGAATATAGTCACAGAGCCATTTTGTTATGCAAAAAAATACATGGATATGAAGTGACATATAATAGTGCCATCCACAGAGGTTCATCCAGTGCAGTCAGATGTTTTGACTACATATATTAACTTGCCATGTGTATGGAGAACCTAGACAATAAACACGTATTAATCATGTTGGTAGGATGTCCAGATTGTGATTGCAGTGAGGTTGAATAAATAACTTACAGCAGTATACATTGTAAACTTATAAAGCTGTTAATCAGGTGCAGGTGATTGTACATTGTACACTATTTTATCCACTTTGTCACTATAACATTAACTAATATGGATTAATCCACAAGATCAATGTGAAAATGTAATAATATATACAGGTTTTTATGAACAACCGGTTGAACTGCACTACCGTACGATTAGTGTGTGTCATGCATCTCTTCCTCTGTGAATATTCCTTCCACTCATCCGCTCGATGCAAGCACAGTGTTACTAATGCATAATAAACACACTTCGTAAATTAACACAGAGGGAATTAGGAATGAGGAAGAATCATGAGAGCATGCTAAAACTCTGACCAATCACTCAGGCTTGTCATTTTCTCGGCCGCAGACAAAGCTGCCACAGTAATTTAGGAGGAACCAAGCACTAAGGTTAGTTACTTAATGCATAAAATTTGTAGTCTGGCACCTAACCCATGTTTTACCTCATTTGGGTACCGGTACATAATGTTCATATCTGTTGATTTTATCTACTTGGTATGCAACTATGCAGGCGAATCTTCATTTACAGATTTGTCAGCGTTGGGAGTACCAGCAAGTTAAATAGAACAATTAGAAACTGTTGTGCTTCAAAAAGTCATAGACAAAATAACATTTTAAAATTTCTTGCCTTCGTTGTTACAGCAAAAAACTGTAACGACCTATAACTCAATTTCGAGTCCATTTGCCAAGATCAATTTCTATTAGTGAAGAATTAAATGATTATCAGTATTACTGGTATATAATAAACATGCAATAATGGAGTGTAAACTATATACATATTTAAGGATTATTGTCAGTTCAATCTCTAAACACTATGCAATTTATGCTTACTAGGTAGTACTTCCATCAAACAGATGAAAAAGTGTCAACAGATAAACATCTTTGTCACTCAAATTTTGACACCACCATTTACTAGTTGCTATGTTCTCACTCCCTCTTTCTTCACCCCACTTCTCTCTTCTCACCACAAAAAAATAGTGTCCATATATGATAATTTCAAGTATATAGATACAACGAAAAGTTGTACCGGTGCCTGGCTGACATCTGCAGCCATCTCAGAAGTATGAGCATTTTGATATTTGACTAGAGGAACCTGAGTGACTGTTACATTGTGATGGGCCATACGTGTATCCTGCGAGTGCATCTGCTCTAATCAGATGCCGTCTCTTCCCAATTGCAAACTCCCCATCCCCGGTGACAGATGAGGATTTAACTGGCTACGGTAATGGAAACCTACTAAATTATTTAAACTACACTGGCCAAGACAAGGCAGAGGTCGAATTTCACCTCGGCAGATGAGGCACAGGAAAGCAGTTCAGAGATTCGCGGTAGCATCTAGCACCACAAGGTAGGGGAACTGAAATACGAGCACGGGAACATCATCAAAATTTCCCTCATTATGCAGTATATGAATCTCGTCTTCCTGCCATATATTCTTCATTATCTGCCCAGGACCTGTAACACATCCGGCAAAACAGCTTATCTAGAATACATCTGTGTTCTCACTCAGCAAGCATTCCGGTATAGACTAACGAACAGTATGTCAGCTTTGGCCGGCCTGTTTTGCAGAAATTAACTGTATCTGCACCAGGTCCACACACAGTTGTTGGCTCAATTTTCTATTCTTCTACATCAGTTCCAGCCTTTTCGGAATGATCGACGACCCTTTGCTTTTCCTTTCCTTTCCTTGTCCATAGGCAACTTACTGTACAACTTCTGTTAGCAATGGCCTGACAGACATTTCACAAGGCCTTTCGGGGCACTGTTATTGCTATAACAGGAATCCCAATCATGGCGATTATACCCCGATCAATAAGAAAATGAAAAAACAAGTCCTTGAAGAACATCCTCGCTTATTAAATTGCATTGTCAACTGCTGAAGGGTACTGGAAAATGCCCGTGTTGTCTTCTCTGTCTTCTTTCTTTTTTCGTGCTTTTTTTCCGTCATTACTTCAGGCCTCTTGTTAGAATTATGCGCTTGGGGTTAATTGTTTTCGCATTAACTTCCTTGTGTTGTGTGTTTGTGTTTATACAACACTCTATCCCTGGGAAACTTCCCGCCTGTCTTAGTCTTCCCATAGTACCGGGGGTGCTATAGCTCCGCGACACTTTCGGTAGGCTATTAGTATCCTGGCAGTGGGGAAGTGACCTTTTAGTGCACTTGCCATGGCATGCAGTCAGTGTCAGGGATAAGATGTGCACTGGAGGCAGTGGAAGCCAGTGTTTGGCAACACTTTATATCAGAGCGTATTTCTTTGTTTAGGCAGCGCTGAGCCACGGGGGGTCCCTGACTGGGATGCATTGTCCTTTGCGGTCCGCTATTCCATTCCGTAATGAGGTGGCAGGCAGTCTCTGATTGATGACCCAATGTCATTTGCCGTAGCATTGTTAGAAGGATGAAATGAGATTTCTGCATTGCTCCCGACCGGCGCTAGCTTGCGAATCTCCAGAACGCGACCCTCCAGAAGGAATAGTCGGTATGACTGCAACAGAGGTTTGATGAATGTGACTTTGCATACCGGTTAATTGATCAGTCTGTTGTAGAAGGAACTGTACAACAGCGAAGGACAATGCAGCGCTGTTACGCATTGTCCCATGAGGTGCCTGTCGGGAGCTGTTCCTTTTTGAAGAATCAATCGAGGCAGTTTGTAAGGCTTGATCTTAAGCATTCCTCCACATTTCACTTGGAAACAATGCACTCAGGTTGGACATCTCTCATGGAGCCCGAACCGATTGTTCACCTAATCCAAGTGTCTTGTTAAAACGTATCAAAACCGAATGTGAACAAAAGCCACAGTCTGGGACTATGACAAGTACTAAATATATCTGCCAGGTTGCAGGGAATGATGAGGGATTGAGTCCTTCCAGATAGAACGGGCCTGCTCTTTTGCCATTCCCAAGGGCACAATCTTTCATTTACCAGGTGCTTTTAAAAGCAGAAAAGCATTTCTGGCAGCTGTATGGGGACTTGCTGAGATAGATTGCTGGCTCAGGCCTCCTCTTAAAGTTTTGTTTCACGTGATTGAAGTATTTTTCTACTTTCTTCGGTATGCATTTCGTATATGTTTGGTTTTTTTGCTATCACCCATAGTACAGATGTATGGGTATGTTCATGTAATGTTCACTGGAATTAAGTAACCATCGTAGCATTTAGTATTCTGCAGGGGGGGGGGGGGGGGGCCACGGGAAAACGTTGTTTTTTTAACAAAAAGCCATTAAAAAAAAAAATTAATTAAAAAACAAACAATTTAGGCATAAGGAACAAAAAAAAAATAAC
>JAAUYG010252269.1_pt1 | contig 14551 bp, 6 predicted proteins | sample 7278091 | NCBI WGS metagenome assembly JAAUYG01 (sample SAMN14350201, study PRJNA611818) | marine sediment metagenome | isolation source: surface marine sediment (0.6m) | place: French Polynesia: Moorea | collected 2018-08
ACTACTACTACTACTACTGCTGCTGCTGCTGCTACTGCTACTGCCACTGCTACTGCTGCTGCCATTACAACTACTATCACTACTACTACTACTACTACTACTACTACTACTACTACTACTACTACTACTACTACTACTACTACCTTTCTGACTGCTATTAATACTATGACTACTACTGCTGCTGCTGCTTCTGCTGCTGCTGCTGCTGCTACTACTACTACTACTACTACTGCTGCTGCTGCTGCTGCTGCTGCTGCTGCTGATGATGATGATGATGATAGTCGTCTACTACTACTTCCAGCTTCTGTAGTCTATTGTTTATACATCTTATTCTGAGGCTCCCTGGCCAGGCTGTTGCCAGCTAGATGTGACTTCTGTCATTATTATCGATCCCCCAGTGTTGCCGCCTAATGACAACAGCGACACTCCTGATAGCACAAACAACATTGCATGCTGTCAAAACATTCGCCCCTCTTTTTTTCCCTCACATGGAGAACCATTCGGTCGGCAGCCGTTTCCTCGGCATAAATATACAGTGATATTGGCTTTGATAGTCGCTGCATAGCCGACTATGTGGTCCCGGCGTTAGTTGCCGCGGGTCGCAGCTGCCCAGAGCCCGCCATTCAGCTGATACGTCTGCTCACGGCGTCGTCTGCCATCTGTGTGTTCCCGCCAACACAGACACGATTTATAGACCTCGAGAATGGCGTCCTGCTGACCGGACTGCTGGAACTCTGCCTGACAAAACGACACGGCGACGTCCACTGCAAGTCCCAAAGACCCACATGCAGTTCCTGCGACATAAATGTGTATATCAGATCCATTCAGGTGCCGTGGATCCATTTGAATCTTGCTCGGATGAGATGTGATGTTCGTCCCCCAAACTGGTGAAATCGGGTAGTTTATTGATTGACTTCGTACGTGACGCAATCCACTAGGCTTTCCGGAAGCCACTCTACCGACGCTGAGAGAAAGACGTGTGTCTACCCGGGAGGCACAAGGCATGGCCGCCGGATGAGAGAGGAGTAAATCCATCCCTTTAATGTCGCTCGACACGAATCAAACACCGAAACACACCGAAGAAAGTCATTCATTCATTCATTCATTCATTCATTCATTCATTCATTCATTCATTCATTCATGCATTCATCCATCCTGGCATTCATGTTTGAATTCAGTAATTCATTAAGTAAGACATTGCTAAGGTATCCGACATGTCCGGGTATTGATCTCGAGGTATAACCCATGTAAACGGCTGTATTTCTGTGTGCTTGTATTTCGCCCATATCACAATAACCCCCCACCACCTCCCCCCACCCACACACAAGAAAACAGCACACACAAATCACTGAACGAACTTCTCGGAAAAAGTGACGAAGAGTTCGTATCACAAACGTGGGACTGGCAGCTATCCAGGAAATATCACATGTCCCAGCTAAGACCTTGACCTTGGGTGTTAATATAAGGCTTCATCTGGTATATGTTATCCTGCGGCAAGTTTACTGCACGAACTTAGATTCAGAACCTTGGCCTGCTGGAGCTCTGCGACACTGAGAACGAAATGAAGCACTTCTGGGGGACATGAGATTTTTGTTATTTCTTACGAACGATGGAGGCAGGGCGAGATGGCATACACGTGTATCTGCACCAACCTCTGACATACCACATGGCTTCTTTAGTGGACTAAGTAGACGGCGGAAGCTTTCCATTAGTGACCAGAAGGTACTGGAGCTTCCCTGTCGACACAACGTGTCAAAAAAATTCACAATGTTTCCCCCATTCACCTCTGCAATGCACATACATAAGGTCACCCTGGAAGGGCAGAGCAACATGGAAAGGGCTTAATAGAAGAATGATATCCATAAACATGTACTTTCTCCACCTCGTTGGTCATTCCACTTTTCTTTGGGCAAGAAGAGTAGAGGGACTGTGCCATGGCGACCCCTTTTTTTGAATACTCAATTTCTGAGCACGGAACAAAGTAAGAAAGACTCGACAAGAGAAAGACATGCGTACCAGTGATCAGTGACCAGGGGAGAGGAGAAATTGAAAAGAGAGAGAGAGAGCGAGAGAGAGAGAGAGAGAGAGAGAGAGAGAGAGAGAGAGAGAGAGAGAGAGAGAGAGAGAGACTAAATTCAGTGTTTTTTCATTCTGCTATCAGTAACTGCTATAATAGTCAAACTTTCAATCTGGTCACATTTCGTCGCCAACGACGCCATCGAATTTGCAAATGTTACACATGAAATCTCTTTTTACCTCAAATATGTCTAAAATGAACCTATCTAGAGCAGGGGTTTCCGAGATACAGGCGGATTTGTTTACTGAAAAGATTTAAAGAAACATCTACACAGTCCATTGCGTTGAGTTACCGGTTGGTAACACTGTGGGACTTCTTCAATGCAGCTGGCTAATGCATTGTATTGGAATGAATGGTGTGGCAAATACCCTCCACCCCTTGCCCCCCCCCCCCCTCCTTTCCCGCAACATGAACAATAATTCATTTGATATAAAGTGTAACATTTTCAGGCAGCTTGTAGTTTTTTCTCGCGTACCATATCACATATCTTCTTTTACTTCTGGTCTATCATTTGAGCCGAGGACTTGAAACGAATTACACACTTGCTTCGTGAAATTCGCTTAATGATTGCCAAAGAAATCGATCTCTTATCCAATGAATTGTCATGCTATGTACTGGTAAAGGTCGGGCAAATATAAGCTGTGCAGTACTTACCTTAAAGCAAAATGCTTGCTAAATTTCAAGAAAGTTTCCAACCCAATAAATTAGGTAGCCATCATGAAAATGTTGATAAACTGAGCTGCCTCCATTGACACCAAAATGTGGCGGCAATGAGTTCATGAGCATTGTATTCACGCACTCTATAGAGGGCTACCTGTTTAATTTCTTTTACTACTCAACGGCATTGATACTATCACACCAACCTTCTGTATGCTAATGTCTGAGCGCGTGTGAACTGTGAACATAGGACCAATCTTATTGTTGCCTAAGTTTTTTTCTCTGCATATAGCACATTAAAATGACCGATTCACATAGTGACCAAGTGGCCACGGATAAGACATACCATTCGGCAGACCAAGCCAAGGTGTTTATGCAGTCCTTGACTAGTGGGAAGATCAAATTTGCAGGCATGTCATCAGAATGTACAAACTGCTGGCGACGCTGAACCAAGCCTTAACCTCTGAGCCATAATATAGCTGTGTGCTATTTTAGAAACGGGTTGCTTTCCTTCAGTATTTCGAGTTAATCACAAAATACCATTAGTGGGTATTTTTGTTATGTATCGTTGCGTAGCGTCTAGAAGCCAAAAGGGGCTGTTTTTCGGTGTCTTTTGCCATTTGCATCTACATGGCGTCATGGTTATCGATCGGGCCTTTTACTTCTAACAAATGCACCTGCTCCCATAGAAATTACAAGCCGGGTTCGGCCCACTGTAATCAGGGCGGTAATCGAAGCCCGTTGTATCATCGCGGTTCCCCCATCACCATAGCAGCCAAATTAGTTGTATCTCGTCACGCGAGCCTCCGCACCTTGGCGAGATCCGGGCTAATCTACCCACAGGTAAAGTGCACTGGCACGCGCCGTGTGGAGCGTGTGCAAACACTCCAGGCCACTCGAACAATGCTGCACTCATAAAACATGCACGACACTTCAGAGATTTCCCAGGAACCCCAGTCACCAGAGCTGCCAGAGATATTATTTGCTGCCAAGAGCGTGATCTTGAGGCCACTAAACAGCAGACGAACATCCCAAACACTGGGAAGGAATGCACTAAATGTGACTCCCGCACCCAGGCGGTCTGTATCATTCTCCTACCACCACATGACAGTAGAACAACCGCCGGACGTTCACATGGCATACGTGGGAGCTCAGATTTTGAGGGAAGAGCTGCTTATCTACTCATATGGAGACGGCCAGAATCTGGAGTGTAGAACCAGAAACAGAAAACCATTTCTACAGTGGCAATGGTGTTGGTAGTATGTCCCTCGCATTAGGCGTTTTGCTTTCTACAGCACAAATCATTCCTCTTGAGAAAAGGAACAGCCTAAATTTATCTTGTTAGACAGTCCTTTAAACGAGTACTAGGCCATAAAATGAGAGATGACCGTTCTACATCATTTTGGCTTACCAGAGCCATGCTACCGAGCACGTAAGTGTCTGACGTCTTTGCCAGTACACCCGTTTAGTATTACGTCACCTCCCTTATGCTGTAAGGCAATGGAGTACTCAAACGTTTTACCACCGTTTAACATAGTCTATATAACGCACTGTGTAAAGCGTCCTGAGAAAGGTCAGAATTTTACCCATTGAAAGCAGACGACTAATAAAGCCTAGATGACCATCGGCTGAATGTACAACCACTTCGCCATCACAGTGATGACAGAGCTGAACAGCGGTAGAACAACCATCCGGAACTGATTTCGAATGGTCTAAACCAGTTACTCAAAACAACTTTGGCCGCCACTGCAGTACAAATATTTCCAATGTGAGTAGTAGCTGTGCTTATAGGTCAATGTTCTACATAGATTACCCATGGGGACCTGCAGTTTGTGACGTGATTGCATGGCAGAGATACAGTCAAAACCGTGCTTATGTTCCAAACTGATAGGCTAACACCCACATGAAAAGTCGTCTTAATGGTCGTGATCACGGGCCTGATCACTGGGCTACCCTATCTTCTCATGCGGGCTCATGATGTCCTCGGCCCAGTGAGGTGTATGTAGTATATAGAGACAGAGACAGCCCCCCTCCCCATCTTGTCTTCTTCTTGCCTGACCTCTGTGACGTCTCTCTAAGAAGGACGGAGACCAGCACAATATACCGCAATTGCCAACACCGTCAATATTGCCAGGGGGCCAGAAGACGCATCTCCTGCCTTATCTTATCACTGAAGACGCTGGGATGGAGGCTAGATGAGAGACATGCCCATGCATCCCCCCTCCACCCCGCCTTCATACTACACGGCACTGGCGCTGTGGCCTCTCCCAGTTCTGGCACTGGGCACAATGCCATATAGGAACCACATATATAAGCGGGATGCCAGCCAATAGTGACTCATATGAATGGTGTGGATGACTGTGCTCAATTTGTACAAGAGAGCTGAGGAAAATTCGTGACTGCTGTTGGTATGATGTTCCCCTATATAACAGAGCAGTCACTGTCCCAGGACACCCACCCCACCCCACCCCGGCAGCCCTGCTGACTTTGTCCCCAGTCACATCGATCTTGGGAACAGGGAAGAGGGGGTAGGGGGCAATTTCAACCCAGAGGACAGAAGCTGCCTCTGCGGACGTCTGTAATCAGCCGGAGACCGCGTCCCCAATACGGAGACCAGTTTTTGGCATTTTTGTGCTTTGGTCGCAGTGTTGTTTTGCCCAATTGAGCATGTATTAATACTGATCGATACTCGCATTTTGGTAAAGCCCGCCTCTATGTCGGGGTCGGGAGAGCCTAGCGACCGGTGGGGTTCGGTAAGGTTACAGAATAGGACAGAGGGGATTTTCTAGCATGTACATATGTACATATGCACATAGCAGGCTGAAGCCTTTTCACAGAGTACGATGTGTGTTTGAGCGTCGCAACGTGTTGCTGTTCATATTTCAAAACCCTGTCTGTGTTCGCATACACAGTAACCATCCTTTCAACACTGACCATTACCGTACCCACCCCGATTGGCAGCCAATTCTTATCTTCAAGCAGATGACGCGGGTGCCATTACAGGGATGTTAGACGGGGAATCCCATTATAGGTTTCTGAATCCCCAGCGCTGCTGTCGATGTCTTTATGACGGTCCTTTTATAGGCAGACCCACAGATACGGGTTGAGATCTGCCAAAAATCAATGCGGAATGTAAACCTACGGTTGCAGCTCTAGGCTTCAGGCTCCAGGCAATACTAGTTGTCCACAATTGCTATATCTTCATGTACACCAGAGAAGATTGACACACCTCAGGTAGACAGGGTGTGGAACGTGAGAGTCAGTTGCAGTGCAACCAGAGAGGGCATCCCGGTTGGAAAACTACCAATGCTAACAAAGTGTGCAAAACGCAGGTTAACAGCCATATCAGATTTAGCATAGATGATCTTTGTGATCTGAGGTATAAATATTTCGATGAAGTGCGGTCGTGAACCCATCAATTTACCTTATTCCCATCCCAACACCAACAAGTACATGTATTCTTACTAAAAACTCATTGACAGCTAAGGCTGATGATTCCACCGTTTGACAGAATCAAAACTTGACGCCAAATATAGTACACAATTTGAATAAAGGTTCTCAATAGACTGAACCTGAAACTTCCAACTCTAATCGGATAAGCAGCTTTAATAAACGTTTTAAAAGTTTCCATCGTCCCAAATTCCGTTCCTCATATCAGTCTAGCCGACAGCCCCGCAAACTTCGCTGGATCACCCTGCTATAATCCAATGTGTGGTTCCCTCAAAATGAGGGATTCTGCTCGGGCTGTCCCCTAGACTGATATTGTATTCGGTATTATACTTTTTGTTTGCGACAACAGTCAGTGGCTCCATAGAAATTCCTATCCAAAGGAGGAAACTCCCCAAATACTAGTATACACATTTTGTTTTCACCGGAGATGCCCACTTTGCGGAGACTTGTACATACCTCTGTGTCAAATATTTTTATCCCAATTCGTCATAATGAAATGTAACTTAGGAAACCCTCTAAGCAGACAAGGTTGAACTGGCGAAGGAAAGGTTATTTCGAGGTCATAGCCTCGCGATAGAACCAAACGGAACACCAAAAACACACAACGTACAGGAGGATCCAGACTAGAGTATCAAAGCATAACCATGTTTCAGACAAACTATGGGATGGGATGTTCAGTGGTAATATACATCTTCCTACTTTTCCCAGTCAGCAGCCATACTATGTGGCGACGACCGACTACTAGCGGCCCGGCAGCAGCGTCCATTGCTGGGACCAGGCGGCCGCGGTATATCAATCAGCAGACGGCGCCTCAGGCCTAGCTTGCCTTACGTCCCCGTGTGCCCTTTAAGGTTGCTCCTTTATTTATGAGCCGCGGTCTTGAAAAGCATATTCCGCCGCCCAGCCGTCCCGAGCTCCCGACGGCTGTGGCTTTGGGGCTGGTTTACACGAACAGTATTCAGTCTCCCGCGTCAAGGTTACGTTGCTCGTCTTCTCATTGGCTGGCAAAGTGTACACAGCGCGCCTGATTGGTTGAGGAAAAAAATATTAAAACGTTAAAACGATATAGCATTTGGGTACCTCGTCCCCTGGCTCTCTTTTTTCCCAGACGAGCCCTCTTGGCTCGGAGGTAATGTGATCCAATACACTTTTGGGCGGGGATATTACAACTCATTAACCGTATTATCTGGACCTGCTGCATATGTTCCGGGACCCTTTCAGCAAGGTCCCATCTTCGCTCCCTGTGCCGCCAGCTTCCCTTCCAAAGTTGTGGACGCCGAGGGAAGATCTAATTAATACAAACTAAAACTGAAGCGGGGAAAGGCCAAGGGTAGCCGGCAGGTGCGTGCTTGCACGAACTTGGGGCTCGCCGTTATTCGGGCGGATACGTGGATGGAATGGGGATGGTATTTGGAGCAAACTGGCAAGGAAATGGGGGAGGGGGTGTCATATAAAATCCCTATCTATGGTATAGGACGTCGGGAAACAGTTCATAGAAAACAAAACTCTAGATGTATTCCTATGTGAGTTAGTCTCACAGCCATCAAGTGGCATCAAAATCGACTCTCTACTCTGCCTTTCACGGACAGAAAAAATCCACACGGCTTCTGCATCTTATTTTCCTTATGGCGTGCATGGAAGTGATACTGTAACAATTAAACAGAGTTACGATCTACCCAACTATGGACTGCATTCTTGATGTGGCGATGATGCGTGCAACCTGGGTCTCTTGAGATGTTTACTGTTGTCTTGCCTTTCATCCAATCTCTTTTGTAGGCTGTTCTGAGCCTCTGTATACAATGTAAACCCAGTGAATCCATCTTTGAGATTATCTGAGAACTGGGGACAGACTGGAAATTAAGACCGTATCTCCGGTTTCTTGCTCAACTGACGGTGACCTCAGGGTATCACAAATGATTTGCAAGATCTCCAAATTCTTAGCTTTCACTTGGCAACAAAGTGTCGTCTGCGCCGCACACTCCGATGGTGCACAATTTGTTTTCTATGCCCCGATTCTGGAGAAAATGTCATTAACTGCAACCTTGCCCAAAAACGCAACATATCCCCTGCCAGGCAGAAGAAATTCGTTAGGTGACCGTTCTAAATGCCTCCATCTTAAAAGTCTAAGGAAATAAAATCATGTCGTTTAGCAACATCTATCAGTCGTTTCAGTGTGTGCTGTATGGCACAGATTCACACTTGCCCTGGCAGGCTGGGTCAATCATGCTTTCAAGGGATGTTCAACTTAAGCTACTGGTACCGGGGAACTGAGGCTCATCAATGGATTTGGGGACTCCGTGTATGGGCTCTGCTCTCTCTGTGGAAACAGAGGTGTTCTCATCGCGCAGGCGTCTGTCGTCCGTGGCGCGTTGTACCTCTTGACTCTGAAACCGTTGAGCGGAGCCACGCCAAATTTTGTGGGAAGGAAGCTATCCACATGTGTGAGGTGTTTTTTTATTTACAAAATGTGGATTTTTTTTAAATAACACGGTACGCTCATGTGACAAAAAAAAAAAAATAAATAAAAAGTTACTCCTACAAAAATCGCACCCAAAGGTTTATAAATGTTACATCTATCTTCGATTGTGTTCTGAGTGTTCCTCGCAAGAGTACCGTTTAGCCAGGGGGACTTTCCATTGTCTGTAACCTGAAAACTGCAAACAGTCCTGGAGTACTGGGTCAGTGGTTCTAAATACTGAAGGATAACTGCCAGAGGGGAAATTATATCCAAGGCATGGACGGTGTAAATAAAAATACTACAAATATTAAAGTTCTAAGAGGTGCTCTGCTACGAAACTGTTCAGAGGCAATATAGGTCTTACCTATAAAATCCAAGCAACACCATAGCCATAACCACCTCAAACTCCGTATGAACAATAGGAGAGCATCTAATACATATATACACACATGCAGATACTATAGTGTTGACTTCCCCCCATACAAAGGCCCATGAACGTGTTGGTAATCCATTTTATATCAGTTTTCAGTAGCCACATATACCCTATCGAAAAGCCACAAAATCTGTGTGAAATTCTGTGTGAAAGTTACTAAATGCAAATTGGATGCAATAGCATGTATGAACACTCTCCTAATGCATTAAGTTGCGGCTTAAAGGGCAATCGTTGAGTACTTCGAGCAAAACAATAAACGCTGCATATATGAGGTCCTAGTACTTTCAACAATAGGTGCAATTTGGCTTTTCATTATTGCTAAGGGGTCTTGATTTTGACCTTTAATGTCACTCAAGATCAAATCTTGTAGCACGGCTGAACTTGCCATATGTGATTTCTTAATACTGTCCAATAGTAATTAACTGTCTACTTGTATATGTGACTTCTTATTAGTGTCCAATAGTAATTAAATGTCTCCTTGTAACTGTCAAGTAAAGATTGCTAACAAATATTAGACAAATATTAGTAGGGGAACTCGTGTGTAACGCGTGCGCACCGTGTCAGACACAATCCCGCCAATACGCCCCAGAGATGGCACTTAGCAAGAGATAGTAACAATGAAATACGACAGGTATTGGTCAAGTATTCGGAGTTAGTGTGTTACTCTATACTTCTTGACAATTTTCCCCCGGAAATCGAATGAAAAAGCACAATACACCGACATTCACCCCCAGTGTCCTCAAGTCCTATTCGTGGAGGCTGGGGTGCCGTGGAATAATAATAATAATAATAATAATAATAATAATAATAATAATAATAATAATAATAATAATAATAATAATAATAATAATAATAATAATAATAATAATAAATAGAAATAAAAATACTGCACCAAAATATAAGAAAATATGACATTAAGATGGGATGCCTCAATACTATCAAGGATAAGGAGATTAATCGTCTATATAATGGAACTTCTAAGTAAACAAAACCTGTAATAGAATGGAACCCATAATAAACTGGAACCTCTATCTACAGTAAAACGTCTATACAGAGTGAGATCTCTATATAAAATGGAACCTATACATACATTGGGATTGCATATACAGTGTAACCTGTATATACAGTGCATCCTGTAATATAGTTGACAGTATAGTACAGTGAAACTCTACAGGGAAAATCAGTGTTAATACAGCGGAATCCAAATACAGTGGAAGCTTATATACATGTATAGCATAAATTCTATATATAGCGGAATCTCTATATGGGTGCAACCCGTATTTTCAGTGGAACTTGTGAACTGTGGAAGCGTCTTAAATGTTATGAATTCCGGTGCGGCCTTATTAACAGGCCAAGGGTTCATATTTACGTAAAAGGGCCTGGATATGCAGTGGCTTCCCCGTAATTCATAGTTTTTTGCCACATTTATTCTCGGCTGATGTTGAAGCCAGATTCCACTGTAAATAGGTTGGGTTCGGACTCTATGAGGTAATCTTATAAATAATTCAGGTAGTACATGGTACTGCATAACATGTTTGCATTACGGCATGGTGTACATGGTGTTCTTTCGGAAATCGCTGTGTGTATACATATAGCATTCACCGTGCCATCGGCTATGTACAACAACTCGCACTTCCTGCAAAATATCCTTTGTGAATGGATCAAGGTGATGTGCCTCAATGCATGTGGGACATAGCATGTCTTGTAGTGTTCAATATCATTTGGAGTCATTCGTCGTACTTGTCTCAAAATTAACATAATGAAACTTTTATGCAACGTTTTTTTTTATTTCCATACCTGCTGCTGGTGTCATGCAGAACGTCAAGGTTCATGGACCTCTTGTTATAAAACATGGAATTCTTAACCATACAATCGAATTTCATATCTCAACAGTTTCACATACGGCAGAGAACTTTTGTCAAAGAATATAGCCATTCTCAAACTGATGTGCACCAAAAAGTGCACACGGCACTACAACACACTTTCTTTTCCATGATTCTAGAGAAACTGTAGATGTCATCAACTGCAATCTTAATAATTGTCACTATCTTCAATTAAGGTCATGTATGTCTGTGCAGATTTTGGGGTACGTAACTGTCCAATGCAGCCATTCTGTATGAGAAATATGTTGTATTTGCCTGCTATTGCCTCGTTCAGTGAAAAAGTACTGAACATTACACTTTCCACTGTTTCATTTCCCACGTTCTGCATCTGTGCCACTATTTTCAGAGCATTGTCTATATAATAAGTGCGAACCAGAATTGAGATGGACCGCCTTCTTAGAGCGAGTAGGACCCTGACCATTTTAGGATGGCACTGATCTTCGAACCATAAATTACGTCATATATACATGTATATCTTTACCGATCGTCTGCTTCCCTATTTCGTCATCTGGCAGATTACCAGAAGAAACCTCATGGCAGGTTAAACTGTTAGTGTGGCTGCCTAGGGTTTCTACTCACTATTCCCCTTGCTGTCATTTGTATTCGTTAACCCCCCACCCACTCATCCAATATTCACCAGGAAAAAAACCCAGCCATGGTCCTGTTGGGTTTTGGTTGCTTGTTTCGCCTGTATCCGGGACCTCGCAAAGACTATTCTCGCGCAGAATCTCGCTCCAGATCTCGGTCAGCGGGAGGCAGGTGGCGCCACTGGTCCCCGGTGACCGCGCAGGCTCCTCAGCCGTCGATCGTAATAAGTTCCGGCATCTCTCACTCCGTCCATAAAGAGAGTATCCCTTGGTCTCGGGGTGACTCACCTAATTAAATATCCCCCACAGCAGCAGCCATGGAGCCGGCGGCAGGGCTAATGGCGACCCTGATTGTGTGCTCACACTGCTCTGCCACAACAGCGTGTATAGATGATTGGTTTCACTGTCCAATCGTAGTATAACAGTGCAGCAGTACCCAGTCAGCCACCCACCCCTTCCCGCAGACTTACACAGAGTCTCTGGGGACAACCAGCGGTGACACACACTCCAGTATGTGAGAGTGATGAGCTGCTGCTGCTGGAGTTGACACAACATCAACACTGGGACATTAACTGGCCTCCCAGTGTGGGGCAAAGCTTTCCCTGGTCCGGGGAGGCTCCCGTAGCGAGAGAAAAATGTCCATTGCTCAAATATTGCATCAACACTTCACACAAGTGATAGGGCTTCTGGATTTGAACATTGTTTGTACTGAACCGGTGCCTGGCCTCGCCCTAACACTTCCTAGTACACTTTACTGTGGCTATTCAAATAACCTCTGTCGTCACAGAAAGTACGTAGTGCATTGGTATGTTTAGCAAGGAAGACAATTACAGTTTCGAAAATTAAGAACTTCAAGGACCTTTGTTGAAAATGTGATTATCTCTTAATCTTGATAAAAAAAATCCCGGCTTTGCACGCCATGTTGCAGTATCGTGTGTTGGTGCGTCTCTATGCTCTGATGACGTGTACTTAAGGCGTCTGTTGGCGCGCTGGAAGCCAGGGGGACATACATTGTAAGACATTAAAGATAATAGGGGAGTAGTCTGTCGGCTAACGTTCTGAAATCTTTTATAAGTTATACGCTAACAAAAAGTGTGATTCTCTCACTATCTACCATTGGATCGACCAATGCAAGCCTGAGGCACACCGAATATTAATTAATATTGATAATCACGGGGTTCTCTCTTTTGTATAGAGCCAAGACAGATATCTTAGAAAATGTTAAAAGCCGGGACCTTAAACATTACCGACCTACAAACGATTATCTTAAGCCATGCAAATTAGCGGGTAATTCGTCAGTGTCCTTCGCTATTGCCGATGAACGTGCCTAAGCTTCCATGATTTGTAGTCTCGCTTTCAGTGCATATATAGCACATAAAATGTTGTGTTTTGCGCTAGGTGTACCCCTGTATTTCAACTGTTATGGACGCGTATTTTAAACCAGGTGACCTACCACAGAAGAACAATCAAAGTAAGTAAATGAGGAAACTGTCCCCAGTACCACATTCAGCACTCGGTCATAGATGTACATGTGAACACGCATGACGACCATACCAGCGCATGGAAAATTATAGCTGGATTTTGGCCCTTTGGTTTACGTATGTCAAGTCAAGTAAGCTAAGTACAGTGGATCCTGGGATTTAGGGACACACAAGGGACTGTGAAAAACTGTCCTGAATTCTGAGGTGGTCTTATTTCTCAGGTCTAGTTCTATGTGTTGAATAGGCCTAGGGACTGGAGTAGATGTCCTTAATTCCCAGGTTGTCCCTTATTTCTCAGGTGGTCTTAAAGCCAGGTTTCACTGTATTTGTGACAGGATGCTGTCCATGCCATTTTGATATATCAGCATATTTGTTACTTTTCAACCAAAGAATATCAAAAAATCTAAATTTGACAGTAAACAACCAATAAATTTCTCACTTCAAATTCCTTCTTTGAATACTTCATTCAACTGTAAGGTTTCACACTGGGTAACCTCTCTTCTATAAGTCTGTCCCACGCAGTCGAGGTAGTTCTGTTTTACAAAACCATGGTCAGACCAGCATATCCCTATTTTCGTTTTTTGCTGGCCCTTTAAAATCGTTGCACGTTAATTATAAGGAGTACATGGAGTACACAAAGGAGTACATTATGTTATAAATTCTTTGAGGCAATAGAGGTAATCCAGACGGATCGGAATAAATATTCGTTCAGACTTGTGTAATTTTGACATGTTAATTCCTATGCCTCAAACACCAACGGGTGATATATGGGTGAATTCAAATTCATCATTTTAAACAAAGCACCATCGTGCCCTATTAGTCACCAAACGAGGTGATCTACTGCCTAAGACCACAACGAATTTAATTTGACTGGTGCTTGGTCTGATCTGTTTGGATAATTCTCGGTACAAGGCAGGACGTAGTTTTCCAAACCGATGCTAGCGAACTCCAGACAGTACTGGAGTCCCACTTCTTGTAGTCTTCTCGTCTAACGTTTTCAACATCTGGATAGACCAAGAAACCGAGCAATGGTAGTCCTGGGCTGACGACATAAAACAAGGCCAATCGGCGACGTGGAAGCAGCGCAGGAAGGTGACTCAGGCTCGTGCCTGTATGTAATAGTAATACTATCCCCCTGCCCGGACCCCTTATCCCCCCTTCAGCGGGGCGCGGCTGGCCCGCGGCAGGACGTAATTAGCGGTAATGGGAGGGATCCTGTCTGAAGAGGGGAGGGAAGAAGCTTTCCCCTTCCACAAGTGGCCATGACGAATGGTGCCGAGGGCGCAGAATGTGCGAGAAAAGCGTCAGAAGCGAGGCACTCGATATCGCAGGGACCAGCACGACTCACTGCCGCAGACCCCAACGTTTAGTTTGGGGGGGGGGCGGCCGGCGGCGGGGGGGGGGGGGGCCGGCCGCCCCCCCCCCCCCCCCCCTAGGTCCAAGTGTGACATGAGGTCTAGGACAGCCAACCCACCTCCCATATACATGTGTATACTGTATGTTGCCCATATGGCCTCTGGAGACC
>JAAUYG010037887.1_pt1 | contig 14545 bp, 11 predicted proteins | sample 7278091 | NCBI WGS metagenome assembly JAAUYG01 (sample SAMN14350201, study PRJNA611818) | marine sediment metagenome | isolation source: surface marine sediment (0.6m) | place: French Polynesia: Moorea | collected 2018-08
GGCGAGAGGGAGAAATCTATTGACTTTATAGTAGTGAGGACAGAAAATTCTGGCCTCATAAGAGGGGTGGCCTCTCGTGAGAGTGGCCTTTAAGAGAGGGACCACTGTATACACCACTAAAGAACTTGGGGAATAGAAACTGGACCAATTGATCATCACATTTGTAAGGACAGATGATGTACTTGCTGAACGAACACCCAAGACAGGTAAGTAACAGAGATTATTGCTTGAACATACTTCTAAAATTCACCCAAAGAACTGGTACTAAAGCCGAACAAATTTTGGCTTGGGCAATAAAGTGCCACCTGTTTCATATACTGAAAGTGGGTTACTCTCTATTAACAGTAATTGCCAATACAAGCTTTGTATGTCGAGCCCAACAGAAAAGTTTGTAGGTACTACTTAAGCAGACAGTATAGGGACTGAAAAGTTATCAGATCTGTAATGCTATTACCAACTGGGACATAAAAATATCTCGTAAAGTTTTGTGTGTGCTTAAATAGACTTGAGTTCAAAGTTAGACATTAATATTTTTGTATATATGAATGTTGCAAATTCTAGATGAATGCTGAGAAATAAAATGGATCCGTTTTGCTAAATCTACAGCATGGGTTTGTTAGAAAGGGCGTGTAGGGTTGATATCTTCACAGAGGAAACTGGCAGTAAAACCACAAAAAGGATGGTCATAAGAATATTTTCATTTCTGATGAAACATTCTACTCACTGAGTCAGTAGTATTGGAAAAAAGTTCCCGAATTTTCAGCAGAATCTCTCACGAAGGCAGAGAGATTCTGCCGAAAATTCGGGAACTTTTTTCCAATACTACTGACTCGGTGAGTAGAATGTTTCATCAGAAATTATGTTTCCAGAGTCCAAAAACATTCACTCCCAAAATATTTTCATTCTTAAGTTAATATAAAGATTTGACCTGGATATTGATGTGATCAAAGTCCAAGTCTTAAGTTCTATCCTATCTTTAGAAGTTGACAGCCCTAGGTATGTTTTTGTGAAGAGTTCACTGCATTTAAATTTAATTGAATATATGTATAAAGTAGAGAGTCGCTAGTGTAACGTGTACGTGTGTGTGGCTTCAAACACAGCTATGACACTATCAATACTACCGGTACTTGTCAGTGGGCAACCACATATTACCAGCACTACGATCTTACCTGGGCTCCCGGTAAGCCAGGGTGAGGGGGTCCTGGGGGATGTGGCAAGTGTGGCCCCTGGGGGTGACCTGGTGAGGGGTGTGGGGACGTCTGTGATGTGGGGACTGCCGGCTGTGTGGGTGAAGGGTGACGCATGTGGGAGTTCTGTCAGGGGAATCGAAGGAATACATATGGCCAAGGTAAAATCATTTTCTGTGTAAAAACCAGCGAGCAAATCTGCAGCAGTTCTCCACGGCATCCACTCCAGCATGGCGAGGCTTCCTGGTTGCTCTAAATGTGCAGGCGCCGCGCGGCGAGCTATTAACTGAAACCTTTTACCAGCGGACAAACCACCTCAGCCCATAACTTCCTTTCCCTGACAAATAAAACCGATTAAAAGATGTTTCGTGTATTCAAAGTAGCTTCTGTTATATAAATATTAATGCAGGTATGGGAGTGTACATGACTGCACCTTGTGTGGGTACGTGATGACTTCTAGTAATGGTTAGGGCTGTGGACATGCCATGAATGGGGCCATTTTGATGTTTTTCAATGCCAAAAATCATGACACATGTACGCATGCATTATGATATTCCCAAATCATGCAAATATCCCACCCCAAAAAGTTGACTCCACGTTTAGGAATCTGAGGTAGTCTGTCATGCAGTAGATCATTATTATTCACCAATGAAAAGTAGCCGCTTTACCACTGAAGGCAAAAGTTTGAGACGGTAAGCACAAATATCTGAAAAGTTTGCCCCATAGGGGTAAAAAATAATTATTTTAAACTGAAGCAAAAGAAAATTATCAACAGTGACTGCTACAGGCATCACTGCCACTCTCATTGCTATAATTTCACTAGCACTACAAACAATGGGAGTTTGAGATCATGACATAGACAAAAAAGACATATTGGCCATTTTCTGAATGCCTTTGCAACTTTTCTGTCTGATCAAATACGGAATGAATGCTTTTTGCCCGTATAATCTGTTTTGTAGATATTAGATTTGATATTTGTGTTATACAAGCCTTTTTGTCATGAACAGTTAATTGGCATATTTATCTTATGAGTAGAATTTATATATAGGAAGACAGTCTGGTTTAGGTCGATTGGTTTGCGAGTTCAAATTCATCTGGGGAACATTCATCTTTCACCCTGTTGCTCATACACTTCCTGGACTAGTTTAGCTGCTTGTGCAGAAGAAGGGCCCAAAAGGGATAACTTCATTTCAATATGAAACTATTTATATGCTCCTGCAAAAAGTATTGGGGGGGGGGGGAGGATTTATGTAGTAATTTGCAGGAAGGATTTTCTGCACATGTGTATATAGTTTATCACAAGAAAACTATCAGCTCTTCACACTTCTTACTATCTCTCTCTCTCTCTCTCTCTCTCTCTCTCTCAGAAGGTATAGTGTGTAAGTAAACCCTACAGTGTAGGTAATTTTGAGTTCGCTGCTTCAAACTGTGGTCTTGCACAAAGACACACCACCAGGAGGCACAGATTCCAAATATGCTATTCCAGCCATCAAACTGACTTGATCATAAAAGGCCTAGGATGGAATGCATAGCAGCTTGAACCAGGCACGCGCACAAGATTCCGAGTGGACTCTCACTCTCCATGCCTGGCATTCTGGAATTACTGTCAACCACCTGCTTGAAGATGCCTCAAGATAGAAGTTTTTAGGTACAGTAGTAGCATGGGACTCGACTTCTTGGAACAAGTGTCAAAACTTTAGGCCAATTTTGACAGCCACCAAGTGGAACCAATCAGAATATTGGGACGAAAGTCTTACAGTGTGGCAACTCTGTAACTGTATTACAAACTTGCAGGTTAATACTGGAGGGTGCTCTGGGCCCAGACATGGTGAAGTACCATCTCATAACCAAATGTGGGACATGCAGAAACTAAACGCCACATAATTAGGGCTAACAACATTATTTCCATAGCCCAAGGTGTAATCTGTTACAAACTTGCTCAACAAACTTGCTAAAAAAATCCAATTGTATCACAATCTAAAACTCTTAAAAGTATTTCATAATTTATTATGTTATTTTGACTTCAATTGGGTTTAGCAAAATTGTAAAATATTTTTTATTCGCAAACCAATGACAGTTATGAAATAGAAAATTAGTATTGCCAGTATAATATCTACCCAGTTTTAGATATGATGCAGAAAGGTACCATAATATTTATTTTTATTGATTAGGTGCTAAGTCTTTGGGGGAATTTGTGTTTGATTACCGGTATTCAGTGAAATTCTTGGGACAAATTTTCAAGAAATTAAACAGTTCAACATGGTTGCTGGTATGCAGAAAACTTTGGACAAATCGATGCTTGCACATGACGATGGTACACCTGTATACGCTAAATATTGAATGGTCAATGCATCCATGGAGCCATTTTGACAGCATACAAATGTCTCTTTCTGAGCATTCCCCTCGATTACCAAATGGACCATGCCATCACAGACTACAGCATAGGATACACAACAAGCAACAATTCTGATGGATTCTGATGGAACTCATGAAATGGAAAAGAAAGTGTTCTGGGCCTACATGCTCCATACAGGGTGTAGGGATATTTAAGAAGCAGGTAATATGAAGAAAGATGTACAGCTTGCAACCATGAAGGGAGATTTTTACATGTATGCATCAATCTACGTTTACTCAAATTATGCGGCATGCAGATAATCAGACAGATTAACATATATATATAAAAAAATATCCATTTAAACACAGTACACAGGGCTCTCAAAGTTTAGGGTTCACAACACTGGGCAGGCTCCAATGTTTCTGTGATGCCTAAATGAATCCTAGAACAGGATGTAAATTCATCATTTTTCTCTGAAATAAATGAGAAATTGTGATAAGAAAAGTCATGTCCTTGGCATGCTGGACAGAGAAAGAATGATATACGCGTTATGACAAAACTGGCTCAAAGTGGAGCGAATACAGCAATATCATGCATAACATGTTCTTATCACTAAAAGGTGATCACAAATCACAAACAAAACAGCTCACCATGTAGATAATTATAAGGCAATATATCATAATTATCTATCCACTGGACACTGCTGTTTTACTTTGATAAATTTAATATTTCATTTCAGGTGAGGAGTCTTGTCAGGCATAGGATGAAGTCTACAAGACGCCTATCACCAAGGTTACAGTTCCAAACTTAAAACTGCCATTCTAGATTTCAAACCAACCAATCACATGATGGAAATCACAGAGGCCATACCCAATATAGGAGAAACATACAGACTGATGGACACAAGGGTACAAGATCTTCATTCCATTCCCATTGGAGGGAGGAGAAAAAGATTTTGGTTAGGAAACAGCAGATGCTGAAGCAGTTAAGGATTTCAGTCACCATTGGACAGATATTGGAATAGCGTAAAAGCAAAAAGGATGTACTAGCACAAAAACAAGGGAGAGGAAAGATTTACTATGGTGTTAGGACACGTATTCATGGAAAATACATGTATACCATAAAACAAATTCTACATCAACACCGGGCTGACACGTTTACAGCAGGCATGCAGAACCCACAAGGTGCAACTCATACTTCAACAAGGCAAGCAAAATTAACTAAATATATATAAATGTAAATGATAAAATAAATACAGAAAAGGGGAAGACAAGTTCGCTAAAGATGTTTGAAGGATGCCATGCCACTTAACTACCACATAGGAATGTTTACCTATCTGTAAAATGGGATTTACTTGATGATCCTGTTTTAAAATAATGAAGTAATGTTATTGAAGGTGAAATGTGCTGTTTGAAATTAACTGATGCAATTAATACATGCATATTTGGTTAACTGTAAAACAAATGACTTGTCAATCAACCAGTTAAGCTGAAATACTGCATGCAAGAAAACTCATAAAGTGATTAAAATGTGCTAAATATGTGGCTTGTTTCTTTGTAGATGACAGATCCTTTGTGTATCTTTATTGTTGTCATAACCGTCCTTTACAGGTTCTTTGTCCATGTGACTGAGGTGGCAGTAGATTCTTGAGGATGCAGCAAAATTGTATTGTAACGATCTTAAATTATTCTTTGTGAGATATATTCAGTAGGGTTAAGGGAGTGGAGTTAGCCTTTGTTAGAACAAGCAGCTGTGAAGCCACTTGGTATACTGACAGTACACCATGACACGATGTGTGTTAGAACGAGTGGTGACAATGACTGAACGAGAAACTTGTTATGAAACTCAAAGGGATGTACGGATATTAGATTGTGTTTATAAAAGATGGCACTAGAAATGACTAAGATACTGTACTACAGAGTGGTTAGAAAGTACCCAGCACCCTTCAAGTGAAATGGAATGAATCTCTTTGGGCTCCCAGAATGGCCCGTATACATGTAATCACCCCTGCATGGTTTTATCTGCAGCATTTTGAACTTCCTTGAGTGACCCAATAAGTGTACCAACAATGATACCAGAAAAGGGTATTTGTTGGTTTTAAAAAAATTGCACTTCCTCATTGGCTGGTGGCATGGAGCATATGATCAACCATGTGACACGCTAATTAACATTATGGATTTATGTTATACTGGAAGTCATACTCACAGGGAAGAAACCTGGGGGCATTGGTCCTCCTGGGCCTGGCATACCATCCTGTGGCATCTGCCCAAGTGGACTTGGTGCTGGGGGATTCTGAAAATATAAAAGAAAGACACATATATGAGAAAGTTGCTGGTAACAATATATTTTGCTTTCATCCATCTGCTATGACCACCACAAGTACATGTATCATATATTGCATTCAATAGTACATCTAATATTTTAGTCTTTGAGTAACTGTAAAGACTAGGAAAAAAATCCCATAAAGTTTCTGAATAAGAACAGTTTCTGATAAACCCTTTGGCAGGGCAAAAAATTTCGTTGCATATCCTCCGCATGTGTATACCTGCCAGGTGATGTCAGTTTGCCTACACTGGTCACTACTAGCCCATGGACAGTAACCTGACCCATTTAAAGTACTTACTGATGGGAACTAAGTTGCGTGTAAGTGTTCTTGGGCCAGTAAGAACATGAGACAATGAAGATATTTCAACATATTTCGTATTCTAGGTCGGAATACTTTTGTAACTTTTTTCTATTGGCAACCTAATACACTTCTGACAATTGTATGCAAAACGTATCTTGTCTGAAGTATTCACAACCTATTGTGGTGGTACAAATCCATTCTTTTTAAGTTATAATCAATTCACTTGTCATTTGTGTGAAACAAGAACTGTAAACACTTTAAAACGCAATGTGTAAACCTTAATGTTGAATGTGAAGTTACAATAAAACTGGTAAAGGCAAACTTGGTTGGTAAAGAATTTAGCCATGAAACCATTCATAGGGATCATTAAAATCTACCCACAGTTAGCCATGGAACCGTTTATCAGGAGCATAAAAGCCTACACCCTTGTGTTGATCTAAAAAACACACAGTACTGCAACCAGCCTTACAACATAGACGCAGGACAAGTTGGGACAAATAGCGACAAATTCCGTTACTCATGTGTCAATATTCAATATAAAATGTGGAAATAAGACACCAAATAATAAAGCTAGAACATAGTAGCTATACAGTCAAGTTTAGCAGTGATTCAATCAAGTGCAAGAACTGCTTCACCATGCAAATTCAAACACTTAGCCACAATCTTTCAATCCAATGGCCTTAAATAATATGGTGCTGTCTTTCTGCTACTAATTCAGGTAGGCAATCTACCCCCAGTACCGGTAATATGAGTTTTCAACTTTGTAGTAAAATTGCAACGATTTGCTTGTACATGCCAGAACTGCAAGTTTGTTAGAGTAAACTAGCCCTACCTGTGATTACTGGTTTTATCAACACAATATTTTTTTCCTTCCTAGAGAAATATAACTATAATGGGCACCTAAAATGTGCAAGAAAATCTTCTTTATTTTTTAATGCAAGTTGGGACCTACATATCAAGATCTTCCATCAGGATAGAAATGGCCTGGAACTTAGTACTGTGCTAGGGATGCCTCCCACCATAAAAACACCAGACCAGCTGATGTTCACCTTAGCCCAGCCAAACCAACCCATCCGCCCCCAACTGTTTGGACTCTTCCGGGAACCTCATGAATGAACAGCTGATGCTTAGCTCCTCCCACTCTTACAACAACCATGTGCTTCCCCTGTCAGAGGGAGACTGAACAGCCACTCTGATCAACACAGTGGATCCATAGTATAATATCAGCTGGGCAATATGTGGATGCAAGCTGATCTGGTGGAGGTAATACTCGAGGCTTGCTTCATTATCACAACATAAGAGCACACCAAACCACACATTACTACTGAATAATGAATATTCCAGGCAAACCTTAAGATTAAAACATGTCTGTAAGCTAGCTTGCTTTCTATGTCACAAGTGTTTTAAAAGAATCAAGTACATATACAGTGCATACATGTAGTACAATGCATGGCGCCTATAAAATATATATCGGCCAAATTTCACACTGTGTATAACAAAGGCCACTTTACAAGCCAAATGCACAAAAACACAAATACAGTACATAACAACACAAAGTTCCTAATATCATAGCAGAACACCGTTGAAGCAGGAGATGTACAGTGTAATTTTAAACATGTACTAAGTATATGGTATGCATAGAGTATTGGTGACTTTTTAGGGCATAGATAAGACTGGCAGGTTGATACCAGCTGAATGCAGTTACTCCTTTGTGTATCAGAATACATGTAATGATAAAGTATATATGCAATGTGAAACCGGAACTCCTTTGTCTATTCATTCTTTGTGTTTATCCTGTGCGGTGTTTTTCCAACACAAAAAGTTTCAAGTTGCTCCCCTAAGAGATCTACAAAACACTACTACAAACCAGTCACACCCAACTCATGCACACTATACTGACGGCCAGGGACTGACAGTTGGAGATCATGCTCACAAACCCTAAAATGCTGTGGTCAGTTATTAGTATATTACAATACAAATGCATTTCTGAAATTGCATTATCAATTTCTAATTTGTTGCCTCGCGACAGTTTTTCCACCATAGTCTGGAAAGGACCGGGCTTCACACCTCTAAATGCGATATTAAAAATTTTGTCATTTTATGTTTGCATGAATTTTCCACTTTCCCAGGTTTATCAGCCATGTTGAACTGATGACAGCCATTTACATGCAAGAAATTAAATATCAACATAAAGAAAAGAAAACACTTAAGTCAAAACAACAAACTACGCAGCTGTGTAAACTAAGCTACTAAAATTCACCGGTAAAATACAGCAGGACCACAAAGGAATAAATTTCAAAGCAAAGTCGTACGCCATGAATCAGTACTTACATGTGCTATTCCGTTTACCCCGTAACCCGAATTTACAAAACCCTACGAAAGAAAAGATTACACCAGTCATGTGCACGTATTGATCTGCAAGTCAATTTCGACATCCGACATATGCCGCTAATTATGCACTTTTTAACACAACATATGTATTTGTGAAAACTTTTCTTTTGTCAGAAGGTGATGCAAATGTGTCAATAAATTTATACAACCTAAAATTATATATCGTGCAAGTTACCTATTCATATAAATCTTGAGAGTACTTCCTGAAGACAAAATTGGCCGGATGTGTTTGCTGGACAACAGTTGAGGATGATAGCAAACCAAGTACATGTACTGTACACATGTCCCATGTTGGTCAGGCAAACTCTTGAGAAATGTACCTGGTAGGTCCACACATATATCTTGTGCCAGTATTACCTTACTCAAGAACATGGATTTTCATATGATGACTACTAAATAAGAAAGTAAAGTACTATAAATATGTGTTTGCAGTGTCGTATCTCGGTAACTTTCATCCGATGCTTAAAATCACATCAGCCACAGAGTGAAAACTCCCAAAATTCTGATTGCAAAAAATATGATCATAGGTAACTGCCCACCCACATACACACTAGCAGGGCTGAAGGGCATCTAAAAAGCCACCTGCAAGGTTCTTTTTACTTCTGAGCCCCAATGGAATACAGAATAATACAATATCCCATTTTCAATAAGTTAATGGCTGCTGTTAATCTTAGGAGGCATACAAGTATGGAAACAAACAAAAGGGTCAATCATTGTGATCCTACAATAGTTATAGGGTTAACCAACTGATTGACACTGTAATAATCTAGCTGGATAAAGCTATTCATTGCCACAAGTTTTGTCTTAAGTATCGAAAAAAAAAGCCTTGCAAGTTCACCCACATTTTAATAGTGCATCAAACATAAAAAGAAAACTGTGTGAATATGTTTTCTGCAAGGGGGCCACACTTTTTACGTTAAAAAATCATTCAATGTTGCACAACTACCCACTTACGAGTAACTTGCACGCGCACAGGTTTATAGGTGGAAAATATTCTGCTCAGAATGGCTATTTTTTGTAGGGTTTACAGCAAGTCTGAGGGCATTTTAATCTTCACCTCAGTTACAACCACGTATGTTTATGTATGTTTGTTTTATTTACGTGAAGCAAGGTAGCCACCAAGAATAATAAGTTAATAACAGAATTAACATATTTTATCTTACAACAGAATTCTAATCAAAATCGGTTAGATTTATTGTGGTTAATTCTGTGAACAAAAAACAGGGCAAGGAACCTACTGTTGACCCAGGTTATGCGTGTAAACCTACATGTACATTCATACCATATGCATGTATGGTCCTAATATTTTTAAGACAAAATGTGTGTGAAGTGAGAACGCGAAGTGAGAACATTAAGATATCAATAATATCAAATGCTATTTATTGACCAGTGATTTTTAAATAGGAATATAGTACATGTAAAGTCTTTGTTGACTTTTAAGTTAAAGATCTTAATCAGAAAGGCCAAATTCTAGTATGTCAATTCCATAATTTCCATAACTTAGTTTTACTGTATGCCCTGCTAGTATTTATGGTTGGTATATTTTTTATATTCTTAAATTTTAATATCCCGAGGCACCAATTTCTGCAAGAATCTTCACGATATAATTCATAGGTCGCACAATCACCCCAAAATGTTGTAATAATTTGAAAAGGCAAACTAATATGGATATTATATGTACCAGTACAGTATGTATGTATATATGCTACCGGGTATATACGCTATGCCAAACTCTAAATTATGTGACAATTTGCATAGACTGCTTCTAATATATTTATGTCAAACATACAGAAATTTAACATTTTTCCACTCTAATTATAGTTGCCAATATTGTACAATGTCCCAGCAGAATTATTGCAGGAAGCTGTCTAGTAGCCCAACATGCAGGCTGGCCAGCATTGCCTAAAAGTGAACTCAGTCCCTCAGAAAGTCCTGCACAGTCAACAAAGCCATTGCCTACAGTCTGCAGCCAAAACATGGCCACCTTCAGCAGGGACAACCTGCCTCATAGGGGAAATGTTACGAACCGCACCAGTTCTTATGAAGTGCAGCAAGTTATAAAAGGACCAGGACAGCTTGAAAATGACACTTATACAGTGGTAAGAAAAGCTGAAATGCCATATCTGGTCACTGTGACAATAACAAATGGCGACTGAACTTTTATATATTACGCCTGGCTAAAGAGCGATAATTGGCTTTTAGAAGAAAGTGCGAACACTGTTATGACAAATGTGACAACTCAACTTATCTCATCTAATGGCAAATATTTCACATAACAAATCACATAACGGCGCAAAACCTGTCCAATACGAAATAGTGACTTGAATGAGCTCATAGCTGCTGCACATAGGTGCGTGACATATCGGCCCTGCTGCAGGCAGCACCACTGCTTTGGCCCAAATAAAAACCTCCAAGCCTCAAATCATTACAGTGCAACCTATGATAATTGTAGAAACCACACAATTTTTCATTTGTACTTGAAAGGTAAGTTGCCATTACTGTTGTACTTGCACCACAAAGTGGTACACCATTATCCACTATCATATATACTTTCAGAAAAGTTACAAGGTAATTTGCAATATAGTAAGCTTATTTGCAATCCAATAATCATCGACTGTATTTTGGTCCATCCACTGGCTGCAGCCGATCCAACTCTGCTAAACCTGCAGACTCTCTCCTCCCCCCACAACCTAGCTCCCTTTAGGTTATTTGTAGGATGTTGTTCACCCACATGGATTGGGGGGGAGGGGGGTATCTACTTTGTCATAAATCACAGGTCTTGTTTCAGTACTGTAACAATATTGCAGATTTTGTCATATTCAGATTTATTATTTATTTAATCAGAACTATATTTATTTATTTTCTGGGACAAAGTAATTGTGCGTGCCACTGTAGAGATTTTGAACTACACCAGTTTCTATCGAAATGTTGACTATTTGCAGGTTTGTTTCATTATTTATTGATTAATAGCCACTAAAACAAAACTCATATGTAATACATATGTTATTGAAGTTATAATAATATGTTTTACAGAAATGTGTGTCCCTTAATTTAGACACATAGGCTAAGCAGCCAATCAGTGATGCTAAATGTGTACACAAATACAACATTCCATCACAGAAGAGGCTGACCCACTAGTACTACAAGTGTTCATATTGTGGTAGCAGACACAACTCCTAATCTCATGCTGGTATGTATGTCTGACCAAGACCAGCATGTGGCAAGGTGTGCATCATCAGTAACAGCAGGGACAGTAGCAGACATTTCCAAAGTCAGAAAAGCTAGTGTTTTTAAGAAAGACTGGCTTTGCAACACTTATGGTATCACTTGGCCGCAGAAATATTATTTACAGTTAGAAGTATGTCAAAACTCAAATTGAATGTTGTCAATAGTTTAACCCTTCCCCCCCCCCCCCACTTCATCCAATTTATTCAAACACGTGCACAAGAAATAACAACATTATATGTGGAATGTTCATTCCCCAGCATCCAGGATTCTTTTTTTTAGAAAACACCATTTTTATTCACATTGGCATCCATATGTTTACGTTATGTGAAACTCGAGTTCACAAAATAGGTAGCAGGTCAACTGTACTTTTGGTTTTCTAATTAAATGGATGGTATATCTCTCATACTTACATAGTCGTGAAATGCCTTGGCCTCACTAGAATGTTCACAAGTATCCCTTCTTTCAGGTGCCGCACAATATAAATCCCAAAATACACTGGAAAGGAACAGACCACAAAAATGAATTTCAGCAGCTATTCAATATACTGGTAGGTACCAGTAACACAAGTACATTATCACATGTATGCTGCAGAGGAAATCCTGTTTCAATTACCCTGATCATTCCTTTAGTGGCTTTAATCCTAAATTGACCCAATCATGTGTGGAGACAAATGAGATTGTGTAACCTTCGAAGGTCAAACTAAAGATTACTATTTCTATCAGTTTATATCGGAAACCCCTCCATAACAAATGCATTTTAATACCGGTACAAGTACCGGTACCTGTCTAATACAAAATCACCATATATGGAATATGGCTTCACCGTGAAAGACATTCAAGATAAAGAATAGGATGAGTACCAAGGTAATCTCTTCACAAGGCCTGGTGGGTATAATAACAGTTTAAGACAATTACTCGGTTCTCATATTTTAGCAGGTTATTACATCTACTCCTTCAATGAGAAGCAACAAGCGATTTGAGGTAAATTTCCGTTTTCAGACTACAGTTGTACATGATCCAATGTCAACGTCAGTAGCTTTTGGACATCCTGCTGACAGTTTGGAAACTGAGGATGGCCCCGGGAGGATGGCATTAATGAGCCAAGGTTATTTTATCACTTTTCACATATCGGTACTCAATTTCAAATGACCACATATATACCTATAATAATAAAGGACTGTGTCTCTCTGTTAGAAAAGAAGTCTAAAAGCTATTCAAACCAGTTTTCAATGTCGATCAGGACAATCAAGTACAGATATCTACCAGTACATCATGGATTTAGCATCTTTTTGGAGTTATACAAGACAAACTGTAATCCTGGGTGGGAAGCTGTGAAAATATTGAATGTGTATTGAAGATAGTGAGCCTGACTTGGTGATGCAGAGTTGTTGGAGACAATGGAAATGTCCTCACTGGCCCAGAATTGGGGGGGAGGGGGGACTTGTAGACTAGAAGCAGGCGGCCACAGAGCTGAGAGTCAGACCAGGATGAGGGGACTCTGGGAGGAGAGGGACTGGGAGGTCAGGCCGGCCGGGGATGTGACCTTCTATCATAACCCCCCACAGTCAATATTCTCCTGTGTACACCGGGCTGGCTAATCATTGGTTGGCTGTCCACGCGCGGCAGCCAGTAGCCACTGAAGGTGGTCATTTTTTTTCCCCAACTGCTGCCAAAAGTCCATGCAAAATTTTAGATATTACAATTATCAAATCAAATTCACACATCTATTTTTCAAGCACAATGTTTAGTAGTAGTACTGTAGTACATGTACCATCTTGCTTTCATAGTTACTAATGTGAGTCTTTTCACTTTTCACACCCTGTATCAGGACACTTCAAATTATTGATTTTAGTTCTTTCAACTGCACCGTCTGCCACTAATAGTCAACTTTGTGGTATACTTGGAGACACAAGGCTAGTGTAGTATGACCTGTGCATACAGAAATGGTTAAGTACAAATATTATCCACTACGTTGCAGACTGACTTCACCCAAGGCAAATTCATATGAAAGTTCTTTACAGCTGAGCTGATGATACATGTATATTCAGCTATATTGGTACTTGCCTAGGAAATTTGAGAATCAGCTTGTTGTTGTAATATGAGGTTCATTCAGGGTACATTTTAAAAAGAATATAGAATACATGTATATGTAATAACTAAAGTAGTCATTAAATAAAGGACCATAAAATTAACACATACCGAGTAATTAACTTTGGAAGCAGCACTTATGTTTTAATTTTTGAAATCAACACATTGGATGACAACTGCCAATCTCCTGCCACAATTTGGATTTCTTTACTTTCTGTCTTTCTTTTCAAACTGTTTTAAATAGGTACAAGTATACCTTTAATACGAATATTTAATAGGTCTCATAAACTAGCCTATTGTAGGTGATTGTTGGCTTATGGATGGACTGTTTCTATATGGCAGCATTTGGGTGCTGTGCGCCTGTCACCTGAGCCAGCCTGGCAAAACAGTGTGAGTGAGCAATGCTCAGAAGAGCCAGTGGTCAGAAACTGTGGCCAGCAGGGTCAGAATCACCTATCATGACTGATGGCTGTCCAGATTATGCAGATGCCATCCTTATTGGCAGCCTGAACGCTAGGCATGGATTGATGTCCACTGCTCCCCCTCTTTCTACACTGTGACACTGTGGGCCAGTGGATGGGGGGGGGGGGGGGGGGGGATTATGTACAGACAAACTCCACAACGCGGGGCCCATTTTTTTAACCCAACCCAATTTGTATGGACCCCCCCCCAACCCACTCCAAAAAAAAAC
>JAAUYG010071746.1_pt1 | contig 14544 bp, 9 predicted proteins | sample 7278091 | NCBI WGS metagenome assembly JAAUYG01 (sample SAMN14350201, study PRJNA611818) | marine sediment metagenome | isolation source: surface marine sediment (0.6m) | place: French Polynesia: Moorea | collected 2018-08
AGAAAGTTTACATGGAGAGAAGACTTATCTCTCGACCACACACTCCTTGCAGTCAAAGGACTGCAATCCCCGAACGACCACAACTCGCAACAACGTTGCAGCTGAGATCGCAACAGTGTGACGGTACCTTTATGGGTGGGGGGTCGGGGATTGCAGTCCTTTGACTGCAAGGAGTGTGTGGTCGAGAGATCAGTCTTCTCTCCATGTAAACTTTCTTGGGCTGGAGACTGTTTTCCTCGCATTGAAGAGATTCCAGAGGTGGCTGTGTGGCACACACGTCCTGATTCACATGGACAGAACCACGGTGATGCACTATCTGAACAGGGTGGGAGGGGCCAGGTCCGGATGCTTGGACTGAAAGGTTTGGGAGATTATTCAGTGGTGTCTGAGGATCACATTGTCAGTGGGTCATATCTCGGGACCGGACAATGTGGAGGCGGATGTCCCAGGCCCTCTAGCCTTACAAAGCAATTCCCTGCAGGTGGACTGGTCGAAGTGTCTACTGTACATTTACCCCTAGTGCCACTCCTGTCCCTTGCGCTTCATAAGGTAATCAGGGAGAAGGCTCAGGTCATCACGATTCTTCCGTGGTTACCTTGAAAAGGATTGTTTCCCCTGATCCTACAGCGCCTAGTGGACCTGTCAGTGTTGTTTGCCAGAGCGCGACGGTCTTCTCACCCCAGACGGATACAGTAACCCAATCTCTAGGACCTCCACCTAACTGTTTGGAGAGTCTTGGGGGATTTCTCCGCAGGCGAGGTGTTTCAAGAGAGGCTGCCACTATATGTGCAGCTCATAGCCCGTCAATGCAAGCTATGTACCACGCCAAGTGGCGGTCCTTTTGTCACTGGTGTTCTCGACTGGAGAAGGATTCCCTTCAATCTTCTATCAGAACAGTGCTGAATTATCTGCAGCATTTGCGACGTAGCAACTTGAAGCACACCACTATTCTTAGCCATATCTCCGCCCTCAGTTTGTGTATGAACAAGGTTGATTGGGAGCCAGTGGGTCGTCACCCTCTAGTGGCTAGGTGGGTGCTTTGTGACATGGCTCAAAATCTGCCCTGAAGACCTCTGGTTCTCAGGTGGAATCTTTTGGTGGTTCTGGTGGCTCTCACTGAAAAGCCTTTTGAGCCTTTGCATTAAGCCATGCCCCGGGACTTGACGCTTAAGGTGCTCTTCCTGTTGGTCACTACCTCCACTCATAGGGTTTCTGAGATCCATGCTGTATGCATCGATCCTCCCTTATACAGAATCGACGGTCTTTGCATCTGGCACCGAACCCAGCGTTCCTGTCTAAGACATCCACGTGGGTGGCCCTTCCTCGGACCTCAAAAATCTGTGTCTTTTATCCAGAGCCTACCACGGGGTTTCCACTTGATGTGTCTAGTCTGTGCTCTGCCTATTTATCTCAAATGCACAGAGCACACCCGTGGTCCAAACAGGTCTCTGTCCATTGCGATGAGGGAAGGGTCCATCGCCCTGTATCGAAGCGATGGATAAGCTCCTGTCTCACAGAAGCTGTTCATTCCACTTATCACCTTCAATTAAGGCTGGGAGCACGAAATTATCCGTGCTAACCCTAATTCGATACAGGGCGTGGCAGCCTCCTGGGCTTAAGTAGCCAGAGTACCGGCCTCAGAAATCTGTCGTGTGACTACCTGGTCTGGTCTGTGCACTTTTGCTAATTCTACTGGTTAGATTTTTCTGGTTGTAGTTTCAGAGACAGCCGTTATCAAAATGTCTCTCGCCCTTCCTCCCTGAGTTACGCAGGACAGGGTCCTCGATCTGTTTCTCGTCTAGCCTTGGCAAGATCTTCATTTGAAACTGAGGAATGGCTTATAATGGGCTATTGTCCGGCAAACCAAGTTATGATTCATTGCGCCTGACTGGCTCTCAGTGGCGACCCACCCATCTACGGTGGCTCAAAGATGCCATGCAGTTTCTTGTCATTGGACACCCTATTGAGGTTCCACTGGAGGCCTGTTCAGGGGACTTCATGACTGGGGGGGGGGGGGTGATTTCACTTATAAATGGCTAGTCATCCATGGCTGGTAGCCATAGCGTAGCGTAAGAGTTACGGTTTGACACTTCATGGCGAGAATATATAACTTTGTTCGAATTGATGAATTTTCTCGAAGTTTGAATTTTGCGTTGAATCATGAAAAGTTTTATTTTGACTTGTGTACATCAGTTAGTGAAAGGTGGTTTGCTCGTTACACAGGGCCAGAAAAAGCCCCATGATCAGTTGTAAGGTTGTAAAAAGTCTGGCTAAAAGTCTAATAAGAAGAGGTGAACTTTGGATTCTTGCAGTAAGTAAAAGTACATAGGCTAGGACACGTTTGACCTTGGGCATTTGTAAAGGTAAGTTTAGTATCATTTATTGCATTTCTTCAAAACTACCGCTTATTCAACATGTTAAAGTGTTGCTCATGCATCAAAACTGATCAAATCTGGTGCTGCTGGAAAAGCAGCCTACCACTCTAAAGAAACTGTTGATTCAAGATTTGATATACATGTATAAATTTTGGGCCTTGGACATGTGTGCATGCAGTGTATATAAATCATTGACTTTTAAGTAGTAGTAGTAGTAGTAGTAGTAGTAGTAGTAGTAGTAGTAGTAGTAGTAGTAGTAGTAGTAGTAGGAGTAGTAGTAGTAGTAGTAGTAGTAGGAGTAGTAGTAGTAGTAGTAGTAGTAGTAGTAGCAGTAGTAGCAGTAGTAGTTAGTAGTAGTACGGCTCTCACGACAGGCCCGCACTTGGCATGAAGTACATGTACTTAGTGATTCTAACCTGGAATCACTTCCCACCCACCCACCGCATGCCTTAACACCGAATTCATTAAAAGTCACTTCCTCTCATTAGAAGTCAATCCACTCCAGACTGTCATCACCAGAGCCCCAGGCAGGAGTCGGGATTTCCATAAGGCAATTACTAAAGGTGTCGGAGCGACCGTGAGGTGTCACTTGTAGTGCATAACCTTCAACGGCAGGCGTCTGGGGTACTATCGCCCAGTGCGCTGCCTTTCAGGGGGTAATTCACCTCTCGAGATTTATCCTATTACTGGTGTCATATGTAGTTAGTTGGGGTCGTCTCTTCACCCTTTCTGGGGTTAATAAAGGGCAAAAAATGAGTCTGGGTGCACGGCAATCCTGGTTGCATATAAACACCGAACAGCTTCCTTCTCTTGTTGCTTTTTTGTCTAGTTTTCTTTGGTGTTCCGTTTCTTTTTCGTTGATTCTTCGTCTGTTTCTCTCTATATACTTTGCTTAAATTCGTGTTTTTCCTTTCCTCTTTCTACGCGTTTGTCCATTTTGAGTAACCAACACCACCAGTTTACTAGTAATTTGTTTCTTCTCAGTTGCGTTGATAATGAAAGATAACTAAAGCATACGACGGCTTGCTAATGACCAACGACCTGCCTTCCTATTGCGTATTGCTTATAGCTAGAAGTTAGACGTGCCCATGAATTTCTCAGCATTTCTCAAGAACTGCAACAGGTATTGGAATTTAACACGGGAACCTCGTCGCACACAGACAGTCTCCAGCTGGAGTTTTTAACTGCTCCTTTCTTTAAGTTCTGAGAGTAGGAGAACCACCTTTAATCAATCGCCTAGTGCAATATTTGTGGAAGGAGAATTATCCTCTAGATATATGTTAACATCGTGATAAGATCGGTTGTTGAGTCAATTCTGTTACCATTATCTTTTTTTTCTATGGAAAGTAACTTTTTTTCCAGTGATGTGTTGTCCAAGACGAATGCATGAATGAATGAATGAATGAAATAATAATTAATTACTTATTTTTTAATTAATGATGGCAGGAGATAACCCACCAAACTGGAACAACGAAAAAAAAACTAGATTTGGGTAACTATATTAAAATGTGATTGCAAAGGAGCCAACCATATCAGTCAACCATTATTTTTTTTTAATTTAAGAATGCTCAGAGCCCCGACAAAGTGGGCAAGGGTCGTTTTGGAAAGATCGGGTGACAGTAGTAACGATCCGAAATGTAAAACACGACATTGGGATTTCCGGTTAATCAAGCGGTACAACGCCTGGGGCGGCTGGCTGTCAGCTTCAGCCGTCATTCGAGGTCAGCCTCTCTTACTCGAAGCATGCACAAGCACTCAAGTTGGAACAAGTCCCTGTGCAGCCAAGCATGTGTAATCATCGAGGGCTGTGGTCCATGGGGCATGGGGTACTAGGGACCAAGGGGGAATATGGCACAATTGCTGGAAAGCTTGCCCTTGGCGTTAGAGCGAGATCAATTACAACGTGGTGACCCCCACCGATGCCTCCCCATAAAGACTTAAGGGCTTATTGGCGTGGCATGGTGCCATGAATGAGTGAACTTCTGGGCGCCGACAAAAATCTTGCTCGGTTACAATTGGACTATAGAGAAATAAATGCTAATGTCGGGGATTTTATGGCACATTTAGAATTGCGCATTGAACGATCCAAATGCAGCGCCTGTGTCTGTACTTTTTGTGTAAAAACCGAGTCCCCTTTGGCGCCTTAATCTGATGGTGCCAATCTCCTCGTTACCTCTCTGTGTGCTGCGGTAGCTGGGAATGGCACGCGTTGTATCCCAGTAATTTGTAACGTGTAATAAGTTCTATCGGTGGATAGCAAATGGTAAAACGAACCGAGAATTCTACTTATGGCTAGCTGCACAGTTGACGAAGATAACTGTATCTAAAAAAGAAATTTTGGCACGAAAAGATATGCTCACAAAATTAGATTGATCAAAAAAAGTAGAACACATTAGGATGACTGACTGACTGTCTGGATTGGTTTATTAATCCCCCGTCACTGTAAGGCGAACCTGATTGTCTTGTCGCTTTAGCAGCGGGTGATGGGATGGAGATAAAGGTATAATATTCTCTGCTTTAGTGTACAGAACGGACTGGTCCTGCCGGAGTGTACAGAACGTTTTTGGTTATGCTGGATTGTAAAGAACGGTCTGATGGTGCCAGGGTGTATGGAACGGTCTGGTTATGCTGGATTGTACAGAACGGTGTGGTTCTGCCGGAGTGTATAGACGGTCCGGTTATGCTGGATTGTACAGAACGGTCTGGTCCTGTCCGAGTGTACAGAACGGTCTGGTTCTGGTGGAGTCTACAGAACGGTCGGGTTCTGGTGGAGTCTACAGAACGGTCTGGTTCTGGTGGAGTCTACAGAACGGTCTGGTTCTGGTGCAGTGTACAGAACAGTCTGTTTCTACTGAGTTGCACAAAACGGAAGTAGGGTAAACTCCTTCCTGGGCATAATCCCCCATGGACATACCCCCCCCCCCACACACACACACACAAGGACATGACCCGATGGACAAAATCGCTCCTTTTTTAATTGAACTTGGGAGAAAGAAACAAACATACAGCTGGTAATATTTTATTCAAATATCTACATATACCAGCATAATGACAATTCGCACCTCCCTTAATCCTGTTAATGCGATGGCTAACTGCAAGGAATGTTTCTTCTCGAGTTTTATGTTCTTCTCTGTGCTCCTCACATATTGGCTTGGAGATGCTTAGTTGGTTACTTGATTGTTTCTGTTATCTGTTAATTATTAAAAGCTGCTTTAAAGTTCTTTTCTTGTGCACGTGTTGTTCAAACATTACTTTGAATGTTATATGGCCTTGTCATTTGGTGTGGCCAACTTTCAGTTGATCATTTCCTATATATTACCTAAGCAAAATTATATGTTATTAATTATAAGTATGATAGTCAGGATTTGAGAAAGTATGGGTATGAGACGCGATTCTGTCCACCCTGTTGTTTTCCCGAGGGATGATTCTGTCGCGGGGGTGGGGGGAGAGGTTGTCTGGGAGAATTATGTCCTGGGGGTATTTTCTCTGTGGAGGGGGGTATTAAGTCCGTATCCCGTACAGACCAGTCTAGTTCTGCTGGATTGATTCGGACTATATCGACGTAGACCTTTCCATATCACGTAGAATACAGCCAGAAACCTAGTGTTGGGGAGGTCCCCTGCTCATTTCGAAAAATCTCAAATGGTCTTTTACGTGTCAGGATCACAGACTGTTAAATGCACGTCCCCAGGTTTATAAACATTCCAGAATACAACGGCATTGTAGCACTTAAGCCTTTCAAGTACTAAACACGTCAGACGTTGCTCAATGATCAGTCGACAGGAGACACTACATGTGTTTCCCAGGTGTTTACGTTAAGCTGATGTTGCTTTTCTGAGCGGGGGTGTCAGCGGGTATAGCCTGTTACGGTTAAAATCCTTTGATCACACTGCCTTTTGTTCAGCTGACAACAATGAGTTCGTAATTCTGGGGTTCAGTTTGCCCAAATCTACATGAATTGGTGGTCGTTATTCGGAATTCCGGGGTGGTCGCATTTCCGAAAGTTTTCAACACAGTGGCATATGGTGAAAAAATCCGTCAGCCAAAATGCGGTCGCAATTTCGGGGTGGTCCTATTTCCGGGGTGGTCGTAAGGCGGGGTCCCACTGTATGTTGTGTCACCGCCGTTGCACCATACCCTGGGTAAAACACAAGAGGCAGTAATGATGCTCTCAAGCAGGAAATCCTGCACAGGATGGCCATCTGCCTGTGTCTGGCGCCACGTGGGGGTGTCACAGTCACCAAGGGTGACACTGGTGTTAACCCAACAGCAGGACACAAGGGACACTTCTTCGTCTACCCAGTGGTGGCGACAACCGGTAAAAGGTTCAATTTGCACTCTGTTACGCACAGTAATGCACCCAAGGTAAATGTTGTCCATCGTTTCATGTTGTTACTCTCCTCTCGTACCTGCTACCGAAAATTACTCCACCCGACGAACGTCTCGATCTTGCTCAACTTCAGCTTTCTAACTGGATATTGTTCTGCTGGAGTGGGCACGTTTTGGTTTTTCTGGGGTGCACAGAACGACTGGGTCTACAAAAGTGTAGAGAATAATATAATTACACATCAGAAAAATATATATTCTTCGAGGTGATCGGAAACATGAACTAGTAGAGGAATATCTCCTGTACCTAAGGCTTCTGCCTATCAACTAGACAATCTAAGCACAATAACGATGCCTTTAAAAGAGTCCAACGTTTCCAGCAGGAGCGTCCATGAAGTATTGATTTCCTGTCAAAAGTAATATAAAGTTTGTTGACAATTTGGACAAATTTTGTTAATTTGGGGGGAAATCATCCAACACGTTGTTGTGTTTATATAACAGATATATACGTTATATGCTGTGTGAGCAGTTAGCTAGTCTAATGGAACAATTCGTCCTTCGCGTTATTTAATTACAGTAAAATTGTTACAACGACAACAAAATTTCTGATATAACTACATGCAAGCATTCATTTAAACTCAAAGTAGACCATTATAGTTCGTTCGACACTGCCTGTTGAAGAACTTATTTGTAACCAGGCCAAAGAACAAGCCGACAAAAGTTCAAGTCGTAGAGCCGGGATTGATCAAGCTTCCCTTTAATTGGCCACGTCTGGAAGCAGAAAAGGTCCCCTTGACGATGCTCCGCTGGGGACATTTCTGAGAGTGCTTTGCAAAAATCCCGTCAGAGCTGCAGTCAATTACATGGCTTCTAAAATCCCGTTATGTACCGGAGAGAACCCAGTGAACCCAGACCTGGCCAGTGGGGTCATTCGGTACGACTTTTCTTTATGGTTTCGATAGCCGAGCCAGCTTTTTCCGTACATACATGTAGGACACCAAAGCCCGGAATCACGCGATTTCCGCCAGTACTCAACTGGGCTGTGGTATATATCGGTATTACAAGGTACAGAAGTCAGTTAAAATCTACGTTGGGAGGGATTCGGACCTAAAAGGAACCTAGTAGTATAACCTTGAATAATATGGGGTGAAATGTACCACATATTATGTATCCTACAACTACATGTACATGTACCTCTGATTCCCAAATTTCAATCTGTTTCACTGTCCGACCAGCCGTATTAGGCCATTTGCGGAAAAATGCACTGAATGACCCCAAAATGTGCTTGAACACTGTGACGTCATAGATACCCATTATATGTTGTACTAGTGTCCCCTAGTCCCAAATTTCAATCCGTTTTGCCCCGCGGACCCCCGTTTTCGAGCTACAGGTCATTTGGAGACAATTGCACTGAATGACCCCAAATGACCTTGAGCACAGAAAGTGATACTAGTACCCACAAGTCCCAAATGTTAATCCAGAGGTACAAGCTATTTTGAGGCAATTGCAACGAATGACCTCAAAATGACCTTAAAGATGGTGAAAGGTGGTACCCGCGTAGTCTAGTGGTTAGAGCGTCCGCTCGGGGTGCGGGAGGCCGGGGTTCGATCCCCGACCGCGTCACACCAAAACTGGGAGGTTTGCGCTTCTCAGCATGGCTCTTGGCATTAATGAGTTAGGCATCCGACTGGGCGGCTCGGAGTCAGTATAAATGGTCTGATTGATTCCTTTCTGCTCAACTGTGGCGGAATTGAATCGGTGGCTTGGCACCCAAAAATTTTCGGGTGTAGATCGTTCAGCCCAAACAAGACAGGTCCACATTAAAAATCACCACGCATACACCTGCCTACACCACTGAATCCAACTTGCAGTCGGTGACATGACAGTGAGTGGTTGACTATAAGCCTGGTTCCCCCCCCCCTTATCACCGCAGTATATCCATGGCTGTTCCTTTACTGACTACTCACAGTAGCCCAAATTAGTGTGAATGTAAAAATAGATATGATCGCGGTGTAATATTGGTAGCCAGTCACTTCGTAACAGGCTCGTTTGTATGACGAAATGGCGGGATAGCTGGTAAATAGGCGGGGTGGGTCAATAGAGAAGTTGATGCTGGCGGTCATTCAAGTTGAACTGGCGTATGGTCCTTGGGTCCCGGAAAGGAAATACAATATTCATATAACAAAATATTCAAATGACATAAATACTCTCGCCAGCCAAATGTTCTCAATGATATAAATTTCAAACGTTGTTTGAAGAATTACTGTGTAGTAATTATTCAAGAAAAAGGTAGAATTACTATTCTTAGACTAACACTGGCAATAAAAAACATGACAAAAAGTATGCAAATTGCACTCTCGAATAAACATAAGTTACCCACAGCGTGAAGTACGTCACAGTTTAAGAGCTTTCTCGAAAACATTTAAGTCTAAGTTTTGACTTACGTGACCAATCTCAGGAATGCGATTGGTTAAGACCGATCTAAGTCAAGACTTAGACAGTTCCCTTAAGTATTTTCGACAACGCCATCCCTGATCTATCTCCCACTCTGTGCCATCCCTGATATAATGCTAATCAAATTAGTTCACAAAACAGAGACATTAATATTTGGAAAACAGCAAATATAATTGTATACAGTTGAAAGGTCAGCTCATCTTGATATCCGTGAAGGCCTTGTACAAATGCAAAGATAGTTGTTTGGTTAACGGGACATCAACCTTTTGATCTGACTGGAGCCAGTCTATTTTGTTTCATTTAAAGGCACAGCAGAACTTTTTTTCAGATGTACCCTAGTCAAGAATCCCTACTCCCTGCCCCCCAAAAATATTTTAAAAAAATGAATAAAGAAAGAAAGAAACAATAAATAAATAAATAAACAAATAAATAAATAAATAAATAAATAAAAAAATAAATAAATAAATAAATAAATAAATAAATAAATAAATAAATAAATAAATAAATAAATAAATAAATAAATAAATAAATAAATGCTAAATATGACACCCCCCTCCAGTCAGCTCCCTGGATATCAAATGACCCCTCCCTGAGAGGCGTTCCCGATGCTGTTACCATGATTACGTAAGATTACGTAAGATTACATGTCAAGCTAGCCCTACAGGTCAGGTTGGATCTGGAATTGGGTGACAGCCTCTGGCTTTGCAGCTCTGGTAACCCAATATCTGGCATTAGACTGCCATCACGAGTCTGGGGGAATTTACAGAATCACGTCACGTGGCTCTGAGCGTTCGGAAAACCCCAGGACGAAACTGAAACTCGGACTGAACATACATTAACGTTAGTCAGTGTTATCTGAATATAAGGATATCTCAAATTAAAACAAACACTACAAACCGCACGAAGAGGGAAATAGTCTCACCCGTATTTCGTACTTGTGTGTTTGATGGAACGAGATCACTTTAACGTTATCGGGGGGTGGGGGGAGTGAATCCGGCTTATAGTAGGCTTTCAACCACTCATGGTCATATCACCGACTGCAAGTTGGACTCGATGGTGTATGTAGGTGTATGCGTGGTGATTTTAATGTGGACCTGTCTTGTTTGGGCCGAACGATCTACATGTACGCCCGACAATTTTTGGGTGTCAAGCCACCGGTTCAATTCCGCCACAGGTGAGCAGAAAGGAATCACTCAGACCATTTATACTGACTCCGAGCCGCCCAGTCGGGCCTAACTCATTAATGCCAAGCGCCAAGCTGAGAAGCGCAAACCTCCCATTTTTTACGTCTTTGGTGTGACGCAGTCGGGGATCGAACCCCGGCCTCCCGCACCCCTAGCGGACGCTCTAATCACTGTGCTACGCAGGGGCGGTTTAACGTTGTCGGCTTGTGGCATTAAGTATGTGGCAGCGCCATTTTAAATCGTGTGTATATCCCATATATATGGCTTGATGGGCGTGTCGGTATCCCAAGCGGTCACATGGACCGGTCAACGGGTGGAAACCACCCACACAGGGAAAAACCCAAACGTCGGCGACGGTCGAGGCGCAAAACCGAGTGGTTTTACGTTGGCGGGCTGTGAAAGAAATATGGTATATTTGATGTAATTATGGAACGAACTATAAAGCCAGTCACGTGGGGATGAAAATACACGTCGTGCGTGCTTGATCCGGTTCATACTCTGGTACAGTATTTGTGTTGAAATGGTCCGACAACGACTTGGAATTCTAGCTGCTGCTGCTGCTGCTGATTATGATGATGCTGATGATGATGATGATGATGATGATGATGATGATGATGATGATGATGATGATGATGATGATGGACCACCTGGCTAAGTCAGTGGTCTGCGACTATTGTATTCAACCCTTTCGTAGGACTAGCGGGCTGTAAGGCCAATGAGTTAGGGACTGCTGGAATGTAGATCCAATGAGCCCTTTCTCCCGACGATTATTAATGGAATATGGCAGTTACTTTGGGGACTGTATGCCTACTGGCCTGTACTACTGAGGAGCTATAGAACTGTACGCCCATAACAATCAAGGGTAGTCGTCCATACTGTGTATATATAAGAGATGAAAGCGACATTTGTTGGGAGGAAAAAATTGGGTTCCTCAAAATGCATGTGTTGAAATACTTAATGCCATACAAGCAATATTTTATCTGATAGAATGTTCCTGTCATGATTCTTGCCGCTTGGGATTTTAGTTAAAGGGTGTCTGTGACGAAACTTTTGCAACAGAAAATAAGCAGAAAAAAAATAAGAAAGAAAGAAAGAAAGAAAGAAAGAAAGAAAGAAAGAAAGAAAGAAAGAAAGAAAGAAAGAAAGTAAGAAAAGAAGACAGAAAGAAGGATAGAAAGCAAAACACTGGAACTTGACACCCACCCATTCGCATTCTGTATTAGCCTTCATGCGGATTATTAAATATGAATTTTAGGAATACGGACGGACTTCGTCCTTCATCCATTAGCGCGTGTTTAATGTCAATGATTATGTTTTCGTTAATTTTCAGAACATGAAAACGCAGTGCAGTGGCTGCTTTGTATTTTAACATTACAGAAAGAATAGAGAAAACTAGGAAAACACATGAGTTGATCAGAAATTAGATTAGTCTGGAAATTTTGAAAGTTAGAGCAAAGTGAAAAAGTGGGGCCCAGTGGCAGGGCTAAGTACAGGTACAATGGAGCATGGTAGCTAGCGAACGTTGGGTACTTTCTTCATTTAGTAGAAATTCGCAGACGCTCGGCCGCTAACACCTGGAAAAATAGGAATGTTAGAACTATTCGATTTTTTTTACTTTATTTTTCAAAGCATACATTTCACATACGCTACCTTTCTTAGCAATCTGCCAAATATTAAACATTCTATGGGACTTCAATTTTTCTCGACTTTTCTCGTACATATGGGACTGGAAACAAAGAAGCTACTTCTACCACTTTTCATCTAATTTCAGCAAAAAGTTATCTTGGCAAACATGCTGGTAATGGGTGAATACTGGCTGCTGCATTTCTTGGCGACCTATCAAACGTTAAAACTTTATGGCGCATTTAAACTTGCCATTCAGGTCAATGAGATATCTTAAAAAGTGGGATATCTAATAATCGGCTAATCGTAAAGCGAAGCAGACGTTACTTTATGAATTGGACACCATTGCAGTCTATATATAAATTACTCTTTATGCCGGATCATCCAAAGTCAGCTTGAGGTCAGTCGTTGCGGTTTGTGAAATTTGCATTTGCGAAATATCCAAAGTAGCTACATATGGCGGAACACTGGCTAAACTGGTAAACAGAATTTGCAGGCAAATTCAAGATCTGCATGCCAGTTTTTGGTGTAAAAGAGTGGAAGAACCACAGAGGCTAAAGTTTGGGGCCATTTTCAAGATACAGCCTGATTACCATAATTGACATATTCTGGTATGAATCTGGAATTTGAAAAAAGTTCCAGACGTTGCATATGGACCCTCCTACCCAACGGGGTCGAAATTGACCTTGGTTTTGCTCTACGTGCAGAAGTATTCGAGATACGGGCCAATTTTGAAAATTTCCATATTTGGTCATGAAATCTGGAATTTGAAGAAATGTCCCAAGGTTGCATATAGACATCTTTCTATCCCACGGGTCGAAATTAAACTTATTTTTGCTCTACAGGCAGCCGTTTTCGACATAGAGCAATTAACCCTTAATTAGTGTACTTAATTAGGTTAATTAATGCAGATAAAGTCCAAAGGTTGCATATATTCTCTCTTTCAACCCCATTGCGCCAAAATTGTGTCTGTTTTCACTCTACTTGCGGCCATTTTCATAATATAGCCAGTTTTAGCTTTACTTGGGTTAATTAATTAGGTTAATTAATGCAGATAAGGTCCAAAAGTAACATGTTCTCCCAAGTGTACTCCCATGTTATTCAAATTGAGCTTATTTTCGCTCTATGAGCAGCGCTTTCCCATGAAGAACCAATTTGAGGTTTAATTGGTCTAATTTATCAGTTATTTAATGCAGATCATTACCAAAAATAATAGGGTTCTTGCTCCGATGGGCCTTTATCATCCAGGAAAGTTTGAAAGCGCTCCGAGAAGCCAATCTTGAGATATCTTGTTTACAAGCCCGGTTACGGAACAAAAAAATAAAAAATAAATAAATAAAAAGAATAAAAAAGCAAAACCAAAAGATCTACATCTCCATGCAGATCTAAAAAAAAAATAAATAAAAAGCAAATACAAAAGATCTGCATGCAGATCTAATTATGTTTCTAGGTGATTTGTCCGTGCATGAGGCACATGCGCCTTGACAGTTCAGGAATTTGTCACATCAGCTATGCAGCTTTCTAACTAACTCTAATCTGCCAAGTTGTCAGCCAGCTCGTTAAGGGCCTTGGGCCTCTTGCTTAAACTTGTTAAGCTTGAAGACATTAAATAGCAGCGACTGACTCTCAAAATTTCCTGAAGGGAACTTTTTGTCAAAGATCTACAGGGTCTGGACGTTGATATCATCCACGTTTTATTAATAAGTTTCCCATTCTAAATAAGTGGAACCCCTGTTTACATATATATTACATTATTTGGTATCGAACAAGACTAGATAGGCCTATATTGATTCGCCAGGCCAGCATATTAAAGAAACTGCATGAAGTAGAAACAACATGTAGGGGACTTATGTAAAGTACAAAACGTAAATCGGTGGTTGTCATAGTGCAACAGTAAAAGACACTACGGCCTTGTATGGATATCTGCATTTTCTACGATGACAAGTGTCTTCGACGCCATTGGGTATACTTACACTTTAAGCACAACACGATGCTGTGAAGCCAGGTTAGAACTGCTGCGTTTGAAGAATTGCTTTCCCTCTCTAGGGCTCAACAATCCAAGTTATGATCTTGCATGACATCACAAACTCAAAATCAAGGTTATGTAATTAACGAACGGTAGTAAAAAGAGGACCTCTGCATGTGTATTTATGTACGCTTGAGCGAATCTAGTGCCCGGGATCTAGTGGCAGTTTCACAGCAAGTTACCTGTTGAATTTGTTATCCGATTCCCTCTCCAGCAACATATATATTTGTCAACCGTATAATATCTGGTATAATCTTAAATTTCGTTCCGTTGTGTCACTATTTTTAGGTATAACAGCTGATAACAGCCAGTGTCTAAGGCAATTAAAGCAAATCCCTATATACTGGTATTTAATAGTACATGTATTGTACATACAATCATATGTAGATCTGGCCTGTTTATTTCAGAAGTTGGAAAATAAAGTTATTTACAATGCCAAAGACATGTGCTGAAGCTTGCAAATGAGGGTCCACAATTTGCTGTGACCTTTGAAAGGTAATGATCCTATGAGGTTCAATAGAGTTCGTGCAACTTACAGAATATCATATAATTATGG
>JAAUYG010146276.1_pt1 | contig 14539 bp, 11 predicted proteins | sample 7278091 | NCBI WGS metagenome assembly JAAUYG01 (sample SAMN14350201, study PRJNA611818) | marine sediment metagenome | isolation source: surface marine sediment (0.6m) | place: French Polynesia: Moorea | collected 2018-08
GCCACAAAGAGTCTGTACAGAGATTATGGAAATTTACATTAAAACTACACAGCACAAGACTGAAGTGAAGACACGGGTCAATAAGGCATTTATATTACCAGGACACACAAAGCTGTCAACAGCATGCAGCACAATTAAATTGTTCAAAGGGTAATGTCAGGAGAGCAACTTTTGTCTAAAGTTAACATTAGATCAATCATTAATTCTAAGTAAATGCTTATACATGTAAATGGACAAATTGATTTTTTTGCCAGTTTAAAAAATATGATTTTGGATGCGTGAAATTTTGAAAAAAAAAAATTAATCCTTGGACATCTAGTTTTTGGTTTAGGATGTGACAGAAATTTAATATGTATGGGGGGAGAGAGGGGGGGTCATACTTCATGCAGTGCTCTTCAGTTTTCCTTCAAACATGTGACAGAACGTGAAATCATATTTGGGACTGTCATCCACGGGTCCACATTTGTGTGTATAAATTTCATGTTCTCTGGCAACCTCTGATGCCAGTTCTGATGACCGGGCTTAGTGATTCAGAATTAGAGTCATACATCATGGCCTGCTGAGGGGACAACCTCCCCAACCGGACCACAATGTGATGGCGTCCTAGCTGCGGCTGTGGCAGCAGATATGACAACAAAATCCAGGTTTTGTGATCTGCTTGGAGAATACAAAGCTCCAATAATTGGCATTCTATGATTGCCGTGATTTTCGTCCCTGTTTTCTTGCTTGCGGGCGGTTATTGCATCGCGCTCACCAGATTAATGTTCCAGATTCTTCCAAATCGTGTCGGCTGATTGTGTTGTCCAATCATATCAGGGCCGAGCTAGTTTCTGCCCCTGATTTATGGACTACTGAAATTGTTGGAAAGTTGTATTGAGCCAAAAGGGGGTAAGGTTGGGGAAGGGGTTGGGTGGTGGGAGGGGAGGGTAAGGGCAAGGGGCCTCCAAAAGGCAAGACTAAGGAGGGATAAACAAGGTGAAAAATCTGCAGCTCCGGCTAGGGTAAAAGGCCCAAATGAAGCAATTTCAGCGGAAAGGGCGTAGTGTAGGTTACCATGGTGTTAGTTACCGGTGGTGACAGTCGGGAGTCTCTGAGACAGGGGTTAAATGGTGTCCATAATGACGGCAGCTTTAGCTGTCAGAATGCCTGATACAGCAGCTCTCTGGTTCCTCTCCCAGTCCTGACTGGCAGTCATTAATATCACTGTTTTAGATTGTTATCTGGCAATCAGGCAACCGTCTTGGGCTATCACGCCCCCCAGCTACCAGTCACCACACACTGGTCTGTGTTCTTGGCTATGGGAACAGACTTTGTGGACTAGCTTATACCATAATTATGGGCCAGCTTTCCAATAAAGCTGTTAGATCCAGATTGTCTGGATCAGAGTTATTCATTCGCTGAAATAAAAAGCACAATTGGGCATGTGGCATAACTGGTTGTAGGTAATGCTAGTCTGAAATTCTTGGATAATATCCGAAGCAATATTGCGACATTTCAAAGGTTGTATTATCTTTTCTGGATTTAACAGGCTCCCATTTCCCTAATGTCGCTGTCTGGTTGTACACAGTTTATGCGTATTTGTACCATGGAGCAGACCTTATACTGCACATAATAGTTCCCTCCCCTGTAACCTAATCACCAAGGTTCAGTCAGAGTGAAGACGGCAAAAAAAAAGTTCAATGCTTCAGATAGGCCGGAATTGTGTAGAAAACAAACTTGGCCACAAAAAAGGAAGCATCGGAAACCATAAAAAGTTGCACTTGTAAATCTGGCCAACATTTTGAACCGGTAATCTGAATTGGTCACTTTGCCCATGAAGCGTCCCTGGGCTCGACTCTCCATTAAGACTCTACTGACACTGCTATTGTGTCTGCGCCAAGGGCCTCACACTACAAGGAAAGATGTACCATACTAGCATTGCTGGAGATTGAAGCTAGGAGCCAGAAAACTCCTGAGCTAGTTATGATTATTGTTGTTATAAAATCTCAAGTTACTTTGGCGGTCTGCGGCATCCGTGGTCTATCAGTCCCTAGGACTTGCTGCCTCCCTGGTACTACCTTACACTCTGCAAGGCAGAAAGGGCCAGTCTTATTTCTGATTTCTTCTTTTTCTTTCATTGCCCTGACCCCGGTCTAGGCAGGAGGTCCGGCCCAGGGGGGTGCAATCTCCATGGAAACAGAATTTCTCTGACATGGAGCTGTTTACATTTGGGAGCTACTCATTTACAGACGTTAATTTGGCCCAGCCCAATGGCTGCTGTTCTAGTGGCAACGGGGCTTTAGGAGTGAGAAAAAACACTTCAAACCGTGGCCTGATTATCTACAGAGGGGAAATGCTTTGGGGAAGGAAATCCATAGCCGATCAGCTCTCATTCCTGAGGGTGGGTGTGGATGGGAAGGGAAGGAAGGGGGGGGGGGGGGGTAGGGAGTTGTTGGTTGGGCACTCCACCCTGTGCCATACTGGCTACATCCCCAAAGGCTGGGATCTCCATTTAATTATCCCAATTGGAATAGCAAGTATGTCAATTGCAATTAAGAGCAGGCGGGCCGAGATGGAAAAAGTGGGATTAATCTAGACGCTTCTCAATCATATTGGCAGGGTTTTCCACGAGACCCTGCATACCCCGAGCATCCAGGATCTAATTCGGAGAAAACTGAATGCCTCTGGTTGGATTGGGGAAGCCCCGAGACCAGAGAGAGACTACCCGTTAATGTGGCATATTCATGCCGACCAAGGTCATTTGGCCCTTGGAAATAATGAGAGAGAAGTTCTTTTCGGCAGCCCAGGAAACACAGTCATTATTGACCCAGGAAAACTGGGCGGCAATCCCCCCTCTCTGGGCTGAGGCCTAATGAGTTAAGACTGCAGCACTGGCTTTCTACTTCAGATCACCTGCCAATTTGTAGCTGGGAACAGGACTGTGATAGTCTGACCATAGGCTCACAGGCCTTCAGGGGGAAGGGGAATTTGGAGGGGGGGGGGGGATATGCAACCTTTTGGAAGGTTGATTCCAATTGCAGTTTGAACTAAATGAGCTACTGTGTGAATGGAAAAAAACACTAGATATACCTGGTAGGTCTGTGGCAAGGCCCTTACTTTATCAGAGCCTGCTGCTCTCTTTTATACCAAGCATCCACAAAGTATTCCAGGGAAGACATGCCCCAAAATAAAATTTATCTATTTTTCAGTTATATCGATAATATTAATACAGGTAAGATAAATGATCAGTATTATAATCCTGGTCAAAAATTGAATTAGAAAAGGGAATTAGAAAATCCCTGAAAGGACTCGCTATAGCCACAGCTTTTACAAGATACAGGTACACAATAGCCTGGAATGACCTAGCTTAAATGCATGTTATATATCATTTTTCCTTATTAATTTTTATGCCATTATTTATTTAATTTGTCCCTTATATCCTTCCTCTGTGCAGTGTTTGAGGTCTCCTGGCAGTCAGGTTGGAATGTCATGTAGGGGGGATGGTCGGCCTTGATGAGTTCCCCTGCCATGGCACAGCACTTGTCAAAATAATTGCCACAAAACCCATCCAGGCCCTGCACTGACAGAAGAAATGAGACAGGACTGTGAGGCCATATTGACACTGTAGAAATCCAGCACTTCCACCATGTCACTCTAAATGTACTGTTAGTTAGGTTAGAGCGTGGTGATTTCTGCAGCCTGAAAAAAAAATCACCAGATACATATATGTTTTGTGCAGTGATAATGATACCCTTTGAGGACAGTTGTTATAGTTGAAAACTTTTACTGATGTCTGGCTTCATAAGTCTTGAAGCAGTGTTGTGAGTGATCCAGAATGGCATGGTTCCCAACTACGTAATACTACACACAATATATATATATATATATAGTCCCATTTATCCACCACCCCAAACCATACCATCAACTATATATAGGTCATGCTCCAGGAGGCCATCAAACCTCGGATTTATCTGGAATGACCATTGGTAGAACAGATTTGGGGAGAGAGAGAGAGAGAGAGAGAGAGAGAGACAGAAAAAAAAGTCTGGCAATATAGAGCTGGCGCAGCAAGCCAGGCTGTGTAAAACAAATGCTGATCATAGGCTGCGGGCTTCAATTAATTGGACAAGGGGATAATGAGAACCCGTCTGACCACGAGTGGGAAGAAATTGGACAGACTGTAGGGATGCTAGGGAGGGGAAGGGGGGGATGGGGGGTAGGAGCAGACAGAGGGGGCGTAACTGGGGATAGTGCCCATATCTGTTGAGAAAAAGCCCTGGCTATCCTTCTAGTCCAGTATGGTACCAATTATTGCTGGCCAACTGGGAGAGTTCGGGGAGATTTAAAGCGCCTTGTAATTGGGATGAGGATAATGAAGGAAGACCTGGGTTCTGGCCAGCATTATAAGCCTCAAGGTGGGGGAGAATGGGAGGTTGGGAAACAGTCAGACCACTGAGAGTCAGAAAAAAAAAATTCCACACTATATGAGGCCAGTTAGTAAGAGAAAAATACATATGATATTGATTGTTTTATGTTTACAGTGGTCCCTCTGACATGAGAGACCCTTCTAGTGCTAGGAAGGTCTGGTATGGTGGACCCTTCTTTAAGAGCGCTTGAAAATTGGGAATGGGTACTGGTACCAAAATGCCCTATGTTAGATAATTTGCACACATGAAAAAAATATTATGGCTGAAAATATTGATAAATATGTTCAGACACATGTTGTCAGATATTCTGCCATTTCAGTGTACTTGGTAATATATTAGTATTCTGTAAAGTTATATTATATTTTTTGTAACCATCTTGACAGTAGACAAGTGTTATACGCTGAAGTTATCTCACAAGAAACTATGGCGGAAACACTGCATAATATATGTTGAGATTCCTGGAAAGAATAGCTAAAATGTTTCTGACTTTGCTTCCCTCCGATTATGATTTTGTTAGTCACTGTATAGATATACTGTACCCAAAACCAGAATAAAAAAAGATAACAAAAGAGGATTTACACACACAAATATGTGCCTAATATCACAAATGGAGGCCCAAAATTAAGACCACCTTAATTTTGGGATGGCTTTATTTCTGGAGTGGTCTTACAAGCAAGGGTTACACACTGTAGTTTATTTCTTTCCTCAGTAGAGTGATACATGTATCACATAATAGGCTGTTGTAAATGTTTTCAGCCATAACATGCCAAAGAAAAGCCAACCCCAGACAATAATATTTTTGACAAGTTCCCTATTCCATCAACAGGCCTGTCCTTTTCAATGACGTTGGGAGGAGCAGTTGGGTGGGTTTGGGGTTGTTGGGAGGGGGGGTGGGGGGGGGAGTACTGGGAGGGTTCCAGTTCCAGAACTGGGGGGAATCAGGCGGGAGGGTGGCAGAGGCCCAGCCGTGTATGGCCCGAGGTCCTTTGATGGCCCCGACCAGCTTACCGTGATAGGTCTGGGTGGCGGGGAGGCTTAGGGCCTGCCTTGTGTAATTAGTGTCTGTAATCAGCAGCCTGGAGAGCTCAGGCCCCAGTAACAAGATCAGCCTCATTAGTATGCTTTATGAAAATTGAGCAGGCCTCCATATTGCACCCACAGTGTTAGCAGGGAGAGCAGAGAGGTTGAAGGATTGGCCACACCCCGGGGTACTCCGATCAGCACCCACAGGGCTCAGAACCAGCATCAGGGCACAAAAAGAAGGTGTTGGTCCCAGCTATGTACTAATACACCAGGGATAATGAAAGAAAAAGAAGACAGCAATACTTTCCGTGGTAAGTCCTGTCAGTATGATTATATCACCCTACCTCCCGGTTGTATATATTTAAGGGTTCATATTAGACTCATGTGAAAATGAGGATGCCTATATATAGGAAGTCACTAAATATGTCATAGCTAGATCACATAGTTAGATCTGGCACTGTTAGATCAAGGTTATGATGACACTAAAGCTTTGACGTCATAGTGTAGCTTCTCATCTGGGGAGTCCTAGCCCAGGTTTGGTCAGTGATAATATGTGCCAGACCATAGTCCTTGCTGTCTGTGTAAACTGGCTATAAAAGAATGTCCCACCAGCCAAGTTGATCTGGGGCTTCGACTGAGGTCTGTGACGGTATTTACCAAGGGCCTAATTTTTGGCCTGGGCCCAGTGTGTTTCCTTGTCACTTGTGGTCCTTTTGCTGCCCCACGTGTGACCATCCCTATCCTCATTGCCGTATCTAATCCCTCGTCTCTAATCCCTCCCCCCTCCCCCAACCCTTCCCTGCTGTCCCCCTCCCTCCTGGCACCAAAATTCCTATAGGCAGTCACACCTCCAGAAACCGGAAGACTGACATGGGTTACAAACAAATTCAAGGTAACAGAATTTAAAAAAAAAAAAAAAGATTTAAGAATAAAGGACTGATGTATTTACTGGGATCCAAGGAGAGAATATATATTTTAGGTAATCCAGGTCAGAGGGTCCTGAAAGCAGGATCATGTCTAGCCCCCCCATTCTTCCAGATAATATCATAGTTCCTTCACCCCTCCACTGTCTCTGGTTATTTGCAAGCAATGGTCCAACTGGTCAGGCTGAGGGGAGGGGGGGGGAGGGCATGGGGGAGGGAGGAAGGGGAAAAAGGCCTGATCAGAGTCAGCCCATCAAGCGTCTTGCCCTGCCCCCTCCCTCCCTACTCAGCTTTCTTCCTTATCCAGGTCTCATTCTGGCCATTGCTGCCGACACCAGCAGAAGCAGATCATAACCGTCCCAGCTGAGTGGCCGGGAGAGAGACCGCCAGGCCGCTGCCGCCAGACCACGGGCAGGGCACCGCCACCGCAGCTGTTAATCCTGGCCTGGTCAGGTCCCCGGTTGTGTGCCCCACACCCACTGCCAGTCAGCCAGCTAGCCAGCCGTGCTGGGGGTCAGTCCACGGCTAAAGCCACGCACGGCAGCCTCAGGGTGTCAGTCCACTGATCAGGCCAAGCCAACGACCACATTTGCTGCTCTCCTCCCTCTCACGCCTTTGACGCGGGTGTTTGGAGAAGCAGAGATCCAAGATATCCGAATTGGCACCTGTACTGGGGCCTGAATCCCACTGACTGACTGTGGGAGGAGGGGAGGAGAGAGTGTGGAGAGGAACGAGCACTGCATGAGCCAGGTCGGGCACTCACGCTCTCACCCTAACTCTCTCTGTGTGTGTCTGTGTGTGTATCTGGCTTTACATCAGGGGGAAGAAACACGGCATCCGATACCATTTCATCTTGGATGCCATTTCAGAGCAAACAGTGCAGGGGAAAAAAAAAAAAAGACTCCCTCGGTTACCTGCCGACATCTTTCCACTTTCACAGCAGCTGTGTGGAGATCAGAAACTCTCTAACTGGCAAAGAGTAGTTCTAGAGAAGGACTAGAGAAGGAATCCTGGTGTCTTGATTGATACACTCCAATCCAGGGCGACCCGGAGCCACTTCTACTGACAGTCCTCTAATAGTTACTGGGATTTGCCTGCAAGATCCAGACCCAACCAAACAAGTATCATTGACCAGCACTGACCACTCTGGATATAATAATCCATGTGATACTTTTTCTCCCGTTTCCTGGATACCAAACTTTTACTTTTATAATCTCCGCCAGTGCCGCCCACACGCATGGCAATGCAGAAGTTTTGAAAGATTGGATCTTGCGCCTTGGCAACAGGTACGTAGTACAGTGGGGCTGGGATGAGGTGAGGTGTAGTCGTGTATGAATGAATTTTGTGAGGGAGGCTGGGGCAGGTCGGTCGGAGGTGGGTAGGAACCCATTGACGGGGGTCGGGTCTGCGCCAGTCTCAGTTTTGGAGGAGTAGTAGGGGGTCAGGGACCTCTGGCAGGTCTCATTCATAAAGTTCACTTGTAGTAGTCTGTACTCTGTCCTCCTAGGGCTAAACTGAGGCTTGAAAGTTACACAGCACCATGTCGGCTTTCAGAGCCCTGTGATTTATACTCCAGCCCACGGGTTCAGGGAGATGATAGGTCAAACCATCTCTTGTACACTGCTAGGACTTGTGAAGTATTGTGCAATATTAATTAAAGAAGCAATGTGCATTTGTAGAGTATGTTATGCCCGTTGAAGGTTCAGTTGAAAGGTGATTCATAGGTCCAGAAATGACTGTTACAACAAAGTTTAACTTGTTCTTTTTCTTGTCCTTGGGGCAAACTCATATTTGACATTTACCATTCTTGGCTCATCCTGGATATTCCCAACTAGGAATGGTATGGGGGGGTCCCAACTAGGAATGGTATGGGGGGGGGGGCATCTCAGCTTTGGCACAAATGCCTTGCAAATAAATGAACCATTAGCTACATACCAGTAACATGGCTGTTCTTATGTAGGCTTAAGTAGGAAGCATAAAGTAATAACTTTTTTTCAAGCACAAACCAACCTGGCATCGTAAACTTGCCCTTGTTAACAGGGGCAGCCTTTGAAAAAGGTGCTGTATGGCTCTCAGGCCATTATATTCTGCATAATTAGTGCCAGGCAGCAGTTTGCATTAATAACCCTGACTGGGATCCATACATAATGACGTTAAGGCTGCAAGATCACATCCTCCTCAGGTTCGTGTAAACACGCGGGTTCCTGTCGGAAGGGGTGCAAGTGACGTTAGAAGTTGCCCGCCTTGTCTACCCGCTAGTGTAAATTCTGTTTGGCCAGCAATTAATGATATGGCCTGTGACTGGAAATTTATTGCGGAACAAGTCATAATTGCTGCACGATGATTGCACCATGTTTAGTCCTGTGGTGGTGCATACTTTGCTGTCGAGAACTTCACAGTATCCGAAGAAAGCACCTCTTGACGGTCCTTCCTTGATGTAGTTACAGCCACCAAGTCCGATGATGTCATCTGTCTGAGGATATATATCACGCTTATATTCTTTTATGCTTTTAGGGCATGAGGGTATCCTAATTAAGCATGTGGGTTAGCGGTAGGGCTTGGCCATTAGCCATAGGCTAAAACCGCCCGCCTGTGCTTAGCTAAAGTAAATCTTATATGCTTAGCTGAAACTGCCAAGACCATTTGTTCAAACCTGTGGGGGGTAGGGGGTGGTGGCAGGATTAAAAAAAATGTCAACTCTCAAATAACAGAAAAGTCTAACTACCTGGTAGGTATATTTAGATTTTCAATTGGCTAGTAATAATAGTAAGTTAAAAGTTTGGCTAAGAAAGTTGGCTTATGTTACATGGATTTAGCTAAAGATGAAGCAACTCTTTAGCCATTTTGCTAAAGTATTTTGTCTAGCACTAACCCAGAGCAGTGATCTATCCCTCTGATGTACATACACGCATGTTCCTGTAGGATTGATAATCAATGAATGATAGCAGTGTCCATGTCCATGCATACCTTTATTCCCCAATGCATTGACACATCATTTGTGCATTAAAATTTTAGAAAATAGAAAAACGCACACAAGTTTTAAACTGCAGATAACATCAGTGAACCCCATTATTAACTGACATGTGCTTTCTTTCGAAACCAAATTGCATACCGGTATTGGGGATATTCACTGTATATTGTCATGGAAAGTCTGACACGTACGTTATATGTACAACATGACTTCAATAATCTAAATCCTATACTTCCTCCTGTGTTTTTTACCCTAATGTTCTGACCCACCGCTCCCCCTCCCCCCAATATTTTCACCTGCCCTAACACCTCTTGCTTGCCTTATAAAGGTAAGGAGCGGGTTATCAAGTGTCCAAACTGGTTTAAGGAGGCCCCATCTTTGTCCTTTCATCCCGCAGGCCATGCTGTTTTTCTCTTAGCTTTGGTTTAGGGGTTTCCTTTTAGTATCGCAGGAGAGCTTCATTAGGTCGGGGATCTGGCCGTGAGAGGTGTTGAAGGCGGTATGCAAGGCTTAGCAAAAGGCAGTTTTTTAATAAACACCTGCTAACAGCCTGAAGCGGGGCGCACCCAACGGAAGCTGCACACACACATTCCTAGCTATAATAACAGGCGGAGAGCGGCTTTGGCCTTTTGTATTTCTCTACGTACTGTCAGAGCTTTTACAACAGGGCCCCCCAAAAAATTTGCTCTGCCCTCACATTAATGTAAATTAATGTGGTAGACGATGACAATGACAGAAAAAAATCTATTGAAAAGAAGAAAACCTCCCCAGTAAAATGAGCAGAAATAAAATCCATCCCTGTCAGTACTGTTATTTAATAGGCTGCAGTTTTAATATTTGACATATAACTGAGACAACCGCTGCACAATCGAACGTGCCTAAAACGTTTCACTGGACCCGGTATAGTGCTACTGCTGCCATCTGGTGGCCACCATCGCAGTCTTAATGCACTGAAGCAGAGAAACCTGAGCTTTCAAGCTGTAACTCGCCTGGGCCCTGTGCAAACATTAGGTTTAATTAAAATTTAAACCTGGGTAAAAAAAACTGAGGCTTACTACTCTATCATCAGTGTTTCACAGCTGTGGTGGGAAGCTTGATATTGTCTGTACTGTTGTGTAGCATTGAGCGCTTTTATAGTGTGTGACAGCTTGTTGGATCAGAGAACGGACTCCTGAGGGGGGGGGGGGGGATTGGTGGAAACACTGGTACCTCCAGAAATTATCCCCTACATTGCTTAGCTCTTTCAATTACTTTTTTTTTTTTCATTGTCATTTGTGTTTATTTTAGGGACGTCTGCTAAGGAAATTAAAAAATATCAGGCCACATTTGCCGCAGATTTGTTCCTTTCCACAGCATAAGTTTAGTGGTAGATTCGTTTGTGACGAAACTAATTTACATAACAATACTGCTGACTGTTGGATCAGGACTTATGTTCAGCTACCGGCGTGAAGTCCTGAAGTTCAGATTAAGCCTCACTCCTGATATAATAATGATGGGCAATTTTCGGACATTTTGAAGCCGATACAGAATATATTTCACCTGAGCTGACTGTTTTTGTCTTCTGTGTGTTTGTCAGCAGGGGCATACAGTATTTATCTGTAAGGGCGGAGGAAAAAAATGTAAATATTAAATAGCTTGTTGACCAGAGACCAACTTGTGTAGATCTTCTGTTCCAGGTCTTACACCCCTAGCCTCTGCCTCAATAGCATGGAGAACAACAAGTATCTCACACAACGTGTTACGGTATGCATTTTAATTTTCTCCCCTATTGTACCAAATAGGTCACACCTAGACAATACAGGTACGTGCTGCCTGGGTTAGCAGTGTGGCTGTCATCCACATCAGGCAAAGACTGAGGAGGGGATGACATACCTGCTCTGTTTAAACTAAGGGAACAAGTTTTTTTTTTTTTTTCATCTTTGTCAATCTGTCGTCTCTCACCGGTAACAAAGATATTTGATGGCAACCAAAGAGACTGAAGCCGAGTTGAGACACGTACCTCCTCGGTGTCATCATTTGCATAATATGGATTTTTTTTCCTACTTCTGCTTTTGGACGAATATCGTCAAAGGCAGGATGCAGTAATCACTGTGATAATATATGTACAGTGAGACTATTGCTGCACATGGTCTGTCTCGGGACTGGTATATAAAATAACACTACTGTCTGAATTTAAAAGTTTTACTTAAAAAAATACCTAGGAAAACTATTTTTTGTGTATGTATAAATCTGTACACCTTTGCAGAGTTAGAAACCAATTGCCCTGAGAATATTAGGATGAACTAAAAGTAAGCCCACCAGGTCGGAGGTGCTGCACTTTATTCACTATTTGTACGAGAACCATTACTGATGATGAATATTCAGCTTGTCAGCTGGGTTATAGTTACACGTACTACAGTGTATTTGATTCCCACTGTATATTCAGATGGCACTCACAGTTTTGCAACACACATATTGCATGCTTTTAGTGTAACCATTGATGAGTAATTTTGAAAGCCAAAGGACAACAATGGCACTGGAAATTGTTACTTTGCTGCAGACTGGAAGGCTGTGGCAGGAATATTGGGCATGGAAAACACAAGGGCTTGTAGTTCCTGGATAATTTTCTCTCTCTGTTAATCATTCTGATGCCTTCTGCGAAACTGTGAGATGTGCATGTCTGCCAAACTCTGCTTTCTTACATGCAATTCTAACGGGTATGTATTTCTACCTTGTCAGTGATCACCTTGACTAATTCCTAGTGTCACAAAACTTTGTGGGAATCATGTCCACAGGAAATCTGACTTGCATGTGTATATCCAGATACAGATCCGGATTGTTGTAGTTAATACCTGTGGGGGTCAGGTATCCTCACTGTGATGACACCTTAAGTACTGGTTTCTACCATCAAACCCTAACTCTGGGTTCAGATCAAGCCACCGGGTGACAACCCGCACTGATTTGGCAGTGATCTATGAGTTCTGTTTGGCGCATTCTGAACTTTTCTATTCTGGATAGCGCTTCAGGATTGCCTGCTCAGTGAGACCCTGTTGGGATTAATTACCACAGCCCAGTGCCCAAATGGAGGGGAAAGGTGATCCCTGGATTTCAGTGGCTGCTTATCTTCTGGGAGATAACAGTCGGTCAGGATTTCGCTTTTCTCCAGCTCTGAGGGATAATCCAGATGGCTTCTGGATCAGAGATGGAGACTACTGCTATTACTGGCCAGGCTCCAGACTGCCTCATTAGACCAGGAGCTGGGAAAGCCAGGGAGATAATGGCATTAGAGGTGGAGCTTGTGGTGGTGAACATAAAAAAAAAAAAAAGAAAGAAAAGAATGCTGGTACTTCAGGAGTAATATTGTGCACAGCTATGCTTTACACTTTTATGCATTGGACATTTATGGATCACGACTGTTTTCTGTTTTACTTGAAACACATTGAAAGATTTGGGATTCACCCTCAGGCAGCAAGTTATTATGATGACATTCTATAACTTGACAGCGCTGGTAGAGTAATAAATTACACGCTGTAGGAAACACTATGCGCTCAACACTGCATCAGCAGGGCATGGCCTGATGAATGGTTGGGCTAAATCTGAGGTGTTTCTCTTTCTGGAGCAGCATATCAAGATGAGGTCAGTTATAGACCTGTATAGCAAGTCTCTTCACACCTCCAATCCTTTTCATTAGATGTTCGATATATCAGCATAGGTCTACGCACAATGTTACTTTTATTATACCCTATATCTCATTCTGGTCAGGGCTTTTTATACCGAAGTCTTGTACCCCTGCACGACAGAGCCCACAATGCTATGGAAGAAAGAATAATTCCGCAATTAATAATTAAGTTCCGGGGTGAGGACCTAGAGACAAAGGCAGCCTAGGCGGGCACACTTGACTGCAGCTAGGGACCTAACTGTCAGCTTGATGTGATTGACAAGCCTGTCTTCCACCCCTCCCCCACCCCAGAGGGAGGGAGGGAGGAGGGTTAAAAAGGGTGAGAGGGTGGGGTGGTGGAACAGAAGACCCCAACTGTATTATCTCGCTGAGGCCCTTCCCCCCCCCCCCCCTCCAGTCCTGGAGTATCAACATTGGGGACAAGCCTCTGCCAGCAGAGGGTGACAAAACACATGTATTGTCTCAGTGTGCATGCTGTTCGCCTTATCTGACTGCCAGACCGGGCAGCAAGGTGACCACCGGGTCTTCCCCTTGGAAGCCTTGTCACTCCACTGAGCCGGCCCGAGACATCCGCCCACCCCTCACCGCCACAACCACCGCGGGTTCCTGGCTAAGCCCCTAACACAGGTAGGTGACCTTTGCCACTTAAGGAGGTTTTATAGTTTGAACGGAGCCCCTCTGGCCACCCTGGCCCGCTGTGATTAGCCCTCTGTCCTGATTGGCTGTCTACCAAGTTAAACACGAAGGGAATTAAAACCTTATTAAGGACGTTTCACAGACAAATGAGCGCGTGGAGAGGACGGGCGAACATTGCCGACCGGTCGGTCGTATGCAGCAGGATAATATCAGGTCCGTGTCTCGAGACAGCAGCTTAAAAGAATTTTTTTTTTGGCCAGTGTTGGCCGTGGGATGTATAATGGCAGGTGGACAGACTTAGAGCAATCACTGGTGCTGCATGATAGACAACAAGACGGAATAGCAGATACCATCAAATACACGGCTGGAGTTACACTTCAGTAAACCTTGTAAACGTTGTTGTCTGCTTGCTGGATGCCAGTTCATGATTTTACGTAGTTACAACTTTCGTCGGATATGGTTTTGTGATTATTGTGAAGCTATGTTTTATAGTCACAACTGAAGCTTTTAATGACATTAAAGGATGGAAATGTTGAAATCATAACCTTAGCTTCGCAAAGGTGAGTCTTACTATGCCGATCATGAGTGTCCATTATCATTACTTTATTCCGATTTATAGTACCGTCTACATGTGTACTGTATAGTGACTGACGCAACTTCTAAATCCATCAGATCAGTTACAGGCTGCCGGTCTGTTGGAGGCAAGTTTGTGGTCCATTTTAGATTTGACCACAAGCACCATCGGCATTCTGAGATACAAGGTGTGTATTGAATGTGGTGTGCCCCAACGACCAGTCGACCAACCAGTCGACAAGGCCTGGGATGGGAGTGTGTTGGAGAGGGGGGGGGGGGGGGGTAACACAATTAACCACTGAATGTGACAATAATCGTAAATACGCCCGGTACAAATTTTGTTTTTTAA
>JAAUYG010037766.1_pt1 | contig 14536 bp, 10 predicted proteins | sample 7278091 | NCBI WGS metagenome assembly JAAUYG01 (sample SAMN14350201, study PRJNA611818) | marine sediment metagenome | isolation source: surface marine sediment (0.6m) | place: French Polynesia: Moorea | collected 2018-08
ATGCTTTGACAGCCGAAGCTTTGGAGATGGGTTTTTTTAATACGGTTAAGGAATATATTAGGATTTTGAGTAAATCAGCTTAACAAAGTTGTAGTTAGTAGTTAGTAGTTAGTAGTTACAAAATTAGTAAATAAATATTAGGCTAGAGAAACGTGAGCGTCCAACGAATTAAATTCGTTGGACGCTCACGTTATTCAATAAACTCTAAAAACTGTACTTTAGGATTGGATAATTTTTTATATTGAGAGGCTTTAGATTCTATCTGTTGTAGTTGTCCCAAAGCTCTACTACAAGCAAAACCATAGGCTGCTTTAACGCGATCGCTGGCAATATTTAAAGCAGTTCGAGATTTATTAACAAACTCTTCTAATTCATATTCTTCTCCTGGAACAAAGTATTTCTTGACTATTAGAGAAGGAGAATAACAAGTTTCTTTTGTGCCATCAGGCCATTCAATTTGAAAATTAATTTCAGGCATTTTTTCAGTAATCAGTAATTTGATCGGGGCGAACGGCCGTTCGCCCGTACTTCAGAGAGCAGTTTTTGATAGAGTTTTAGATGGGTTTGGGCGGATTTTGACCAGGAGTATTGAACAGGAATAGCTGCACTATTTTTAATTAGTTTTTGAGTCTGGTTTTTATTTAGTATATCGATCATTGCTTGAGCGATCGCCTTACTGGAATGAGGATCGACAAGTAAAGCGGATTCTTCAGCCAGAAATTCTGTAAAAGGGGGAATATTAGCCGTAATTACAGGAAGCCCCGAAGCGATCGCTTCTAATAATACTAGTCCCCAACCTTCTTTGATAGAAGGAAAGACAAAAGCATCAGCACAGCGATATAAAACTGGTAGATCTTTATCTGCAATTACTCCAGGTAGAATTAGAGACTCGCCTAGATTAATTTTATGCTGTTTGGCAATAGTAAAAAATTCAACGCGATATGGTTTGTAGTCAAATAAGGTGTCGCCTCCAGCAATAATTAATTGTGCCTGAGGGTAAGTTTTTAGGATCTGACTAAAAGCCTGTAGTAGTTTAAGAGAATTTTTACGAGGTTCGATTCCGCCTATAGATAAGTAAACTGGATTTCCCGTAATTCCTAATTGTTGTTTTAACTTTGTTTCTAAGCCATTAGGTTTACTGGAGAATTTTTGGATGTTGATGCCATTCATAATTACTGGGGCATCTATTTGGTACTTTTGTTGTAATTGTTGTTGCCAATAGCTCGAAACACACAAACATAAATCTGGTTCTAAGATCGAGCGATCGTGACATTGCTGTAAATAAGGACTGTTAAACTCATCAATATGATGAATGGTGCGAATAAAATGAGGTATGGCTTGGCGATCGCGCAAGACTTTTAAAGCATTAGTACTAATACAATCTTGAGAGTGATATATATCGTATTGTTCTTTTTCTTTACTCAAATAATCGATAAACTCTTGAATTCTTTGTTGAATTAGTTTATCGATAGATTCTGTTGCGGGTTTTGTTGGTACTAGTTTACTGGGGCAATTTAAAGGACGATGAAAACCAATATTGTCTTTATCTAAAGCATAGATGCAGACTTCTTGTCCTAAACGCTGTAGTGCTTCGGCTAATTCTAAAGTATGAATTACGCCGCCTCTGGGTTTGGTAGAGTAGGTAAATAAAGCAATACGCATTATATTTGAAATTAATTGTGTTTTTTAGGATACGCGAATACGCGATCGCGATGCTAGAGCGATCGCCCAATCTTCTTGAGTATGAATTACTAATACTTTTACTGGGGAATTATCAGTAGCAATATTTTCATCCACAGAAGAAGCACTATTTTTAGCTAAATCTAATTGCAAACCTAAGTACGTTAAACCTGCACAAGTTTTTTCACGGACAATATTGGCATTTTCTCCTACTCCTGCAGTAAAGACTAAAACATCTAAACCGTCGAGACTTGCAACCATTGCACCGATCTCACTTTTTAAGCGATGTATATAGATATCAAAAGCTAGCTGTGCTTGAGTATTACCATCGGCGATCGCTTTATTAATGGCTCTCATATCGCCAGATATGCCACTCACTCCTTTTAAACCAGACTCTTTATTAAGTATTTGGCTTAATCGAGCGGTATCTAGTCCATATTCTTGCATCATATAAAGAGGAATTTGGGGATCGATTGAACCGCAGCGAGTACCCATCATCAATCCTTCAAGAGGAGAAAAGCCCATAGTTGTATTAATACAAGTTCCATCTTTAACAGCAGATAAAGAACAGCCATTGCCTAAATGACAAATGACAATTTTTAAAGATTTTAGGGGTTTTTGTAAAATTTGGGCGGTACGGTGGGCGCAATATTCGTGAGAAATACCGTGAAAGCCATATCGCTGAATTCCCTTGTCATAAAACTTGTAGGGTATGGGGTAAACTTTGGCAGGTTGGGGAATTGTGGTATGAAAAGCCGTATCAAAGACTGCTACTTGCGGTACTTCGGGTAGTATTTCTTCGATGGTATTGATTCCCTCAAGATTAGCAGGGTTATGATTAGGTGCAAGAGGAATCAGATCGGCGATCGCTTTTTTGACCTCCTCATCAATCACTGTCGGTTGGCTATATTTTTCCCCACCGTGAACTACGCGATGACCAACTACGTCAATCTCATGGAGACTATCTAAAACTTTAGTTTCTCCTTGGACTAAAGTATCCAAAAGAACTTTTAAAGCAGTATCTCGATCTTTTAGCTCAATTTCCTGTTCGATGTTATTACTTTCGACGGTAAGAATGCCGCCCTGTTTTGATACTGTCCAATCGATATCAGCTTCCCATAAGGGTTTAGGGGGAGTATCTGGCAAAGACTTTCCTAAACTGTAAAGACAACTTTTCTGACTACTCGAACCTGCATTGAGAACTAAAACAAGCATAATTACTGATTACTGTTAACTGGTAACTGATTACTGTTTAAGGTGAGAGCGATCGCTCAATTTCATTAGTCGAGGTCCTTGAGCGCAAAACTCTAAGACACTCACCGCAGCTACAGGCATATTAATGCGATCGCGATAGCGTCCGACATCAATTCCTAGTAGAGAACAAAGCATAATGCGAATCGTCGCCTTGTGAGCAACTATCAGCACGTTACCATCAGGATAGGTTGCTTCTATTTCTTCAATTACCTCAGAACTACGGCGAGCAATATCAATGGCTCTTTCTCCTCCTGGAGGTGCATTCCAACCAGGTTCTGATTGCCAACGTACATATCGATCGTGGAATTCCTTATTTACTTCGGCAGGGGTTTTACCTTCCCATTCACCAAAGTCAATTTCTTTTAAGCCATCTCGCAACTGCATTTCCATTCCTATGAGTTCACACAAAGGTTTGGCAGTCGCTATAGTACGGCGCATCGGACTACAAAAAATGGCTTTCCAAGGTATTGATTGATAAGCAACGGCAAAGTCTTTTGCCATAATCATTCCTTCTGGGGTTAATTCCACATCAGAAGTTCCACAAAAACCGCCTGTTTTACTAGCCACGGTTTCACCATGTCGGAGAAAATAGATATTTAAAGTCATTTAATATAGTTGGGTTTCATTCAAATTTAGAGGTTTGTAGTTATTAGTCATTAGTCATTAGTTGTTAGCTTTCATGTGTAGCACAGAGAAAAATTTTCACAGCTAATTAGTGACTTGCAAGGCTGCATTAGCCTGAGAATACTCCGTTAATTCAATTGGTACAGCTTTGACATCCCAAATATCTTCGCAGTATTCGCGAATTGAGCGATCGCTGGAAAACTTACCCATCCGCGCGACATTAAGAATTGACATCCGCGTCCAATTTTCTTGGTTTTTGTAAGCTTGAGAAACCCGATCCTGACATTCAATGTATGACTGATAGTCAGCTAACAACAAATAAGGATCGTTATGGAGAAGGTTGTCGATCATAGGCTGAAACAGTTCTTTATTCCCTTGAGAGAAATCTCCCCCAGCTAGGCGATCGATAACTTCTTTTAGCTCGCTATTGTTGACATAATAATCGTAGGGATTGTAACCTTGGGCTTTTAATCGATCTACCTCATGACTTTTTAAACCAAACAGAAAGAAATTTTCCTCTCCTACTTCTTCTCGAATCTCTACATTTGCTCCATCAAGAGTACCGATAGTCAATGCACCGTTAAGGGAGAATTTCATATTACCAGTACCCGATGCTTCCTTACCAGCCATAGAGATTTGTTCTGATAAGTCGGCAGCAGGATAAACTCGCTGTGCTAATTTTACATTGTAGTCAGGGAGAAAAACTACTTTTAGGCGCTCGCCAATATCGGGATCGTTATTTACGACATCCCCGACAGAGTTAATCAGCTTAATCATTAACTTCGCCATGTAGTAGCCTGGGGCAGCTTTGCCACCAAAGAAAAAGGTACGAGGAACAATATCTAGATTGGGGTTTTGTTTGAGACGATTATAAAGGGTAATGATATACAGTACGTTGAGATGCTGACGTTTGTATTCATGAATGCGTTTTACCTGAATGTCGAATAAAGAATCAGGATTAACCATAACACCTAGCTTTTGTTCGGTATAGTCGGCTAGTTCCTGTTTGACGGCTTGCTTGATTTCTCGCCATTGTTGTTTGAATTCCCCATCATCAGCCAAAGATTCAAGCTGTTTAATTTCTTCTAAATGATTAATCCAGCGACCGCGGTTGCGAAGCAAGTCCGAAGGACTCAGCGTACCCGAAGGGTAATCGCCAATTTTACTAGAAATTAACTCGCTCAATCTGGGATTGCTCAATACCATCCAGCGACGAGGGGTAACGCCGTTGGTTTTGCTATTAAACTTTTCGGCAAACAGTTGATAAAAATCTTTGAGAACAGTTTCTTTTAGTAGTTTGGTGTGTAATTGCGCCACGCCATTAATGGCATGAGAACCAACACAGGCTAAATGCGCCATACGGACGTATTTTTCACCACTTTCATCGATTAAAGATAGAGTAGCTAACTTTTGCTTATCGTTAGGATATTCCATCATCACGCGATCGAGAAATTGCCGATTAATTTCGTAAATAATGGCTAAATGTCTGGGAAGTAAAGAGCTAAATAAACTCAAAGACCATTTTTCCAGTGCTTCTGGCAACAAAGTATGATTAGTATAGCCAAGAGTATTTTGAGTAATATTCCAGGCTCGATTCCAATTTAGATTATGTTCGTCTACCAACAAGCGCATTAATTCCGCTACAGCGATCGCAGGATGGGTATCATTAAGTTGTGCAGCAAATTTTTCATGGAAGTTATCTAAGCTATCTGATTCGGTGAGATGGATGCGAATCATATCTTGTAGAGAACAGGAGACAAAAAAGTATTGCTGTTGGAGGCGCAGCTTTTTACCTTTCATCTGTTCGTCATTGGGATAAAGAACTTTAGTCAGGTTTTCGGACACAACTTTGTTTTCTACCGCACCGTAATAATCTCCCTGATTAAATTTAGCAAAGTCAAAAGATTTACAGGCTTCAGCTTTCCACAGGCGCATCGTATTGGCTGTGTTTACCTCGTACCCCAAAATTGGTGTATCGTAAGGAATTCCTTGCAAAATATAGCCTGGTACCCAACGCACTCGCTCGTTACCCAATTCATCGGTATAACTTTCAGTATGTCCGTCAAATTTGACTTCAACCGCCGCTTCTGGGCGAACAATTTCCCAAGGATTGCCGTATTGCAGCCATTTATCGCTAGTTTCCACCTGCCAGCCGTCTTTTATTTCTTGGTCAAAGATACCGTATTCATAGCGGATACCATAGCCAATAGCAGGAATTTCTAAACTAGCCAAAGAGTCCATATAGCAAGCAGCCAAACGACCTAAGCCACCGTTACCTAAACCTGGTTCTTCTTCCTGTTCGATTAATTGGGTAAAGTTTAATCCCGACTCTTCCACGGCTTGTAAAACGCGATCGTAAATACCCAAGTTGATTAAATTATTAGCTAGGTGAGGCCCTACTAAAAACTCCGCCGAAAAATAGCAAACTACTTTGACATCTGGTTTAAAATAAGTCTGAGCAGTAGCTAGCCAACGTTGCAATAGGCGATCGCGTACTGTATAAGCCAAAGCCAAATAATAATCGTTAATAGTTGCAGTTTTGGCTAATTTTCCCTGGAGATAAAACAAATTATCAGCGATCGCCCGCCGAATGGTATCTATATTTAAGCCAGTGCGATCGTCCTCAATAACAATCTGTTGGCTTGATTTGTTCGTAGAGAGTGTCATGGCTTGTTTTGAGTAATGATTAACGTGAGGCAAGGAGTTCGGAGTACTCGCTGCGCGAGACGCTACGCTACGGAGTATTCGCTATTTCCTTCAGAAAACGGGGCTTATAAAGTGCGTCCGCAGGTGACGCACACAGCCCCTCAGTTTTCCAACAAAGAGCGACTGCTGAACTCGAAGGGCCGTGCTAACGCCCGTACAGAAGTAGGAAGTAGGACAGGAATCAAAAAACTTATTACTTTTCCTCATCCTTCATCCTTCATCCTTCATCCTTCATCCCTTATTCCTCATCCTTTTCCACCGCCCATTTCCAGTTAGAAATTTCTGGTTTATCCATGCCGTATTTTTTGGCATAAGATAGATTGTCGATAATTTCGTCTCTCATTCTTTCTCTAACGTGGGCAGCGCGAGAACCTAATTTAGGAACGCGATCGATTACGTCGATAACTAAATTAAAGCGATCTATTTGGTTAATAATGGCAAGCTGTAGGGGGGTGTTGATGTTACCTTCTTCTTTATATCCCCGAACGTGAATTCGATCTTGGTTGGTACGGCGGTAAGCTAGTTTATGAATCAACCAGGGATAGCCATGAAAGTTAAAAATAATGGGTTGATCGGCGGTAAACAAAATATCAAACTCTTTGTTAGACAACCCGTGAGGATGTTCGGTTTCTGTTTGTAGTTTATACAGATCGACCACGTTAATAAAGCGAACTTTCAAGTCGGGAAATTCTTCTCTTAATATTGCCGTTGCTGCTAAAGATTCCATTGTGGGGATATCGCCACAGCAAGCCATAATTACATCTGGCTCATCGGGTTCAGTACCACAGTCATCATTACTTGCCCAATCCCAAATACCAATACCTTTGGTGCAGTGTTTGATTGCCCGATCCATAGTCAGATATTGCAGGTGCATCTGTTTGTCAGAGACAATCACGTTGACGTAATCTTTACTCTTCAAACAATGGTCGGCAACGGAAAGTAAACAGTTAGCATCGGGTGGGAAATAAATACGAGTAACATCAGCACTTTTGTTAGTTACCACATCGATAAAGCCTGGATCTTGGTGGGAAAAACCATTGTGATCTTGTCGCCAAACTACAGAAGAGAGCAAAATATTGAGAGAAGCGACGGGAGCGCGCCAGGGGACTTCATTTTTGCAAATATCTAACCATTTAGCGTGTTGGTTAAACATGGAGTCGATCACATGAACAAAAGCTTCATAGGTATGGAAAAAGCCATGTCTTCCTGTCAGCAAGTAAGTTTCTAGCCACCCTTCTAAAGTATGCTCGCTCAACATCTCCATTACTCTACCTTCAGAAGATAACTGACTACCATCTTCATCTTCTGGGAGATAGTCCGCCATCCAGACTTTTTTGGTAACTTCGTAGATATCTTGCAAACGGTTAGAGGCAGTTTCATCGGGGCCAAAAACACGGAAATTAGTCATATTCTGTTTCATGACATCCCGTAAAAACTTCCCTAGCACCCTAGTATTTTCTACTGCTACCGTACCAGGTTGCTCGATCTCAACAGCATATTCAGAGAAATCTGGTAACAATAAGTCTTTACGTAATAAGCCGCCGTTTGCTACGGGGTTAGCACTCATGCGCTTAATTCCTACGGGGGCGAGTTCTTTGAGTTCGGGGATCAAAGTTCCTTTTTCGTCAAATAACTCTTCTGGCTTATAACTTTTCATCCATTCTTCGAGGAGTTTAACGTGTTCGGGATTGGAGTGCATTCCCCCCATAGGAACTTGGTGCGCTCTCCAAAATCCTTCTACTTTATGTCCATCAACCTCTTGAGGTCCTGTCCAACCTTTGGGAGTCCGCAGGATAATCATCGGCCAACGGGGACGGAAAGCTTTATTTTGGCTACGGGCTTCCTCTTGGATTTCCCGAATCTCAGTAATACACTTCTCCATAGTGGCTGCCATTTTTTGGTGCATCGTTTCGGGGTCTGAGCCTTCAACTACATAAGGAGTATAGCCATAGCCTCGGAATAAATAATCTAGTTCTTTAGAGCTAATACGAGCCAAAATAGTTGGATTGGCAATTTTATAGCCATTTAAGTTCAAAATCGGCAATACTGCCCCATCACGGACAGGATTGAGAAATTTATTAGAATGCCAAGCAGTTGCTAAGGGGCCTGTTTCAGCTTCACCGTCACCCACCACACAAGCAGCAATTAAATCAGGATTGTCGTATACTGCGCCATAAGCATGAGAGATACTGTAGCCTAACTCTCCTCCCTCATGAATCGAACCTGGAGTTTCGGGGGTACAATGACTACCAATGAAGCCAGGGAAAGAAAACTGCTTAAAGAATTTTTGCATCCCTTCTTCATCTTCGCTTTTATCAGGATAGATTTCCGAATACGTTCCTTCTAGATATATAGGTCCTAAAACTCCAGGCGCACCGTGTCCAGGGCCAGCGATAAATATGGAGTTCAGGTCGTATTTTTTGATTAGTCGATTGAGGTGAACGTAAGTAAAACTAAGAGCAGGAGAAGAACCCCAATGTCCTAGTAGACGCTGTTTGATGTGTTCGGACTGGAGAGGTTCTTTGAGAAGTGGATTATCTCGTAGATAGATCATACCCACAGCGAGATAATTACAAGCACGCCAATAAGCGTCTATTTTTTTTAGTTCTTCAGATGTTAAAGCTGTTTGTGATCTCTGTTGAAGATTAGTTGGTGTTGTAACCATAATATTTTTACCTGTTGTAAAGAACTTTGTCTGTTAAGCTATAGCGTTTCTCGTATTAATGAGATACACCTTGATTAGGATAAGTTCGTAGTATGCCCTACGGGCACGCTGAGTCTAACGACTTGCTCCGCAACCGCGAACGGAATTCGGAGTTCGGAAAATTTTGTATCTCATCTATTTGAGAAGAGCTATATGACACTGTTTTAGTCTTAATTAGATGAAGATCAAAAAAGAATTAAAAGACATAATTTACCAAAAGATTGTAGTTGGCATTTGAATAAAACTTAAGTGCCAGTTTTGTGTTTTACTGTGTAATTATTTATTTACAGTAGTAGCAAGAAAGTAGAGTAAAATGTTTGACAAAAATGTTTTACATTAGGCTAAAACAAATATTCTTTTTAGCTATTTTAGCTTTTTCAGAAACTAGTTGTGGAAAACTATACGAGAGTAGATTAAGTGTTATAGTAATAGGATTTCCCCTACAGGCTAGGCGATTATCCTTCAGGTAAGCTGAGTCCTTCGGCTCTCGATTGGCGTAGCCTAGCCGTTTGCGAAGCAAGCCGAAGGCTCAGGCATCCCGCTTGACGGGACTTGCTTGGCAACCGCGATCGCGAATAAAAATTGCTTCTAATACTTAATCTTAGAAGTAGAAGATTAATTAACAGTTAAGCTTAAGTTTATTTAACTGCCTGTGTTTTTTAAATTCAGTAATTGTTGTAACTTTTACCGAAAAATTTCTAATTATTAATTGTTTATTAATTATTAATTTTTCAGGCTGAATTTTCTACTTAGCCAAAATGCCCACTAACATATTTTTGCGTCGATTCTTCTTGGGGATTTTCAAAAATCTTGTCTGTGTTATCGTATTCAACTAAATAACCAAACCGATTGCCTGAGTCTCCTTCTTCAGCATTAAAAAAAGCAGTCATGTCAGCTACTCTGGTTGCTTGCTGCATGTTATGAGTCACAATGATAATTGTATATTCTTCTTTTAGTTCGTGAATTAGATCTTCTACCTTGCTAGTAGATACGGGATCGAGGGAAGAACAAGGTTCATCCATTAATACCACATCGGGCTTGAGAGCGATCGCTCTAGCAATACATAAACGCTGCTGTTGTCCCCCAGATAAAGATAAACCGCTTTGCTTAAGCTTGTCTTTGACTTCATCCCAAATAGCTGCCTGTCTCAAAGACTTTTCTACCAATTCGTCCATATTATCTTTATAACCATTGATTCTCGCACCATAGGCAATGTTTTCGTAAATCGATTTTGGGAAGGGGTTAGGATTTTGAAATACCATCCCAATGCGTCGCCTTACTTCTACAGCATCAATGTTATCTGCATAGAGATTTTTGTTGCGGTAGATAACTTTACCCTTTACTTTGCAACCATCAATCAAATCATTCAGACGATTAAAACAGCGCAACAGGGTACTTTTGCCACAACCAGAAGGCCCAATTAAAGCCGTAACCCGATTTTTGGGAACTTCCATATAAACTCCCCGTAATGCAGCAAAGTCATCATAGGAAACGGTGACATCTTCCGCTTTTAAAATCATTTCTGTCTGTTGAGATTGAGATTTCGACTTAGACTTTTTTTGTTCTTGAATAGGCATAATGTAAATATTTCCTCGATTAACTAATAAACAGATATGGTTTAACAAAAGCTAATGGCTAATAGCTTTGTTTAATAAACACTCTTACGAGTAGCCCAGCGTGAAATGATGCTGGCAAATAAAATTAAGACTACTAAAAGTAAAGAGGCTGCCCAAGCTAACTCTTTTTGGTTTTGATAAGGAACAGTAGCGTAGTTGTAGATTAGAACAGAAAGAGAAGGAATCGGCTCGAATAAACCATTGGGCCAAAATTGAGTAAACAAAGCAGTAAAAATTAAAGGCGCGGTTTCTCCTGCTGCTCTGGCGATCGCTAATGTTGTTCCCGTGACAATGGCTGGTAATGCTGCGGGCAAAACAATCTTCAATACGGTATGAAAATTGGAAGCCCCAACTCCTACTGATGCCCAACGTACTTCTTGAGGAACAATTTGCAATGCCTCATCAGTAGTACGTACGATAATCGGCAACATCAAGATTGCTAAGGCAAAACCTCCAGCAAAAGCAGAAAAAGTGTCAGTTCGTAAGACGATCGCACCATAGGCAAAGATCCCAACAATAATTGAAGGTACGCCACTGAGAACGTTAGTTGCAAAGCGAATCCAACGGGCAACTTTTTTCGGTGCGAATTCAGATAAATAGATAGCCGCCAAGACACCTATCGGAATACTAATAGCAGCAGCAACACCAACTAAAATAAGTGTACTCACGTTATTTAATACTTTTTGACTTTTTGAATAATTAACTCTGCCAAAATATTGATAATTAAGGTAATAGCGAATAAAATCAGCCCTGCATACATCAAAGATTGTCTTTGCAAGCCACTAGCTTCAGAAAACTGATTTGCCATTAAGGATGCAATAGTATTAGCGGGGGCAAGAACGGAAAAATTGAGGTTATTACTATTGCCAATTACTAAAGTTGCTGCCATGGTTTCGCCTAAAGCTCTGCCCAAAGCCAGCATTGTACCGCCAATAATCCCTGAGAAAGCTGCGGGAATTAATACACTAAAGATGGTTTGCCAACGTGTCGAACCCACCGCATAAGAACCAGAACGGAGATCGGGGGGTAAAGAAGCCAATGAATCACGAGCGATCGCTGTAACTAAAGGTAAAATCATAATTGACAAAATTATCCCCGCAGGTAACATTCCTGGTCCAACATATTGAGTTGAAAATAAGGGAATCCAGCCCAAATTATCGTGTAACCAAGAGCCAATCGGCTTGAGAAAAGGAATCAGCACGTATATTCCCCATAATCCGTAGACTACGCTAGGAATTGCTGCTAATAGTTCAACTAAAAACACTAAAGTACGGCGGACAGATTTAGGAAGAAAATTTTCACTTAAAACAATCGCGCAAGCTACCCCTACAGGAAAAGCGATCAGCAAAGCAATCAAAGAACTAACCACTGTGCCATAAATCATTGGCAAAATGGCATATTGCTTTTCGGGAGGATTCCAAGCACTACCACTTAAAAAAGACCAGCCAAATTCTTTGATAGCAGGAATGGCTTGAAGCCCTACTTGAATTGCGATCCACAGTAAAATTCCTGCTACGGCATATGCCAAAATACGTGTCAGCCAGATAAAACTGCGATCGATACTTTTTTCTGTAGATGAACGTTTTTTATTATCTGTTTTAGAGTTAACAGCAGTTGAAGTCATAATGCTAAAAAATGTTGATATTTTTGTTTTCTATTAATTGTTTTACTGCCGTTTATCGTGTTTATTGAATTGGAAAATACAGCTTGATATTTAATCTTTTAATATTCAATCTTGGTGTTTAATATTCACCTGATTATTTAACTTTTTCAGTTTTAATCAGCTTCTCTTACCATCTAAATATAGTTAAAGATTCTATTTGGATTTTCCCTCTTTAGATAGATATATTTTGATGATTGATATTATTTATTTTTTAAATTTTTCTTAACTTTTATTTAATATAACTATGAATTGAATGATGCTGTATAATTTACGCTTAATTTGAATAAGCTTTGTTTGAATTTACTAGTTTTTAGCTCTTAGCTCTTAGCTCTTAGCTCTTAGCTCTTAGCTAGTAGGTACAAGTCACTTAATTTAAGTTACCCAACTACGTAAATTGTAGTTGAAACCAAAAAATAGGAGCTTTGGACCCTGAATCAACTACATGGTAGAGAGTTAAAGGTAATTTTTAATTCACATCAGACGTAATTTATTTTTCAATATTCAATATAGAAGTTAAAGTTGCTAAAGAATTGCCATAATAACTAGGGCTTAACTAAAGCTTTAAATAATATTTACCAAAAACTGGGAAATTAATTAATTAATGGTATGAACAATGATTATTTGGCGATTAATTGATCTTTTTTACTCTCCAATTCAATTGATTGCCATTGCCTTTTACTTAATTTCTTAATTTAGCCTGGTTAATATGAGTTTACTTATTTCGGAATACGTTGAAGGTAGTAGTAATAATAAAGCGATCGAACTTTACAATAACTCTGGTAGTTTAATTGACCTTGGAGCGAACGGTTACACCCTTGAGTTTTATTTTAACGGTAATACTAGTGCTGGAACTGTAATCGATTTAACAGGAACAGTAGAAGATGGTGAAGTTTTTGTTATTGCTGATAATGATGCTGATGCTGCGATTTTAGCTGAAACCGATTTTACCAGTAATAGTAGTTTTTTCAATGGTGATGATGCGATCGCCCTGCGAGAAAATGGCGTAGTGGTTGATTCTCTTGGTCAAATTGGCTCTGATCCTGGTTCAGAGTGGGGTAGCGGTGATACTTCTACCCAGAATAATACCCTAAGACGCAATACTGACGTTACCGAGGGAGACACAAACCCCGATGATGCATTCGATCCAAGTGTAGAATGGTCGGGTTTTCCTCAAGATACTTTCGATGGCTTGGGAACTTATCAAGGTTCGGATGGCGGTGATGGTGGCGATGGCGGAAATACAGAGACAACACCTATCTATGATATCCAGGGTGCTGCTCAAACTTCACCTCTTAATGGTAATCAGGTTACTACCACTGGTATTGTTACCGCAGTAGATTCTAATGGTTTCTATCTTCAAGATCCTGCTGGAGATGGTAATAGTGCTACCTCCGATGGAATTTTTGTTTTTACTAGTTCTGCGCCTGGTGTCAGCGTTGGGGATGAATTAGAAGTAGCTGGTACAGTTAGCGAATTTACTCCTGGTGGTACAAATACGGGAAATCTTTCGATTACTCAAATTTCTAGCCCTGATATTACTACCTTATCTACAGAAAATGCTCTCCCTGATGCGGTAATTATTGGTAATAGTGGCAGAGTACCACCTACTGAAAGTATTGATGACGCTCCTGATAGCTATAACCCCGATGCTGACGGCATTGATTTCTTTGAATCTGTAGAAGGAATGCTAGTTACAGCTCAAGATATAGTAGCCATAAGCGGTACAACTCGCTTTGGCGAAATTTTTACCGTCGTTAATGGTGGTGCTGGTGCTACGGGAATTAGCGATCGCGGTACTCTAAATATTAGTCCTGATGATTTTAATCCCGAAAAAGTCCAAATTGATGCCGACTCCGATATTTTGCCTGGTTTTGATTTTCCAGAAGTCAATACAGGAGCAAGCTTAGGAGATGTAACAGGGGTTATTAGCTATAGCTTTGGTAATTTTGAAATCTATCCTACCCAACCCTTTAATGTTACTGAAGCCAGCCTTAGTCCCGAAGTTACCAGTATTCAATCGGGAGATGACGAGCTAACCGTTGCTAGCTACAACGTTTTAAATCTCGATCCTAATGATAGTGATGGGGATACAGATGTAGCAGATGGTCGTTATGATGCGATCGCCAATGATATTGTTAACAGTCTCAATACCCCTGATATTATCGGTCTACAAGAAGTTCAGGACAATAGTGGTTCGGCGGATGATGGAACGGTTGCTGCGGATGCTAATCTAGAGCAGTTAGTAGATGCGATCGCAGAAGCAGGTGGGCCACAATACGAATTCATTGA
>JAAUYG010175437.1_pt1 | contig 14534 bp, 15 predicted proteins | sample 7278091 | NCBI WGS metagenome assembly JAAUYG01 (sample SAMN14350201, study PRJNA611818) | marine sediment metagenome | isolation source: surface marine sediment (0.6m) | place: French Polynesia: Moorea | collected 2018-08
AATTCAGTCAAAATATGACTGTTTCATGGAAACAAAATTGCCTTTGCGGTTTTTGCTCTGAAAGGGAAAGTCACCTTCTGGTCTATTTTGCTGCCAGAACTGACTTCACGCGCAGAAATATCGTTCCCGGACGGGGCCATATTTCACGGACTCTGAGGTCCCTGCAACACACTGGATTTGCATGATTAGTTGGACTTGTGCGGGCAGAGGTGGAACATTACTTGCAACAATAAAACGGACAAAGCTACAAACCAACCTGGAGTAAATCTGGCGACGCTGGATGGTCATGACAAGACATATTCACTTCTTTTTGTTGCAATTGACATATCCATTGCAAATCCAATTTTTTATTGATTCCTTGTTGATAAAAGGCATCCATATATATAACCCGTAGGCAAAGGAATGTCAGACAGATTTCATTTCTTTTATGTTTCAAATTAACCTAAATGGCGCTGCTTGATCAGGTGACGACACGCAATTCTGGTGAGCGCTCTAAACAAAGCTGTGGCCAATGATCCACCAAACGTATCCAACCCTCTTTGTCCACACCTGTGTCTTGTTTTTATTATGTTGAATTTAATCGATGGGAATTCAGCAATGCACGCGCAGTGCATCAGTTTTAATGTTCATTTATTGATGTTCTGGGAAAATTAATGTTGTTTTCATGAACTGTCTGCCCGCATATGAACACAGCCAAACACTTCTCTCTGTACGTGCCATGCTGAAATGTTTCCATATTAAACTGACACAGGCCATTTATCGTTAAAGATTTATGTGAGCAGAGGTCCCAGTGTCAAATAGGGACATTCATTACCGTTATGCAGCCTGAAGTACATGTTCAATGCGAAGTGAGCAAACACAATCACTGATGGGAAGAAATGTAAACCCGCTGGGGAAATTATTTTCATAACTGGCTGCTGGCTTGAAAAGGTAAACGGAAAAAAACAGACAAGGGCTAAAAAAGAATTATGAACAAAAAATAGCCTTCTGTCATCAAGAATCAATGACGTCAGCCGGCGTCGCTTCTGCTGAATCGAGGTCAGTGACTTTCAAGTCCTTTCCAGAGGACGAGAAAAAAGGCTGCTCAACTTCTTCACACTTCACATGAATTAATTTTATCCAGATCAATTCATGTTTGTGTATTCAAAAGCTTCATTTGTATTATTGGTGGGAAATATGCACGCCCGCGACAGATCGCGTCATATACATGCCAAAAGTAAGCGAGGCAGAAGTGGAAACCAGAAAGCTGCATTACAAACAACAGCTTTCAGCAAATAAAACAAGTGACGGCAGTAGAGACTGGGAGAAGTTGGAACCAATTGAACAGTGAAGATAACAGCAAGGCAGAATGAATCTGGTAACGCTGGGGGGCAACACCAATTCTGCGTTTTCTTTTTGTGAGCCTCGGAACTGGCGCTTGACAACAAGAAGATCAATACATGGCAAGGGTAGTCTCAAATTAGATACACAAACCAGTTTGTTGTTGCAGCAAACTCATATTTCCTCAGATCTTCAGTGATTCTCTTCCTCTATCTGAGGTGCATTCCGCAGAGACCTGAGATCAAAGGGCTCATCTGGGGTCATTGTTCTGCAGCAGCTGAATCTCAAATGATAATTAATTGTCCTAATTACCTGGCAAACACACCGGCTAATTCCTGTAGGCAAAGCCTGACAAATCACGCAGTGAATCCCGAAGACACCTTCATGAACTGTTCATTTACCCCATGCCAAGTCTAGCTGCCAAAATGTTCTCTCTTCTCCCAGACTTTTTCAGGAAGCAGGTTTCCTGTCTTTGTGGATCTAATAAATTGCCTTCTCTGATGACTTGTTGCCTATTTACAGCTGCTATATGGACAGAATGTCAAAACAGGAATTCTGCTTGTTTGGTACGAGAGCTTCCGTCTGAGTGTGACTCTCGCAGGAATATCTCGTCTGGGTTTGTGATGCAGCGCACGCTGCAGCTGTATTGGTCTGCATTAACCCATGACCCACACAGTCGACGGCGTTATAAAATAATTGCCTCTTGAGTAATTCTGCAGAAAGAAACATCTTGCAAACCACTCTGCTTTTCCATCACATCAAGCCCATTCCTACAGTTGGAGTTGCTGCCAGGAACTGGAGTGCTGGAGTGTTACATCACAATGTACATGTCCAGGAACTCTTTGAAAGCAGGATTTCAACATCGCGTGCTGTTGCAAAAATCATGCAACGTTTTGGCTTCAACACTTTGCCATTGAACAAATTGCATACCAACAAAAGCTAAACAGAATGCAACATGAAAAACACAAGCGTTCGTGTTAGATTTACAAAAGACGAACGTGGATATTGTCACATTTGAAAAAAAAAAACAAACCAGAAATAAATCAGGAATAAAGAAGGTTTCCAACTCACTCATTCTGAACCCATTTCCTCAATTTACGCACTGTACTGTTTGTGAAGTGCAGGTAGGATCTCATACCCACACAAGAAACGGACTCTCAGGCACCTCGAGCCACTGACGTTGCGCTCACACGATGCCAAAGTGACGCCTCATTCTGCCCAACTTCAGGCATGTCCCATTTTTTCAAACTGCAATTGTTCAGTTGAACAGAAGAAGGACACGCAATAGAGTCAACTCACACATTGTTGAAATGCACAGCCGGTCACAACAATCCACTTGGAATTAAAAGCCAGGTTTGTTTTCAAAGAAGTGTTCCAGATCAAGGGATTCTATTCGGCAGAAAATCGCGTCGTTTCTCAAAAACAAGACCATGGCTGCAGTGTGTTTTTTCTGCTTCGCTAGAACAGCCGATTTCTGTACTTCGGTGCAGTTGTTGCCTCTGTGCCTGAGAAGTGCCATTTACTGTGCAGATAAAAGCAAAGCAAGGAATGATTCCCTTCAAGTTGCCTTTGGTAGCGGAAACACGCAGAACCTGCAAAGAGCATGAAAGCTACAAGCAACTCAGGGAGGAAGATGAAAGCAACGAAACACACTACTGTGCTGGAAGGCTGGCTGTCCTGCCTTTGAAGACAAGCTGTACATGCACCCATTGTTTCTTTGTCTGCAGTTAGGATCAATTGATCATGATTGCCAAGAAGGCTTCGTAGTACCTTGAGCAGACAGGACTGTGTAAGTAGCAAACAGAGGGACAGAAGGATGCCTCTACAAAGAAGATGGTAAGCTCGTTTTCCCATGTGCCTCTTTTGGCGCAAATCCAGGGAAAGGATGACAAATTCTTTCTCAGTCAAGCCAAGACTAGAATGCTTCTTCCTTGTCCACTTGACCTACCTTAAGCCAACATCCGCACTGCAGTTTCACTTTGTGAAATTAAATTTTGGATCAAACCCTTTCACGCCACACGTACGCCGACTGGTCGAGCATGAACGTGAACACAGTTGTGTCAAACTCAATGCATTGCTCAGTTCCTGCAAATTGTGTTGGCTTAAACCTAAAATGGTGCGTGCGAGGTTTTGTGCAGCTCAGCGGTATGACAGACCTTCAGTCTTCTGAGTAACTTTGAAGCGAAAGGCAAAATCAAAAAGCAAGTTAAGATCTAGTGAAGTCCACAACAAAGTGGAAGCATCGTTCCCAGGACGGAATGTTGAAAAAAGAAGACAGAACAATCCCAAAACCAGATAAAATTTTGTAATGAAGAGGCACAAGAACCTGAAGCAGCGTTTACTGAGAGATGTAGGTCAGAGAATGCTTCGGCACAGAGAGGCCAGGACATCAAATCAGATTACTACTCGTGAGAGGTGGTCAGTATGCAAATAAATCTTTACACCTTAATAGTGGAAGAGATAGGGTTGTGGCCAGTGGAGGCGGAATTTCTTAAATTTAAAGCATGCAGCGAGAAGTAGGATCAAGAGGGCCTACCTCCAGGTGCTTGCCGCAGGGACTGCGAGGCTTGAAGGGAGGGTGGGGCTGCTGCTGAGGCTCTTCTGTACTGCCTGTTGCTGACCCATTGGGGCACTTGGTGGTTTCATCACCCAGGACAGCACAAGCATGAGCTGGAACTGCCAACTTGTGTGGAGGGTGCTGCTGTAAATCAGAAAAGAAAGAAAAAGGCTATGTGAGTGTTAGTAGTGAACAGAAAGGAATTAAAAGTTGATTAAAATGCAAAAAATCCTTCTTCACACCATAAACACTGATCACCACCGAATGTTGACCAAAATTTAATGTGCATTTGTGTGAAAGTAGACTGGTGCATTTTAAGAAATGTACATCTTTGTGCCACCAAGATCAAGGTATTCATCCAACGAGTGACAGGGATGCATAAATTAGTTTGATTTAGGGTCCACAGATTCGTATAAGATTCAATTTTTGTTGCGCAGTTTGATTTTGGAACAAAACATGTCATGCATTTTTAACACCACGTTCAATGCACGATCACTGGTCTGAAAATGGCATCAAATCAAACATTCAAAGATCAATACGGTTTTCAATGCACCAAATGTAATTAAACATGGATGCACTGTTCTCCATTGCGGCAAAGCATTTGACATTGGCACTGGCTTCATGAAAAAGTGAAAATGTGTTTGGTTGTGGTCAATTTTTTTTTCAATTCACTGCTTCCAATGTTGGTGGCGTTGAACAAATACATGGAATGTCTGAAGGTAATTGATTCTCACATATTTCTGCATCAGATATGGATTTTCCCTCGCTATTGAAATTGTGCCAGACTGGGTTGGGCTTTGTCGTTTGACATCTGTTTGGCGGTCTCAGTGAAGGTGTCAGGCCTCTCCAGGTAACGTCGCTAGACTCCCGTGTTCCCAGCCCCGGGGGTTCTTTGAAGAGCAGCTCGTTGTCGCAGCACTTGAGCATGACTCATTGTCACTTTAATGAAGCACCTTTGACACCCAGTGTAACACATTCAAAGCACAACGCCATCGGGGTAATGTTATTTTTTTAAGTCATTGCACTTTATGGCCAGTTTATCTTGAAGACTGCCCATAAAATTCAGCCACTAATCACTTGGACATCCGACTGCATACCAAATGCTGCACTTTTGTCCCAAACCACTCCCAGCTCATGCTTCAATGTATTTTATAACATCCTATTTCATGCTTTCGTGCCTCGCAGTAAAGACGCGGACCTATGTTTCCGCCTCGTTTATTCATGCCCATTGTTTTACCCCTACTTAGCCAACATAAAGACTTGAGTGGCCGTAATGAACCTTTTATGTGCGAATTATGAAACATAAAGGTTATTAATGTTTTTCCCGGGGGCGCAGTTGAATAACACCCACGTCACGTTTTGAATGGGAAGAAGCATCAAGGATGAGCCGATTAAATTCAGATTCTCAAGTGCATTCTGCGAACATCTGGGTCAAACAGGACTGAACTTCCGGTGCAGCAAAAACATCGCCAAGGCTGTTCGCAACTCAGAATACGGCTCGCGGAAGAAGGCCTTGTTGGAGTTTCGGAGAAAGGACAAAGATATTTATGTCCTTTGGTCTGATTGGGGTGATTGCGTCAAGCTCCGTTTTGTTCTGTGCACACAAAGGTTGAAAATGCTCAATAAATCTGGAAAACCACAGGCACCAGACGTACAACCAGTTCACGTGCCCACGGACTACACACGGCATCCTCTGTCATGCGCACAACGGATTTATTGGCGTTTGATTGTACTTGGTTCCAATGCTCGGATTAAAACCAACGAGGAAGCTCGCAGTCTTTATGCGTTTGATTCACGCCAATAACGAAAGTTCGTGCCACGAAGTCATAACAGGAGATTTCAGGAAAATTATAGAGCACAAAGTGACCAATAAATAAAACGAAATTTTGCAAATGAATGCGAAGTTCAAAGTCATTCCTATAAAGTAAATGCAAATCGATGAAGATAACAATAATTTATCGCCCAAGGGGTCAGTCATTAATCGTGCTAATCCAATCCTTGATATCAGTCACGTCTTGATCCGAGTTCGCTTCCTATGTCAATACGGTCAAGCTTTTTTTGCAACCCGCTTCCAATAAATTAGGTTTGAATGCGCGTTCTGCCTGTTGCCTGATACAGATGCAATCACGATGCGAAGATGCGCGATATTGCGCTGTCAAATAGATCTGCATGAATCTTCATCAGTTTTGGCAGGACAGATTGCGACGCAGGCGCTCCACGCACAAGACCCGCAAGACGCGCGCAATCATTATACCAAAGGCACAGGCGCCACAGTACAAGTCAGAATCTGACAGGAAGTGCTTTGGTTGCTGGCAAATTAAACAAGTGGAGCTTCTTCTGGGAAATCCCAGTTCTGCTACAAAGGTTGTGTCAAGTCAGTTTGTCCAAGACAGGGAAGGCTGAACATTTCTGCTTCACTCTCTTTGGTCAAACTGCAATAAATCTCCACAGCAGCAGCAGCAGCGTCAGCAGTGAAGTGCAGGTCATGAAGAGTGACGCGCCTTGTGGACAACTAACAGACTGCGAAATCTTCTTTTGTCGCGTTAAGTACGAAGTGCGTGAAGCTGATTTAGTTAAGGAGATGCTGATATTGTGAAGCTGGCAGCCGTGATGGATAGTCGGCGGGGGTGACGCTGCGGGGTCAGGCGGTGATAAGCTGCTCCTGATGGTAAAAAAACACAATTCCTCAAGTTCCCAGAGGAGACTGTTGGCGTTTTCCTTCGGTTGTGAAATAAATTTTAACCGCTTCGGAAAATTGACCACTAACAAGGAACTCATCAGGTGAGACTAAATGAAAATAAGTTTCAATTAGCGACGAGTGACTCACACAGAGGCAGGTCTGATCTTCTGATGTGTTGACCTCCCCGAGCGGTGATCAGTGCAGAGGGTGTGGCATGCCATTCTGCCTGAACCCCCTCCCCCACTCTGCAGCTCCCCTGACAGAAACATTCAGCTTTGAAAACGTGACCAGTCTGAATGTGATTGCCTTTCTTCTGCTTTTCTGTGGACTGTCCTTAAAAAATGCAGAAATCAACCAACCATCCTGCAGCAAACGTACCTGTCACTTTGCTAAGCAGGTATGCTGAAGTCATGACCAGTGTTATGCAGGGATCAAGTGATATGATATCAAGGGGCATAAAACAATGAGAAATGTAATTGACGCTCAATTAATCTGATCTCAGTGTCAACGCAGCTGTGAGCCGCTGCTGATGCACATCTGTCACGCAACGACCAAACGCACAGACAACATCACAATGGCACCCACACGCACAGGGGAATTAAAAGCCCTTGTAAATGAGCTGGCAACATTTCATGTTTAAAATGATACACGAAAGACAATACTCATATTGACATGCAGCTGTGATGATTTCAGGCAAATTTTGTTATCCCCATGTTTATCTTCTGAAAAAAGAACACTTGTCCCGATTGCAGGCAAGAATGCAGTTGAAGTGTTTGTTGAGACATCAGACAACACTGAGGGAAGCACAACCAGTTCACCTCTGTTTCTTCTGGGTGCCCACTTCTGTGGTGGTCACCATGGCGGACAGCAGAAGTTGAGCTGGACTTGACAAAGACACTGTGTTCCACACTAGAAGCTGCTCAGGTGCCAGACGGTACTCGCGTTATTCACAGAAAACTGCTTGTTTGTTTCTCGTGTCTATGCCTGCCACACCTTTTGGTCTTTTAACTGAAGAAATAAGTGTTGGAAGGAGTCTAAGGTGTGCAGGGATATGAGCATTTCTGTGTAAAGCAGCCATCCTTGCAGAGAATAAGCGCACCTGATGTTCTGTTCACAGAAGCAAGTGAATGGGCTTCACACACACACTTGAGACTCCAAGCGCCAGCTGATTTCCGAGCGCAGGAAAACTGGGTCGACTTTAAAAGGCTTCGTCCTTGTGCAGAAAACAGACCAGGTACTAGATAACCTAATACTTCAAAATCACAGGCAAGTGCAGACGCAATTTACAGGAGAGGAACATTTAGTGTTATTGCGACAACGCAAATGCAAATCAATAGCGATAACGGACAATTTATTGCCGGGGAGGTCAGGCAGGTAAACTATTCCATTGGCCAAATCCCTGTGTAAATGGGTATGAAAAATGAGTACTTGGGGAAGAAATGATTAATAACGCCAAGTAGCGCTGTTCCTATCTCTGATGGATTTTCACTTTCGGTGTCTGTAGCTTTCAGTGGCAACACTACCTATCGATTAAAGCCACATCTACGGATCTTAACTTGGCATGATGAGAATAAGATGTAGAAATGCTTTCTGGTAAAAACTCCGGCCTGCGCCTCAAAGAAGGGAATATTTCATCGGAAATGAGAGAATCAGAGGCCCCCGCGTAACTCCGGATCGAGGCTCATCTCACTAGCAACGAGATTACGCTTTCCTTATGGTGTCTCCGACTGGTGCTATCTCTGAGAGGTGAACTTCGTCTTGATTAAAAATTACCTTGTCAGAGAAAGAGCGTCCATAAATATCAATAACCCGGAGAAACGAAACAAAGAGACAGCGACTGGATTCACCGAAGAAGCGCCATAAACGGCAATCAGAACAAATGTCAACCATTCTCCCCCGCCAGATTCCAAGCAAGGAGCGACTGGCACGTGTTTTATTTAACAGCTTTTCTTTTGTGACAAAAAGCACGTTTTTTCCTTACCTCTCTGACTCGAAACCAAACACGAAAGCATTTTGCCTTGCGTCATTGCCAGGGACAAGGTATGATCCTTGTGGGTTCAACAAACAGCTTGATGGTTGACCTTTCGCTTCCTGCCAATCTTCAAATTAAAAGAAGCTCCTGGCAATTGCTTGACACCTCTGCCAGAAATATCATTTCTTCTTTCACAATATTTTCTTGGAACACAACAGGGAAACCCATTTCTATCAGCAAAGTAATTCTTTTCCCACTATCACTTTGACAAGGACCTTGCAAAACAATAATCACAGTAATGAGGGCATCTGGAGGCAGAAAAAGACAGCCTGAAAGGCAAATCCTGACGCTGCTGTCGACCATATTAGAAGCGTCAACGACAAGAAAAGAGTTGAAGGGTGTGACGCTTTGGGTGATGCACGTCATCCAGCCAGGAATAGCCCTGTCCTGCTCGTCTTACGTGCTGAGAACGATGTGCTTTTGAAAGTTTGTGGGCTGAACAACAACAGGCGTCGATCCAGAAGTTTAAACAGGGGACATTGGCGCCATAATCAAAAGAACAATCTTGGAGGTGAACGTCCCTTTCCAACCAAACCAAAAAAATGAGCTCTCTTCTCTCTTTTCACTCGAGAACTGTGTTGGATTTGAAAGCGTCAGAGAGGTCCAAGCCACAGGGTGGAGGAAAAAATCATCCATCTAGAGTTTCAGTTTCAGAGCCTGACTGACGAATACTGGAGTCGGGATCACCTGCAAGTCGCGAGGTGAAGTCGAGTGCAACTCTTTGAAATCCAGGGTTCTAGGAAACTATCGCCCAGAGAGACTTTGAGTTGCAGTGAATCCAGGTCGCTATCTCTTCAGCTGCAGAAGTATTTTAAGGAACTTGTGAAGTTGTCACGTAGGGTTGCACTCTTTAACCTGGCTGTGAGATGCGTATTTTCATCTGTGTTAAATAAGACATGGATTCAAGTTCGCATCCACAGAAGAGGGCTTTCCATCCAAAGAAGAGGATTGAGCAAATCCAAATTTTTCCTGGATGGATACAGCCAAAACAGGAACGTAAACAACGACTGGACTTTACGACGCCTGAAAGAAGAACCATTCAATTCTGGATGACGCCCACTTTGACCTTATTCCACAAAGGCGACACGTTTCGTTGCCGCAGGTGACACCACAAACACCTCGCCAGTCACTCAACAGCCTGCACCTGTGTAAAAACGTTGCCTACAGAACGTCATGTTGGTCTACTTTTCACAACAAGAAAGGCCAAGTGTTCCATTTTGGGAAGATCACTTTTTGTGGGCAGTAGACACTGCATCACTCTCTGGGGACTTGAAACGAGTTGGAAGGGAATGCCTGAGAAGTCAGTACATGAACATGAACACTTGTCTTGCACTGGTTTCTGCAGATTCCAAACAGATTCATCTGGTGCTGTTTGTACACAAAAACGAGACGTGGTGGTAATTGTTCGCTCTCTGTTGCCTTAATTCACGCAACCCGTCGAAAAGCCCGCTTGAAAATCCAATCCAATCAATTCCTATTCCAGAGGCCGAATGATTCAATACACTCGAACGTGTCTTATCGTCTGTGCTCATAATTGATTTCATGATTCCAAAGCTAATTTATTTTTACGAGTGCTGTTAAATTTAGGGTTTCATTCACTGCCTGCATGCAACAAATCCACATTTATTTGCTGATTGTTGCCCATCACTCACAGACTTTTTTTCCAAGAAACGCAGCAAAAACTGTGGTGAATCTCACAGTTGTCGAGTTTTGAATGTAAAAACACTCACTTGCTGACCCCAACACATAATAAACTGGTAGTTGTGTAAGTCAGAGAAACAAGCTTGGTAACTTTGTTCTGAAAAAAAAAGCATACTCAGGCACAGCGCGAGTGTATTATTATTCAGTAACAAACGTTGCCTCATTGTTTCTCCATGACATAGATCAAATGCAGTGCGTGCATACAAACGCACCTCAGAGAACTTGAAGCGCAAAGCGTCACAAACAATCTCAGTTCCAGTTCCGCGGAAAAAGAAATGCTAAGTGCAATTGGACATTGTTTTTGTTTTGGTTGGATATTACACAGTCACACTTCAGAACGTCTGAAATAAAGCGAAGACCTAGGGTAAAAAAATTCCTGTTCTTGGTGTTGGATAATGCATGGCGAAACCCATTACATAATAATGGAGAGACAGTGTCCTTTAATGCACAGAAACGCCGTGTGCAAATGCAAGCTGGATTGTAATTGTTACTCGAATGCTCGGCTCTGCACATGTGTGGAATAGGGAATGTTCTTACTTTTCAAAGCGTCGTCTCTCAGTTACTCAGTTCTCTCAGCACTCTTCGCCTCTCCCCTCCCCCTGGTTTTTTGAGTGCAAAAAATTTCAAAATAGCATGTGCTTATATTATCCGCCGACGTTCTTATACATGTACATGTAGTTCTGTCAGTTCACCACTGCACTCAAACTTGCCTTCTGCTTTTCAACACAATGCTTGTTTCATCTTGGAAATTTGTGTGTCTCAAAACTCGGGCACAGCGCGAGTGTATTATTATTCAGTAACAATCGTTGCCTCGTTGTTTCTCCATGACATAATCAATTCACAAAACTTTGAGGCCTGTCTCAGGGCGGAAATGTGCATTTCCCCAAAAAGGCCTGTAATCTTTGATCAGAAAGTCTTTTGAGGAAAAGCTGCGTTTCGTGCATCTTTATTGAGCTGCCATAAGAGTAAAGCAGCCTGATTAGCACGCTCTTGTGCTCAAGACAACGAATCCAGCGTGCAGAATTAGGTTATTTGCGGCAAGTACATCCCCAGGACAATCTCATAACTTAATTGCTCGCGGCTTCTTCACGACAGACGAAATTAAGGGTGATGATCTGTTTTTTCTCTGGAATTCTTCGCAAAGTCAATAAGTCAGGTTGAAGTGCTGTTGCTAACATTTCTTTTTGTGCAAATTTTGCAATCAGAAAAAAGACACAAATTGTCACGAAAGTCAGCAGAGAACTTCATCGTCAGAGATAGAGACGACTGCACCACGAGCTGAATGGAATTGACCAAGCAGCAGTTATTTCCACAGCTGTGGTTCGCACACAAACTGCAGGCTGGAGCTCCAGAGCTGTTCAGATGGAGAAGAAATCTGAGTCTGAGAACTGCAGCACGACACTCCAAAACAGGGAAACAAAACAGAACTGTGATTGGTGACCAGAATTACTGTGTCACTGATTTGTAGTTTGAGTCGTGTGAATTTCCAACCTATCAAGATCTCTGATCAATACAGATTCAATTGACCTTCTGCAGTATCAGCGAGGTGTCCCTGCATCATTGACAGGAAGTGATCAGTGCATTTGCGCGACGATGCGACCTCCATGGCGTGTGCCATGCTTGTACACTGACAACAGAAAAGAACCATTCTTAAGAATGAACCTGAACGTTCATAACTTGGTCAATTCTCTTCTGGCCTCTATTGCGCGACAGTTTGGGGCAAGTATTAACGAAATTGAAGTTCTTCCATGCAAATGCATTGGACTTGGCTTCGGCTGCCGAGAATGAAATGACTACACACAGACATAAGCCGTTGCATCTGCAAGTCTGCCTGAGAAAGCTGCTTTTGTCAAAGCCTATGTCCGGTGCAAAACAGATTGTATTACGTCAACATTCTATTTCAGAGTTCGACGAAACAACTTGCACCTCCACCTCCTTGGCCTGATGAGAAAAGTTCTTTCAGAAAGGAACTGAATCACATCCCTTGCGTCAAGCGTCAATCCAAAGAAGGAACAACAACACGAGATTAGTCTGATGGCAAAAAAGTGCCACAACAATGCAACTTCTCAACTTTTCGTCTGTTCATTGACCAAAAATGCAAACTTCAGACCATGTAGAAACAGTGTTGCGGCCACTTTACGGCAATATCCTTTCACACGGTCAATTGTGTGCACTGGCCACTAGCTAAGCGGACATCTCACAACAAAAACCCAAGTGCTCCCACAATGGAACCCCTTTGGGAAAGCGAATGGTGACACTGCAAGTACTCTGCAAAATCTGAACTGCTCAGACTGTTCAAAATGTGCAAATACAAACCAAACTGAAGGGCAGCCTGGCTGAGGTATTTGCACCCAGAATTCGTCCCAACAATTAGTTGGTGAAGTTAAGAACTGGGACTGTCTTGTTGTTGTGTTTATCAGTGGCGGAAATAGTCCAGGAAATCCAACTCCGCAGCACTTTTACGTCCCGCTGCCAAAGGTAACCGCGGACCGAAGCTGTCTCAATTACCCTAATTGAATTTAAGGAGCAGAACCTAAGGAGTAGCATCACGCATGCTGGTGTTTGGAACATCACGCTAGAATCATGATTTCAGACTCGAGGAAAGAGAAGCGTTGTTGAACATGAAAGGAGACATCAAAACTTGAAGCACACACACCCTGCGTTGTGAAGTTGCGCACAGCGTAGGTGCGAGTAATCTTCCTCGCTGTTAGATCCCAACACAGACACGATAACAGCGACTTTGAAGATTTCATTTTCAGAGGCGCAGTTACATTATTGGTAGTCTTACCTTCCCCAGATGGGTGTCAGAGATTAATTGAGTTTTGATCACGTATCTGTAGTCATTACACAGAAGCTGACAGTTCCCATCAAGGCAAATAAATATGATTTTTGTGTGCGCAGCAGACAGTGGGTGGTATTCCCCGTGAAGCAATTCTACATGTCCCACTGTACCCTTAAAAGTCACTTCAATATTCTATTCTTTACCGAAACATAGAGAAGCAAAATCATACTAGACAGCTTCCCCGGTAGCTGCATTCAGTCAAATGGGTTGTGTTTTGTACACTTACCTGCAAAGACAAAAGAGAAAAATGTGGTTATTTCTTCACAAAGAACACAATTTTACTGTTTTGTTGAACGATCAAAAGAAAAAGGAGTTTATTCAAACGCAGGCGACGACAGTAGACTGGTTTCGTTCCTCTGAACGATTCTGGGGGAGAACTTCCTTGCGTTTGGGTGGTGAATATTAGTTACAATTTGGGGTAATTTCATGGGATCACTCTGTGCAAATTTCCTAGTACATTTAGCACTCAGATCCAAATTGAATTGACCATCTGAAATCAGTCGGTGTCCCCGTAGGGCATCTAAATGGGATCGATATCTGTGCATTTAGGTGTCTCAAACCAACCTCCAACATAGGCTCACTGCTCCAGTTTTCTTCAAGAAAAGATAGGTCAAATGTGCACATGAATACAGCGGTAAGTGGCCACTTTGAGAATTCTGTGTTCCACCCGAATGGGCATTTATCTCAACTGAAAGGAACAGCCTCAAACAGTGAGTGATACCCTGCTGCAGCCAGAAAAGCGCAGCCAGTGTCTCCAGTCCTTCCAAAGAGACCATCATCACGGACTGTGAAGAAAACGCTCACGGAGACGATTCATGAACGGTTTGAAGAATGTGTCTAGTCTTCAAGGATGGGTTTTAGGAGGCCAAACTGCAAAATATGGCACATGAAAAGCCCTAACCATGCCACTTATCCATCACGGGTGCGTTGAAAGGATTTGACCATTTGAAGTGCAAGTCTTCCAGGGGATCACGCGCCGAATCAATACATTTGTGCTGCAGCGGAGGAACATTTTCTCTTCATAAGATTAAGCAGAGTGCACCAAAAGCCTTCAAGAACTTCACAGGCAAAGTAGTGCTGCCGATGTCTTGGAGGCTAAAACACCCAATTTCACGTTCCAATCACAGCCTTGAAATCGTTTTGAAAGGAAAACCTACATTTCAGTCATTACACTATAAAAGGTCCAAGGAACACTTTTCTCTGCTTTCCCAAGGGCGGTTCTGTTTTAACACACAAGTTTCTTGCTGCACAAACGAGAACGTGTGTTTTACAATTGACATCCAGGTGCATTGAAACATCCAATTAAACTTTCATAACGTTAAATGAAAACAAGTGATATTTTCATGTAAATATGTGGTAATTAAAGCAAGTTATGAGCGTCTATTTGCCAAAGAGACAATGA
>JAAUYG010104871.1_pt1 | contig 14533 bp, 8 predicted proteins | sample 7278091 | NCBI WGS metagenome assembly JAAUYG01 (sample SAMN14350201, study PRJNA611818) | marine sediment metagenome | isolation source: surface marine sediment (0.6m) | place: French Polynesia: Moorea | collected 2018-08
GTGAACGTGCAGGGAAAACCCTTCCCTTCCAACTGGTTTATCTACCACCTCAAAATGAAGACGACTGCGGTATGGTCCATTTAATAATGAAAATATCTGTGCTTCTGTGCTTGTCATCTCTTGACACTGTGCATATAATAATGCAGGACACTATTTAATATTAGACAATAATTACCGGTACTCTGATCAAAATAACAATGCAATGTTTGTAGTTTTGAGAGCAGTTCAGTACATTGGAGCTTCAGCCAAAACCAAGCAGCTATCATTGATGTGCTTCACCAAACATGTCCATTATCATTGACTGACTTTGTATGGAGATTCAGTGAAAAAATGACGTTTCCGATAAGGATTGGTCTTGACCATTCCAGAATCTCATTCACTTCATATATTTTTTTCTGTGAATAATAAAATCTCTTGTAAAAGTGAGATACTGATACTTTCATTAAAATCTCTATGAGTCTTCTTAAGATGTATGTGTGTTTAGGCATGCTATATACAAGTATCTGTTAGGTCCTCAGAGGTTGTATATATCTGCCATTTCAGATCTTTCTGTATGACTGTACGTGCGTGTCTCCGTATCCCCTCGTGTTCTTCGGTGGCTCTATTGACGTGCGTAAAGACCACGGCCAGGACTGTATCGTCGTGGATGACTGGATCGTGTTCCGCTCCAGCAGGCGTGTGGCTAGGCTGGTACAGGTTGGTTTTCCATACACAGGGTTGTCATACAATGAAAGGTGTCTTGAGGGACCAGCTGTCTTGAAGGACCGTATAGTTTGGGGCAGAAAGTCCTACATTTCAATATAAATGAACCTGTCATTGTCACCAAAGACCACCTGTCTTGAGACACCATATTTTTATGGCCAATGGGGTGGTCTTTCAGGACAGGTTCTACTGTATACAGAGTGGAGGAGGGTGTAACCGCGCGTACACGATAGTTGCATGGAATGCCATATATTATAAATGTGATTATGAGCTTTCTAAGGAGATTGAACTGCTGGGTGGAAACAATGAAAGTTTGAAGAGATTTATAGGACTGGTGTGGTTGAGGCAGTGCATTTTTCAGGAGCAAATGCCCCATTAATACTCAATTTCGAATGCACAGAAATCCAGTCATCTTCAGTCAATTGTGTCGGCAGATTTTTGCTTTTCAAAGTTTCAAGAAGAGTAGCCGATGATATTCTTAAGTTTTTCACATTTATAACAATAAATAAGGCAGAAGATTTTTTTTCTGAATACACAAAGCAGCCAAAGCATTTTCGATGTGTCTGGCATAGGAATTTGCAGGAGAGAGAAAGTCCGCTGTCTGCCAGCGTCTCACTGTAACCCACAAGACTGAATGACTGCAGTTTGTACTATTCATTCCGCAGGAGCTGAGACAGGAACTGGATCGTTTGCTGCGGTACAAGATCACTCACCCAGGTGTGACCGACTGGAACGGGAAACAGAAGGAAGGAGCGCTCATGCATGCGATTCTGGATCTCATAACCACAGAGGAGTCTGGGGACGGACAGCAGCAGCAGCAGGGGGACTGGAGATCAAATCCTGGCCAGACTTACAGCCCCTTTAATCTATAATGCATGTGACCCGAAATCTAGGACACCACTGCCATGACTATTGTAAATGGACGTGTCCTTCTAGCCAAAGACCACCTCTCTAATGTGGCCACAACTTCGTGGAAAATATGGTGGCCTTGTTAGCAGAGGGGTATGTGAAAGGTACTGAGAGTACTGATGCTGGGCATCAGCAGATTAACATTAAGTTGCAACATGAGAAACCTGGTTTAGTGCTATTAGTTTATCTAAAGTCTGCAGAACTTAATGACCAAGTTTTCACTGTCTCTGCTAATACTATCGAGTCTGGTTACTCCCTCAAAGAATAGTTTCCAGTAGATACTTCAGTTGTTACTACGGGATGTTATTTCAGCAGTTATAACATGTGTCATTCTTGGCAGCAATGTAACTGCCAGATATTCCATACCTGGGCTAGAGTTGTGGAAAATATTCAAGTCTTTAAGTTTTGACTTAAATCAGATTCTTACCCAATTACAGAATGGAGATTAAAGACTTAAAACTTGTAGTTTCGAGAAACTCCAGCCCTGGCGAGCATTAAAGATCCAGTCCACACTTTGGGATGTATTGGTGTGATAAGTATGCAATGTATGTCTGAATAAATGTTGTTCCTCTTTCTATTTCTGAGGTGATTGCTATCTTATTGAACAGTATGTACGGCTCTTGACATTCTCAATAGCAGAACACATACAGTGAATCTTGTAAGCTGGGTTGTGAAAACCCGACATGTCTGAATGATTACCGGTATACATAATGCCATCACATTTACCTTCTACATTTTAAATGAAATATTGGACAGATCATAGGATAATTAATTTTGCTGATGTACCTGCATCTGGAAGTTTGCAGTGTTCTCATTAAAACTCACTCTGCTGATATCACAAAGTCATTTACATTACTGTTCAAAAAAGTTTTTATTTTCTACATATATATATCTACAGCGTGAAATGTTTCACATGATGGAGATACAAGAAGGTAGAAGTCGAGTGAGTCCGGGACCATATTCCGTGCTGAACATTTTAACTTGATTGCACATAACTTAACTCTTTCTTACACCTGTTAGGATTTAAACCATCAGGCGGCAGCTTTGGTAAAAGATTAAGATTACAGCCGCAAGAACAAACCCACAGAACATACAAGAACTTGTGAGACAAAGCTGCTGCTAACAGCAAGATTCTTTCACGGTAAGGAGAATCCAAATCTCGGTAACATATGGAGGGGCTGGATTGGTTGACCAAGTGGCTATATATATACATTCAAGACTAAATATATTTAAAGTTTATCAAGCCTATAGCCTCTGTATCCCACAGACAGTTTGTGACAATATGAAATTCCTTAACTCAGTGTCTGTTACAGTCTCAAAGGCTGTAAGCAGAAATTGTCATGTTAAAACTGTATTAGAACCATTGCCTGTATATAGTAATACAGGTAAACACATTAACAACTAGTTTAATTTATTATATTCTTAAATATACAGTTCAGACAAGTCCTGCATTGAACACTAAAACCTTAAACTATTTGGAACAATGTGAAACGCTAATAGAAAAGTTCAATCAACAACTATGTATAGGCAGGCTAACACTGCTATTTGTTCGACCCAAGGAACATGATCTACTCTTCAAAGTCCAGTGGTTCCGAGTCGTCCTGATGCCTGATAATGGCTGATGGTACTGTGCTTCCTTGGCTTTGGCTTGCCACTGCCAAATCAAGATCCATACCCTCGAAAGGCTGGGAATCACGATCCTGTGAGCTGCTGGCCCGGGTCTGCATTCTCTGCTGCGTGGCAGAAGCCCTGGGAGACTGGGAAAGGTTGCGGTGGGACTGCGACCGTGTGCTGCGTTGGGACAGCGGCTCGGGATCTTCTGTAGCAGTGGCTGACTTTGGCACAGAGAATGCACTTTTGCCTTTTTTGGCCTTGGGTGTATTCGGAGCCGGAGCAGGGACTGAGGCTGTGGCCTGTGGTTTGGCAATCTCCGTCAGTTTACGCCGTTTGTGTCTGGTGCTGCTACTGCAGCTGGAGCCCGACTTGCCGCTTCTGGTCGTGATTTGCTGCAGCGATGACATCATGTCTGGGGTCGTGATATTACCATGTCCTGCGTTATCAGACTGTGACTTCTGATTGGTTACGTCCTTACTGACATCATCATCGTGTTGCTGACTGGCAGATAGGTCCTGCAGCATTTTCTGGCTGCTTTCCAGGTCGCTCATCAGAGTGCTGATCTTCTCTCTCATCTCCTGAATCATCTCATCCCGGCTTCTCTGGCTACCCTGAGGACTGACCACTCCCTCAGGCTGGGCCGATTTCTTTTCTTCTTTATCATTTCTTTTCTCTTCAAAAGCCTGGTCCAGCACTTCTTGCTTTATAATTTTACCCACCTCAGCTTCTGTCAGTTCTTCTGTTTTTTTACTGGCTACCTTGTCTGTGTTGTTACTTTGATCAGCCTTACTGCCCCTTGTCTTTCTTGTTTTTGCCATATCCCTCTGTGTTTGTGTGTCTGCCTCCATGGTGAAGACATCAGAATCTAGCCCCATGCTCAAGGTCGGCGCCTTCCAACCGCTCGTCTTTCCAGAAGTTTTCCCAGCAGCCCGCTTTGTGTTGACTTTCTCAGTGTCACCGGCACCATCTTTCTCACCTGCGTCATCTCTGTCAGCCTCTGAGACCTGTCTCTTTCTCTGTGGACCCTCAGTTAAAGCCACAGAGTCTGTAACGGCAAGCAATTTGAAGCTACTGCTGTACAAGAGACATTCTCAATCAACCAAACAGCATGTACACTGCGTCCTAATTTTGGTAAGTCTGCCAGAATACAAACGGCAAGAGGTTACAAGATCTGTACTGATACAACTCTACATACTACATTTACACTGAAAGCCATACTTAACCTAGACACTGGCTTTGTCCAACGCCAACTATCACTGTATCTTTAAACTAATCTGATGGCAGTAACATTACCCCTTTCTCAATGTTACCATCTGCAATGCTCATTATATGCTCGTTATATGTGTTGTAAACTTTACATAACTACTGCAATTTGTCTATCTCATGGTTCCCACTGGTAAAGGCTACCTTGGGATGGTCTATAGGTTGGCTAGTGGCTCCCACTACTGCATGTTCTGTACCTTTGGATTTTCTCTTCTTGGACGTTTTCTTGCCCTTCTCCACTGATTTTTGGTTCCTTTCCTTTGGTTTGTCAACATCGCTATCATCTGATCCATCGCCTTCCAAGGGGAAAAGCGATACGTTTTTTCATGGATGCAAATATTTTCACAAAGCAACATTTCACTAAACAAAATGTGTATCTGTTAGTGTATAAATTATGTTGACCTTCACAATTAACACATAGCCAGGACAGTTTTTCAAAACCTATATTCCATACATACTGCTACAGGCCCCCCCAAAGTATTTATTAGACACATTTTATCTAGTGATATGGTTACCCTATAAACCAAAGAAAAGACTTTGTTTCTGTTAATCACTCAAAATAATTGGAATTGTATTAAATGAGGATTAAACATTAGATGCCATATGTAATCCAGTTTAGGAGCAAAGCTGCAGCACATACCATTCTGGCTGGAGAAGAATTGATCCAGAACGTTTTCGGCATCCTTCATAATGAGCTCAGCACTGTCCATGAGGTTGGGACTGCCTAGAATGTCCTCCAGCTCATCCAGGTCAACATCGTCGTCGTCGTCACCCAGTGGCTCTTTCCCCTCCCGTTGTTTGGCTGAATTGGCTCTCGGTTTTGGAGCCTCAGCATGAGCTTTCTCCTTGTGCACATGAGGCGAACATTTGCTCTTCGTAGCCCCAGTCGAAGAGTGGGTTTTGGCAAGCGGTGCCGATGAAGGTTTGTGAAGTGCAGGTGCCGAGGGTTTGGCTTTGGTAGATGGAAGAAAGGTCTTGGCTTTAGGGGCTTGCGTTTCAGGCTTGGTTCGGGGAGTTTTGACAGATTGAATTTTCTCTTTCTTGCTTGCCTTCCCTGCAATATGGAATATGTGGGAAAACAAGATCAGACCACTTTCTATTTGTAATGGCTAGCAATCCAATGAGGTCTTACATTCAACCACTTCCCTATGATGGCTACTGTCAGCTTCAACTTTACTGAGCCAGGTTGAACATCAATGATACCATGGATACTACCGATGCATATATGCATGATATGGGTACTGTTAATTCAGAAATAACATCTTCTGCATTTGGCAGTTTAATATGATCATTATTGTATTTTATATATAGTGCATAAAAAAAGTATGTATAATTGTGCTTTAGAAGTCAATAAAAAATTATCGTTAATGTTAAGACTCAAATTCTGTAGAGGTAGAAATGCTTGCATGGAATTAATTCTGCTGATTTTGCCAGTTAAGCAAAGTTGCAAACAGTTTTCATTGGTACTACATGTACATGTATTTGGCAGCAAACAAATTCCCGCAAACATGTGAAACTGTGCATGTTTCAAATGAGTGAACAAAACATTAATTCCTGTGAAAAATTCTATTTCCTAAGTATTTTTCCCAAAACCTAAGAGTGTATGAGTTGGAGTCTAGTAAAGAATTACTTATCATCCATACCTGGGGTGGAAACAGCTGTTAGTTTCTGCTTGCCAGTAAATTTCTGTTGGAAGCCAAACATTTTCAGTCTCTCCTGAAAATCAAGTTGTTGCTGGTGTTCACAAGATAAATCAGAAAAAAACACAAAAAAAAACCAACAAAAAACAACGCCATAGTGGGCTGGACTTTGAGTGGACCTTGACTGGACTTTGTATGTATACAAAGCATGCATTGTATGTTTATGTAGACATGTATAAGTTAAATTGGTGCAACCTACAGAATTTCTTACTACACGTGTACTATGCCTTAGGGAAGTAGGCACATTGTGCAGGAACATATTATCACACCATTGCAGCTATAATCTTCAAGATGATACATTCAGATGCATGCTATTTATAGACATAAGATAAATGTAATTTCATTTTAATATAGTGATTGAGTAGATAGTAGTCATGGTAGTCCGTTGTGGCACCCATCTGTTATCAAATATGTACATGGAGTTAAAGAATGCTCATACTTGTTTAAGCATCAATGACAATCTATACAAACGCTATATATACATGATATGAATCAATGTAAGCAACATGACATATATATATACATGCAAACTGATTATGTACATTTTTCACACGGCTCCAATCAAGCTGGTGTATAGTCATAAACAGACACAACTGTACATATCCCATCAGTTGTCATCACACGTTCTATGAATGATAATACTTGCCAATGACATTAAAGATAGCTTGCATTAATGGGCCATGCGGGCAGATATATGACATGACGTCAGACTAGATTTTGGCCATTATGCTCTAAGGAATTATCGCGATTGTTAATTAAAATATCCATATTGCTATATGCTTGCCTTCATAGTCAGACTCAGAGCCAGGTTTGCGTTCTCCTGGGCCGCGGCGACCTGTTTCTTCTCGGAAGCCTTCAACCTGGGCTGTAAGGGAAGTCGAAAGATCAGGTAGGCCCAGGGTTTGCCTATAACCTGGTCCCTCACTTAAAGGACACTCTCTAGAGAGGACAGCCCTCTAGAAACTTAGAAAGGCCACAAATTCTTGGCAAGTACTATGAATATATGTAATGCTCTCTCTCTCACCAAAGAACACCTCTCTAATAAGGATAAAATTGTTAGGCGGAAGGGGTGTCCTTAATTAGTAGAGGGGAACTACTGTACATTTTACTACAGTAGAAATCTATTATAGAAAGCCACATGTAATCCTGAAAGTATTATACATGCTATAAGCCTGGTATATATACTCCAAGACTGCCTGAGAGCAAGTCTCATCAAGTTCATCCTGCAATTCTATCTACATGTACTTTAATTAATTTTATATATTACAGGTATCAATATCGGTACTAAATGCAGGGAAAAACATACATGACAACAGGTAGTAACTATGGTCTTTGGTTGTTTACATGCACTAGTAATTCAATTTCACAATACACAACACAGTTATGAAGGTAATCATCAAAAGTGTGAAATTATTATGTGAACACTTGTATAACTGTCTCAAACAACAGTGCTTACACAGTGCTTGTATGCTTGTATATATCTGAAAACACCAACATAGATGTCTGTCAATCTGGCAGAAGTCTGCTAAGCCTGCAGATAAAGCCACTGCCAGATTCTAATAATCGACACTAATTATAAAGACTGTCCAAGGACACACTATTTAATTACCATTCCTAATTCTCGAGATGTTTCCAGATCATTGTAGGGCATCAGGTTTGACAGACCCATCCAAGCCCGCGAGACTTTTTTATCAAGGAACACCACATGATAATGACTCTGGAAAATACATAAAATAGGTTTAATAATATATCTGATTGCCCTATATTTATTCACAGCTATATATGCTTGCCACATGGCCCTACGTTCAAAGTTTACTTAGTTATCCACGGTCCTCAATTTTGCCAAAGATACATTTCACATTGTCCATAATAATATTCAAACACTTGCCATGGATGACATACATGTAGTAGTACTGTACTAATTTTATCAACTTGTACATGGCACCTAAACATTTGTCATCCAATACCTGGCATGTCATTAATATTCTTCCAACATTTCTTTTATAAAGACACATAGACGATCTGCTTGTAAGTCCACCATCCTGCATGTAGAATGATGTACATGTATGCATGGCATGCTCAATGTTTACTCACAGCTATAACAATCCATCCATGGCCCTGCATTCAAATTTTATTCAAGATACATTTGCCATTATCAAAACAACCCATGTATAATCCACAGTTTCATGGCTTAATTTGATTGCTAAAAACGTTACTGTGCATTATCTACAGGTACTGAAAATTTTGACTTAATTTCACATCCACTGAGCGATAATCGAAAAACACTGCCGATTCAGTGATCTATTTTAGCACTAGCGAGCCCGCTTGCTCATAGCCTATTTGTTGTGCAAACTTCAAAAGTAAAAACATGCAAAACCGCTTTAATGGTCAAGTGTTTTCATGGACTTTTTCACTGTTTTACTGAAGCAGCCATCACCGCGAATGTTCTCTCAGGATTGTTCAGGATTGATTCAAGGTTCACACTCCTGCATTTGTAGTTGTCCTGCATCCAAAGTTTATACTCACAGCAACATTTGACATGGTCCTGCACTCAAAGTAGGTGTCCGTGTCTGGGTCAGTTTCAATCATAGCTGGCCACCTGGATGTGCAAAGCCAAATATACAAAATAGAACACGAAAAAAAAAAAAAAAAAACCCCTATAAAAAACTCATTTTTTTGTCCAATGCAATACATATGTTCATAAGTCCAGTACAGAGCCACTAACAAAGCAATATTAACGAGACCAATGTTTTTTCTGTGGCATAAGGAGAGCTGTTATTGGCACAATGAAGTTACAATGAATGTCATCAAGAATACCATTCATAATTTAAACTGTAAGAAATATGTCTCTTATTTAATTCCATAGGACATTACTACCATCGCTGGGCTAGCTTCAAAGCTTAGCCATTAGCCATAGGCTAAAACCACCCAGAGTTGGGTAAAGTAAATCATATTTGCTTAGCCAAACTTGCTAAAACCCATTTATTCAACCCTGTGGGGGTAGTTGGCCAGGATTCCAAACAGTTGTAAATCCTGTAGTTTCTCAAATAACCGAAAGTGTAACTACCTAGCAGGTATACTTTAGACTTTCGATGACTAGTATAGTAATACTAAGTTAGAGGTTTTGGCCAAGAAGGTTGGTTAATGTTTTATGCATTAGCCTAGAGATGAAGCAGCTTCTTTAGCCATTTTGCTAAAGTGTTTTCTTTTATATAGTGCTAATTAACCCAGAATGTGTACAGATAAGTGAAATACTTTACCAAGGATAGCCCGCCATCTTTGCCCAGACCAGAGACCCCTCTGTGTACCGTGTGTAGAGATAGAGCTTCTGGTGTTCATCCTCATCCCAGGATTGCTCCGGCTTATTACACGAGTTGTGCTCTGGATCTAGGGAAAAGTTACATCTGACAGCACTAATTTACCATGTCAACTGGGGATATGTTTATTTGGTTTTAATATGATATACATGTACAATTTTATTTATGTTATATAATGATCAGTGTATTTTAAATGTATCTGTATCAAGTACCTGTATACATTACTGTACTAGGGACACCAGTCTGTGCACAAATCAATCGCAGTGCCCCATATCGACAAATTGATACCAATACTACATATATATATACAATCAAGAAAAGTACTCGGTAGTAACAACTGATCCACCCTAGTACTCAGTACAGAAGTCCCCCTGCAATAAAGCCACCCTATTTGCCAAGAAATTATGGCCATATTAGAGAGGTGGCCTTTAATTGGTGAGAGGGAGAAGTAAACATATTTATGAAAGGAGCACCAAGGATTTATGGCCACATTAAGAGAGGGTGGCCTCTGTTGAGAGTGCCCACTAAGAGAGGAATCACTGTATACAATCAATACCAGTCCTGAGTATACAAATCAACCAAAGTACTGTACAAACCAATAATGGTACTCCATGTACAAATTAATACTCATACTCGGGGTATACAATCAATTTATTACATTACCATTACTCAATCAGTATGCAGTATTTGTCAATACATGTACATGTATTGGTACTCTATATTTCGGTATAGTTTATTAAAGCTATGTACTTTTGCTTTGACTATAACCGTTACTACCGTTAGCTGAACGAAATCTTTAAATGTATCGAGTTTAATGTACTATGATTTTACCTTTGTTCATATAGCAGGTCCAAACATCTGGTAGCTCAGCAGGATCTATAACATCCACCAGATAGCGCCACTTGCGGCAGTCATCCATACTACACTGTACCCAGGTTCCTGGGGGAAGTAGACACGGGTTTATACATTTCTATCACTTGAATATAATTTATGTAATCAACTTACTGGGTCTCTTGGTAATTACGGTAATAGCTCTTAGCTACAGAGATGAAATTCTTGACTAGTGAGAAAACGTCCCTGTTTTGTTCCGTGACAGGACACCGAGCAGCACTGGAACCTCTCAAAAGTCCTTAGACACGAGGCACAAAATGAGGCAACTACCAGATTCTGCAAATTCTGTTTCCTCCGAGACATCTCTGGCGCAGTCTTCATCACCTTGGTCTTGCTTCTGTCCCACTTTATTTTGCTGGGAGAATGCTTCTTTACCTGAACAATGTAACAAAAAAAATAAGCATTTGTTACATGGAAATAATATTTGGCTCATCTAATGGTGTTACAAAAGGCTATACATAATATATGGAATAATTAATGTTAACTGCTCACGAAAGGACCTGTTTAATTATTACTTATATATCTAAACACCATTACAGAATAGAACCAAGAAACAGCTATTCTTGTGGTCTCTCACCTGAACCTTGTGCCTTCTTTACTTGTTTGTCTTCAAATTTCGCTCTCTTTCGAGCTGGAACAGCTTCCTGGCCAATAGCAGCTGGTTGACTTTTTTCGAATGTAGCGATTTCTTCTCTGGAATTTATTTTAAAACTGCATGTCTTGATTTACATTTGTATTTGTATTCTGAAGACAAGACTATACAATGCTTCCGCACCGTTGTTTTATATTAGTTTTTTTTTTAAGGCAGCCTACTATCGCCCATGCCAAATTGCTAGGACTTGAGCTACAACACTTCCTAGTGCTAAATGTTGCCTCATTGTTTTTGGTGGCAGCTGACCCCTTGTAATAGGTTTTACAGGAAGTGCATGCTTTTAGTGATATGCTTTCATCCTGGCACAAGATCAAGTAGTGGTTTAATTGTGATATTACTGTTAGCAACAATATATCAGTCCCTGACCTCCAAATACTAGTTGTCAGTATTATAGTAATGGACAGGATATAGAAAGCATGATATCAATTTCGAAAAATTGTAAACATTTAGACTTCCTGATAATGCTGCTATACACTTCAGGTTTGGCAATTTTTCAATACTCACTGACAACAGTTAAATTGCAATCAACATTAGGATCCAATAGTATTGTGTTTATCAATATTTTCTACTGTGGAACCCTGCCTTTCTCAATAATTTTTTACTCTAGTGTCAAGATTGACACTTAATATCTAAGACCATATATGCCCTATAGTTACCGGTACATGTGATTATAAAGTTGTTAGACAAAGACCATGGCTAAGACTACGTAAACACCAATAAATTAAGCTACTATTAAATAAATTTATTACTAGCACTCTATTTTGCAAGGCATTATCCAATCAGATATTCTTACTATCGATTTTGTTTAGTATATGTATAAATAGCCAACACAAACCTCATGTCGTCAGGCATATGTTCTATGTCCAGCTTGTTAAAGTCATCATCTTCTGCGGTGGCAGGCTTAGCTTTCATCTTATCTTTGTCATTCTCTGTATCCTGGTTTCTCTTGCTACCACTGGTACCCGCCTCTGGCAGTGTAGTGGCTCTATCAGGGACTACAGCAGCTGCTGGACTTCCTTCTGTTGCTCTAGCCTTGACAGTGACCTCACCTTCACGGTTTTCACTGGGAACTTCTGCATCTCTTGAACGCTCTGAATATAATTTTATGTAAGATATATAGTAATATTTCTATATATATACATGATATAAGCACTATTTTTTACTGGTTCCTTAAACCTGGGCAGCAATACATCTTAAGCCAGATATGTACATATATGTCTGCAATTTTTATTATTTTCTAGGACATAATATCTTCTCTGCGTTGGGACACTATACGTCTAATGATTTCTAAGCATGTGCACACTTAGAACGTATTTTCATATTCCATAAAACGACATGGCCTGACTTTCACATTAAACCTGTTGTACCTGAGACCAAATATTGAACAATATGATGCAGCCAAGTATTCAAGCAAAGCTCTGTAAAAACTAAAACAGCAAACAAATAATTTGAGAACAGGAAACGCCAAACACAACAAGGACTGGACCTTCCAGCATGTATGTGCGAAGCACAGCAGCAAACAGCTCCTCATACTCTGCATCAGTAAGGGAGCGTGGTCGAACTTTCTCCTATGTACAGTAAGATGAAACATTCGGAAACTGATGACATCACCACAATTTATTATAGACATTATAAGTACGGTGGTCCCCCAGGGCTCTAACAACGACACTCTTTCCTTCAAACAATTTTGTCCTTCTTCAGTCTGTTATCAGAGAGGTGTCCTTTGGTGAGAGGGTGGCCAGTATCACATGCAGTTACGACACTTGCTGCCAAGAAATTGTCCTTTCTAGAGGGGTGTTCTCTCTAGAGAGTGTCCTTTAAGAGAGGGATCGCTGTAAGGTCACAGAGTAATAGGTTTTAATTATTACCGATACAATATGTCATAAAAGAATAGTACTTTGTATACTAAGCAATTTTAAAATACTCAGTAAGTAATCTCTTTAAACATGTTACAGCTTCTTTGAAGTAAGAGTAGTCAAGTACCTTTGGTGGTACTTTGTTCATGCTTTCCTTTTCTGTTGCCGTCCCCATTTCATGAACAGTCGTATCTTTAATTGGTGTCCGAGTTGGCTCTTTCTCCTAAAAAGAATAATTAAGTAGTCAATGCAATAATGCATACTTGTACATGTATATACAATTTGCAAAAAAAAAAAAAAAGAAAAAGGTTTAATCCAAACAACATACCTGTACATCGAGGAATAGTAGTGAAAAGTTTAAAAAGTATTACAATTCACAAGCTTTAAAGTTAATCCTTTTCAATAAAAATTTTACATTTTTTATGTAAATAATAAAAAGAGATCAGTACATACATTACACAGCACATGCTGTGCAGGTAGAGAACATATTGATGAAACATACTGAATCACACACTTGGGTTCTATTAATACCAGTATCATATTTCTTAAATATAGTTTTATACTCTTTTTACATCATTAATTCTGTAATATCAGCTGTATTGGCTGCCATCGCCTATGTACCTTAACACTTGTTTATCGTATACAGATCATAGGTCACAGCTATATAGCTCAGATGTCATGACCATGAATTGTACCCCACGAAATAGGTATTTATCTGCTGTATATCTGTACAATTTGGAAAATATCTGTCTGAATACATGTAGCTGAACTTTTAACTACCAGTAGTGCTGTGTGACAGTAGTATCAATATATGGTATCATTTGCTGGCTATCCAGCAATAATTATTGATATTAAAAGCATGATACTGATATCACAACTAGCTAATCACAATATTGTAAAGATAATTAACTGAGCAGCATTTGGTCAAAGTATTTTTTTTTTTTTTTTGTAAATATTCATTTGTTTTTGTTAATTTTGTAATTTGTGGTGTATAAGATCAAGACTTTCCTGGTTTCTTGGGAATACTATGCCTCTCAAGTTTGGCAATTTTATAGATATATTGATACATATATATCTATAGTTGGGTGATACCAATTATTGACATGTGTGTAGTTAATAACCAACAAGTCAGCCCAGGGACCTTGATGCTCTGCTTGATCACTTGCCAGATAGAAACAACTCACTAATAGTTTTATACCTAATAGCCACGTAGCACGAGTTTTATTACATGTGTAGCTACAATACAGTGAATGACCTCAGACTAACCTGGAACACTTAACAGTCAAAAGTACTCTGTATACAGTACTATACACTAGGTAAGTTACTCTGAGGGACAAATTTTGGTCTGTTTCACTCTACGACCAGGTCTTTTCGAGATACAAGGTTGTCGAAAATCGAAAATGCACTGAATGACCTCAGAATGACCTTAAACATTTAAATGTCAAAAGTACTCTATAATACACTAAATACACCATAAGTACTTACCCTGAGGCACAAACTTTGATTAGTTTTGCTCTATGCCCAACCATTTTCGGGGCACAAGGTTGTCGAAAATCGAAAATGCACTGAATGACCTCAGAATGACCTTAAACATTTAAATGTCAAAAGTACTCTATAATACACTAAATA
>JAAUYG010181347.1_pt1 | contig 14533 bp, 10 predicted proteins | sample 7278091 | NCBI WGS metagenome assembly JAAUYG01 (sample SAMN14350201, study PRJNA611818) | marine sediment metagenome | isolation source: surface marine sediment (0.6m) | place: French Polynesia: Moorea | collected 2018-08
AACCGACTATCTTTTACTGAACTACAAACGCTGCAATCGTCGCACCTATTTGGATATCTATGGTAACCCGCAACAAAAAGACCCAGAGAAAGACTTTTTGCGAAAACTCAAACGAGAGAATCAGAGCCATATTCGTAATGTGATCAAAGCGCGATCGCTTGATTATAGACAGCCTGAGATATCTCGACAAAATTGGCAACTTAACGCCCAGCAAACCCTAAAATTAATGCAGCAAGGAGTAGATTGCATTTTTCGCGGAACTTTAAGTCTTACTTTTCCTCAATGGCAAGCAGTTTTAGGAGGCGAGATTTTTTTAGCCAAGATCAAACACAGTCAGCAAGATTTGTTATCAGCAGTTATTTTTACTGCTGCACCGAGTTTACTAATTAAGCAACCAGGCAAATCTAGATTTGGCAACTGGGAATATATACCCGTAAATATTAAACTTGGTCGTCGGGCAAAACCAGAATATAAGTTAATTGCTGCTTTTCATGCCCAGATTCTAGGTATTATTCAAGGGACAATTCCTACGCGATCGCAGTTAATTTTAAAAGAACACAATGACTACTTCATTAATTTAGATCTCTGGTTAATTAAAATGCAGTACATCGTCGCTGAATGTTTTGCTATGTTAGCCCACAAGTTAGAACCAGAAGTATTTATTTCTCGCCAAAGATGTAGCTTGTGTAATTGGTACGGGCATTGTTATGGTGTGGCACAACAACAACAGCATTTATCTTTAGTACCAGGGGTGACTCCCAAACGCTATGAACACTTACAGGAAATAGGAGTCGATAGTGTTGAGTCTTTGGTTAAGGTGGCTGAAACTAGTCTGGGCGAAATGGTTGGGTATGATGTTGCACGCCAGTTAAAACAACAAATTGCCGCTATAGAAAGCGATCGCGCTCTAGTTAGATCTAGTTTTGATTTAATTAATACTCAGCCTATTTCTACAGGAGCGATCGAACTATATTTTGATATTGAAGCCGAACCCGAACGCCAAATTGATTATTTACTAGGAGTTTTATTAGTCGATCGAGCAGAAAATACGGAAGAGTTTTATGCTTTTTTGGCGGAAAAACCTGAAGATGAAGGTCAAATTTGGCAACAGTTCCTTAACTTTGTTAATCTTTATCCCGACGCACCAATCTTTCATTATTCTGAATACGAAGTAGATACGATTAAACGCCTAGCGGAACTCTATAACACCCCTAAATTCATTACTAAAGAATTATTATCTCGTTTTGTCGATCTTCATCAATGGGTAACACAATCAGTAGTTTTTCCTGTAGAAAGTTATTCTTTAAAAGCTTTAGCTAACTGGATTGGTTTTTATTGGCGTGAAACTCAGGGAAGTGGGGATCAGTCGGTATGTTGGTACGATCAATGGTTATATACTCAAGATCGAGCTTTGTTGGAGTTGATTTTAAGTTATAACGAAGATGATTGTCGGGCAACTCGTTATTTGAAGGATTGGCTATTAGACTTTTTAGAGTCTCAAAGAAATGAAAAAATTAGAGTTATAGCAAGCCAACGATAGACTATAACAACGTGAGTTCGGAGTATGCCCTACGGGCACGCTGAGTCTAACGACTTGCTCCGCAACCGCAAACGGAATTTGGAGTTATGATTTTTTTCTCGAACTATGCGAGATAAACAACGAGAGAATGGGCAATTCAGACATTGGGGAATCAGAATATTACTGAGTTTTTAGTTTTTTGACCCTTTGTCTCACTCACGTTATAACAATAACTAAATAGGAAACCGTTTCATCATCGCACTAACTTCCCGCGCATTATTAGATAAAGTAGAAGAAATATTAGGAATTTGGGGAATTTGAGACAAAACATCAACAGTACGCCGTAACATCCTGACAATATCTCCTTCTGCCAAGCTCACGCTTTCACACAAGTCATTCCACTCCATACCCAATGCCCATTGTTCACACAAACCCACTAGCTCATATTCTCGCCAGACTGGTAAACCAATTCCATGACGGCGTTGTACTTGGAATAAACGAGTGCGTATCTCGCGCAAAGCTGAGTTTGAGGTTTCTGTCTCGGATGTGTCAGAATCTCGTTTCTTAACTCCTAAAGATTCTAGTACTTCTTTTGGTGGAGGAAAGTCGCACCAGACATCAGCACGAGGGGTCTCAGTGACTAAAGCACAGACGGTAGCCGCTAAATGATGGAGTTCAAGATGCTCAAGCTCACCAGAAACAAATACTAAAGCTAACCAAAGTTCGTTATCGCCCCGAATTGTTGCTGCTGCTTGTCCTAAGAAAGTCGGGCTATATTCATCTAAAGCTTCAAATTCTTGTAGAACCCTAATTAAATTAAGAAATTCTTCCCAATAATAAGACTGGTTAGACTTTTGCTTTTGATATTTAATTTGAATTTTATGGAGTTTCTCCCGTAGTTGCAAACGCTTATTGTGTTTTTTAAGCAACCGATTAGGATTATCTATTCGCCGTACAGGATGTTGCTCAATTTGTTTGTGGATCGAATCTAATCTCTGTTGTTGTTCGGTTACTTCAGGAGCAGGAATTGTCGGGATTAAATAATTAGGGATTTGCTTAAGAACGATCGCCGTTTCTCGATCTCCTTTACGCCACTTACCTAGTTTGAGATTATCCAAAGCTGGTATGGATATTTCTTCTATCTCTGCCGCTGTAAAAGTTCCCTCGTTAATTTCGGTAACATCAGCATTGGCCGCAATATACCAATAATTATCGACCCCCAAGCAAAGTAAATTATCGGCTTTTCCTGAACCGGGAATCTTGTCGATTAACACCGCCACTAAAGGGGAATTTACTCTGATATGTTTACCCTTGAGACCAATAATTCTACCAGGCTCTAATTGAGCAACTAAAGGCTTAATTTTGCTTTTGCCAGTGGCTTCAGCTTGTTGTTGCAAAATTTCAGAGAGCCTTTGCTCTTCTTTGGCTCGCTCTTTTAATTTCTGATAACTGGCTAATTGTCCAGGAGCAATAGGAGCTAGGGCAACATCTAACTTGGCTAACTCCGTAGTAATTTCGGCGATCGCCATTTGTTCGGGAGCCAGCTTTTTTTGGGATAAGTATTCGGCAAAACTTCTTTCTAAAAGTTCTTTAACTTCAGGCAGAGTATATTTTTGAAGCAAATTTAACACCATGCCATAGGAAGGAGTAAACCAACTTCTCAGAGGTTCAGCAGAGGAAGTGGCTAAAAATGCCGCTTCTTTTGCCCCCTCAAAAGGAGTTTGTAACGTTACCACATGACCTACTTGATCTTTGCCTCTTCTCCCAGCCCTACCTGATATCTGTAAAAATTCTGAGGGACTAAGCATACTGTGTCCCCCGTCGGTGCGTTTAGAAAGAGCCGACATAACTGTAGTGCGGGCGGGCATATTAATTCCTGCTGCTAGGGTTGCAGTAGCAAACACAATCTTAACCAGCCCAAGCTCAAACAGTCTTTCAACTAACTCTTTCCAAGCTGGCAACAATCCTGCATGATGAGAAGCGATCCCCCTCATCAAGGGTTCAATCTGGTCAATTCTAGCAATTTGCGAACTTTCACACAGAAATTGCCACAGTAAATATTTTTGATTCTGATTAACGGCTAAATATTGCGCTAAATTAATCTCAGCTTGGTCATTGTCTGCTAGATAATCCCGTAATAAATCTGCTAATTCTGGATTAGAATCGGTAAAATATTCCAACAATGCCGTTTGTAACTCAATGTTATTTGATAAGAAGAAATAAAGCAAAATACTTTCAATTTGCTCTCCTTCCTCTGACGTAACTAGATCTAACCCATCTAAATTATCTACCGCTTTATCACAACCGCGACGACTAAAAATAATATAAATCGCAGGGAGCATATCCTTTGACTCTAGCTGCTGTACTACCTGATAGATTTTAGGACAGTCTTTGATCTTAAGCCGTTTCGGTTTTTGTCCCTGGCGAGGAGAAGAAGCTTTCAACTTGGGATTTATCTGTGTTTCATTTTGATTTAATAGTCGATGAATACCACGGCGATCGCAAAAATAATACCGCAGAGGTACAGGACGAAAATCAGAATTGATTAGCTCGCACTCATAAGTATTTTCCTTGTCTGAATTAGAATTGCGGACTTTAACAATCCAGTCTGTTAATTCTTGAGGATTACCAATAGTAGCCGAAAGAGCCACTAACTGAATCTGGGGGGGACAATAGATAATCGACTCTTCCCACACCGTACCCCGAAAACGATTACTTATGTAGTGGCACTCATCCAACACCACTGCTTCCACATTTTCTAAGGTTGTACCCAATTGCCCAATAGGCGTTTCATAAAGCATATTGCGGAAAATTTCCGTGGTCATAACTACCACTGCGGCATTGGGATTAATAATAGTGTCCCCCGTCAACAAACCAATTTTCTTGGGATCTCCTCCACTAAATTGTTCTTGAAAATCTCTAAATTTCTGATTAGAAAGAGCTTTGAGAGGTGTAGTATAAAAGACCCGCTTATCGTGTGCTAAAGCGCGATGGATAGCATATTCTCCGATTAAAGTTTTGCCCGAACCTGTAGGAGCACAGATGACTACAGATTTTCCTGCTGCGAGAGCTGCGATCGCATTTTTTTGAAATTCATCGAGTGTAAAGGGAAATAATTCTGACAGATTTAACTCAGAAGTAGAAGCGATTAGATTCACAAGCGGTTCTATAAATCGGACTTTGGGTCACAATATAAATAATTAAACTTAATTAATTATATTGTGACATTTTTGCCGAATTTATGATTTAAACCTCTAGTTTAGCCCCTGATTCAATTTACTAACTCTTTAAACCTCAATAAAACTTTACACAAATTCCTAATATTTAATTGGCTTATTAATTGGCTTGTTAGGGACAAAACAAAGTATCCTTCGTGTTTCTTCCTGTAGTGGGGTTGGTCCCGCTGGCTATTTTACATAACTGTCTTTCGGTGGTAGGACTAAGCAATACTCCCGTAAAATCTGCCCCTGTAATTGTGGCTTCTTGTAACATCGTGTTAGTCATATATGCCCCTACCAAAACTGCATTGGTCAAGTTAGCACGAGTTAAACGAGTTGATTCTAAACTGGCATTACTTAAATCTGCACCCTCAAAATTTGCCCTTGACAAATTAGCTCCAAACAGACGTACTCCTGATAAATTAGAAAAGCTAAAATCACTGTTTCTCAAATTAGTATGGTCAAAACTGGCATCAGTTAAATCTTGATGGGAAAAATCTGCATCGGTCAATACCTGTTTATTGTAATCGGCACTCCACGCGGGCATAACAAACAAGGAAACTGTCACTATAAGGGCGACAATTACAAGAGAGAAATTACTCACAATAGACAAGAGTGAATACTTAATATTGAGCTTCATTTTTTTAATTTAATATTTTGTTAGTCAAGAAAATATTATTAGAAAATAGACCCAAATATTACTTCAGTTTTTGATTAAAACAGACTTTGTATATTAAATGTAAATTAATAATGTATATTGATTTAGTGAAAATCATTTTCACCCAAAAATTCTCTAATTTCTTTATCTCGTAATAAGCAGCTATCAGTAGCTTTTTCGCAAGTTGCAGATTCATTAGTCTCTGACAATACCGCAGCTACTAAAGACTTACTGTGGGATTCGGACTGTTTGAGTTGCTTAACTTCTTGCTCTAAAGATTCAATACGATCTACTAAAGTACGGATAACCGCGGCCTCAGAGTCTGGTAAATTGCCATGTTCTAGAGGATCTACTTTTACTCCCGAACGATAAACCACTCTGCCAGGAATACCAACTACGGTGCAATTAGAAGGTACATCTCGCAATACCACTGAACCTGCACCAATACGAACATTATTACCAATTTGAATATTACCTAAAACTTTGGCGCCACCGCCGATGACAACATTTTCTCCTAAGGTGGGATGACGTTTGCCTGTTTCTTTCCCTGTCCCTCCCAAAGTAACTCCTTGATAGATTAAGGAATAGTCGCCAATAATGGCTGTCTCGCCGATGACAACCCCCATACCATGATCGATAAAGACCCCTTTACCAATTTGTGCACCTGGATGAATCTCAATTCCTGTAAAAAAGCGAGCAAGATGAGAAATAAATCGCGGTAAAAAAGGAATACCAATTTTATATAGCCAGTGAGCAAAACGGTGTAGGAAAAGAGCTTGTAGACCTGGGTAACAGATCAAAACCTCTAGCCAATTGCGGGCGGCTGGGTCGCGTTCAAATATGATGCGAAAGTCGGCAATTAGTGAGGAAAGCATCAGATATTATCCTTTGTCGATTATGTTTGGTGTTAACGAAACCATTGTATCGTTTTCGAGTCATTTCTGAACTCTATAATTTGGTGTATTTTTACACCACATCAATGACACCAAAGGAATGCTGAGTAGCAAACAATTGAGGATAAATGGATAATTATGCTGAAAATCGTTATTAAACTCAAACATCGAGCATAATGTATTAGGTAAAATAATTTCGCGAGAAATTTAGTTAGTTAATTAAGGTTAAGCGAATGGAAAAAATGGGAACTCATCTGGTTGTAGATGCTTGGCAAGCACCAGCTGAATTACTCAACGATCCCGAAGCAATACGTAAAGCATTGATTGAAGCTATCACTGCGGGAAAGGCAACTTTGATAGATTTATGTGTTCATCAGTTTAGTCCTTATGGTGTAACTGCTACAGCTACCCTCGCCGAGTCTCATATTGCACTCCATACTTGGCCTGAACATGGTTATTTTGCGGCAGATTTGTTTTTCTGTGGTGTAGGAGAACCTCAAATAGCAATGAAGGTTTTGCAAACAGCACTCCAAGCTCAAAAAATAGAAATGCGAGAACTGGAAAGAGGTTTTATCCCAACAGTATTCAATCAAGTCGCTTCCCTCGAATGTTGAGCTTTAAACCTTTAACTAGGAAGAAAAATAGCGAAAGATAAAATAAAGATGAAATTATGTACCAATTAGTTTAGTTGACCATGGTTAAGCACAGATAATAAATGCTAGATTGCTAACAATTAGCCCCTCATCTATTTATCTTTTATCTAGCTCAATATGACTAACTATTCTCCTGATTTTGTCATCAAGCTAGCTCTTATCCTCTTACTGAGTAGTTTGCCTTCCTTAGTTTATCTAGTGATCTTCTGTAAAGCTAAGGAACGTTGGCGAATGAGGTTAAGGCGCTCCCAAATCTTAGCTAATTATCCCCAGAGAAACCATCGAGCTCTTTCCCACCAGGACCTATATAGAAACCAATCTTTGCGCCGTGGCTTTGCCGATCGCGATCGCGAAGACTCTTCTGTGAATAGTCACCGTAGACCAGTAACTAAATATTTTATTGGAGATACCACTTGTATTCACAACGCTCATTCTCCTTATCTGCGCTGCGCTATTAACCCCAGTGGTCCTTGTGATGAATGTCCCCATTATGAAAAACAAAAACGTAGCAGTTAATCAAGAATGTCGTTATTAATCTCTCAAGTCAACTTCAATTTCGATTTTCAACTTATTTTTAACGGCATTGCTATCGGTAGCATTCTCGCTTTGGCTGCCATTGGTTTAACTCTTACCTATGGTATTCTAAATCTTTCTAACTTTGCCCATGGAGACTTTATGACTCTGGGGGCTTATTTTACCTGGCTAGCTAATACCAGTGGCGTAAATATATGGTTAGCAATGATCTTGGGGGCAGTAGGAACAATTATTGCCATGCTAATTGCGGAATATTTGCTTTGGAAACCGATGCGCGATCGCCGTGCTACCGATACTACTCTGATTATTATTTCTATTGGGCTGGCTTTGTTTATTCGTAACGGGATTTTGTTGCTATATGGCGGTAGTAATCAGCTTTATGAGTTACCAGTAGTGCCTGCATTACAATTTGGTGACTTACGTATTGCCTACTATCGTCTAGTAGTAATTGGGCTGGCGATCGCAGCGATTGTCGCCCTACACCTTATTCTGCAAAATACTAAAATCGGTAAGGCAATGCGAGCTGTTGCTGATAATATTGATTTAGCTAGGGTTTCAGGGATTGATGCTGAACAAGTTGTTCTGTGGACTTGGGTGATTACAGGAATGTTAACCGCCTTTGCAGGGGCAATGTATGGCTTAATTGCAGTAGTACGCCCCAACATGGGTTGGTTTTTAATTTTGCCTATGTTTGCTTCCGTAATTTTAGGCGGAATTGGTAATCCCTATGGGGCAATTGCAGGAGCTTTTATCATTGGTATTGCCCAAGAGTTAAGCGTACCCTTAATGGGTTCGGAATATAAGCTAGGAGTAGCTCTAGCAATTATGGTGATTATTTTGTTGGTACGTCCCCAAGGATTATTTAAAGGATAAAGTAAATTAAGTAATCAGTAATCAGTTGGGTAGGGGCGAACGGCCGTGCTTCTTTCAGAAGAGCTCCGCTAACGCCCGTACAGGAGTAATGAGTAATAAGTAGTCTACATATGACCTACATAATTGTTTACTGCTCGTTGTGGATTGCTGCTAAAGCTGCTTTGATTAATTGAAAGTAAGGAGGCTGAGTTACATTGACTTGTTTGGCTTCGTCTCTAGTTTTCCCTAGTAAGCCAATGCGATCGCCCTGGTTAACTGCTAAGACATTACCGCGATCGTTTCTGATTCTTAGTTCTTTGAGAGATTTTTGCAGGCTACAGACATAGATTCTGCCGCTATGGGTAAATACTGCTTTTTGGAGCTGATTTTTCTGGGGCATCTTTTTATTTATGGAGGTAATAACATTGCCTCTTGGAGTTTGAGTCGGACGGACTCCTACTAGTTCTAGTTCGATGCTAGTATTACCCTGCCAATGATTTTCTTTTAATTTGTAGGCAATATCTAACTGTTTTGGCAAAGGAAAATATTCTCCCCACCGCCAAGCCAAGGCTTTAATCTGAAACTGAGCATTGTCTTCTTGTAAAGTTAGTTTTAAATGGTTTTTCCCAATTATCCTTTGCTCTATTACTCGTACATTGGGTGACCAAAAAATAGCATGACGATTACCAATACCCCAAGGCTGTAACCCTTCTAGTTGTTCATAGAGTTGGAAATTGATTTGTCCTAAGCTAGCTTGAGCATCGATCTTTACTAAAGGTTTTAAATGTTCTACTTCTAGACATTGATAAGCAAATTCACTTAATCTTTGTTTAACTTGTTCTAGATTTTGGGCAGGAAAACTAAACCCCCCTGCTGCCCGATGTCCGCCATATTTACCTAATAGATCGCTGCAATAGTTTAGGGCATCAAACACATTAAATTCATCAATACTTCTGGCAGAGCCTCGAATTGTGCTTTTTTTAACTAGGGTATCTGTTGATTCTTGGGTTGCGTCATGATGATCTTCCTCATAAGTACCAATAAAAACAGGAACACCATAACGTTCAACTAATCGTGATGCCACAATGCCAATTACCCCATGATGCCAACCGTCTGCTACCACTACCAAAACTCGATCGCGTTGCCACCGAATCGGTGTTGATTCCACTAGAGCGATCGCTTCTTGCTCTATTTGTTCGCATAACTGGCGACGTTGCTGGTTGATTTGTTCGCACTGCATTGCCTTTTCTAAAGCTACCCCAGGATCATCGGTAGTCAATAGTTCAATTACTATTTGAGGATCGCCAATGCGTCCTACCGCGTTGATCCTTGGCCCTAACCGAAAGCCAATATCATCAGGCTTTAGCTGTTTTTGGGCTTCATCAACTCCTGCTACCTGCATCAACGCCTGAATACCTAATAATTGAGAATTAGGTAATGCTCGTAGACCACGCTTGAGCCAGCGACGATTTACCCCCACCAAGGGAGCAAGATCGGCAATTGTCCCCAGGGTAAATAGTTCTAAGATCGGATTGGTTAAGCCTTTTATTTTCCCTAAACTTTGAGCTGTAGCGATCGCCAAAATATAAGCGACTCCCACTCCTGCTAATCCTTTATAGGGAGAACTATCTGATAATAACTTGGGGTTAAGAATGGCATCGGCTGGAGGAAGTTTTTCTGGTAAATCGTGGTGATCGGTAATAATGACGCTCAAACCCAATTCTATAGCCCTGGCAACGGGTTCATAGGCAGAAATACCATTATCTACGGTAAGAATTAAACCTACTCCGTTTTCGGCAAATTCTTCAACGATGCGTTTATTGATGCCATAACCATCTTTCATCCGACTAGGAATGGCATAGTCCACCTTTGCTCCCAAATGCTTTAAGGCGCGTAATAGTAAAGCAGTACTAGTCATACCGTCGGCATCATAATCTCCACAGATAGCAATCTGTTCCCCATCGGCGATCGCATTTTTAATCAACTCGACGCTAATCGCTAAATCCTTAAACTCTGATAAGGGAGAGGGTAAATCCTGGGATTCTGGTTCAATATATTTATGCGCCGCCTCGGGGGTAGTGATGTCTCGATTAATAATTACTTGCGCTACCAACGGCAACAAACCAGTAGAAGTACTTAACTCTAAAGCAGCTTCTGGTTGCGGCGGCGCAATTTGCCATCTTTGGTTGGGAAAACGTTTACGGACAGGGCGATGACTCTCTGAAAATGCTTGGCGATCGCTCATTATGAGAATTAGATATCTATATACATAGGCAGTCAAAAGTATAGCAACCGAAACTATCAGAAAACTACAGATTAGAACATTAGTCTTAGACAGGCTTGAGATTGCCTATGAATTTTATGTTCTGCTATAAATGATTAATATTGTTTAATATTGTTTTCTAAATTGTCTTCCAACTCTGCTTCAAACTCAGAGTCTACAATGTGCTTAATTTGTCTTTCCCAATCTCGACCAATTTGCACAGTAATATCGGATTTTAAAACCCCAGTACTTTCTACTACAACCTGTCCTACTCCTAAAATTGAACGTATTTCATTAGCTGCATCATCATCTCCAGACTGAGCAATTACTCTAGTACGAGGGAGAGGATCTTGCCAATTTTTGCTAGCGGACACTCTTCGATAGCCTGCTGCCCTGAGGGTATCTAAAGCTGACTGCAAGACTTCTTGATCTCCCGTGCTGTCCTGTACCGAAATTATGAGGCGAGGATTACGGATTTGGGGCTGGTCTTGTAAAGTAGCATATTGATTATCATAATTATCGGCGATCGCATAATCATCTTCTGCTTTTGGCAGATCAAAATGCTTAGTCATTAACTTGTTAATACCATCATAGTCAGGTAGCCAATAGCTAATTGGTTCATCGCCGCTATTGAAATCTCCTGGTAACATCATCATTTTGACATTAGAGCGATCGATTTTCGAGGCAAAATTAGACAGAGCCATTATTTCCCTCAATTTTAAATTAGTATCCAAGTGAGATTGAATTACCGAAAGTATTTTGGGAATTTTAACTACTGTAGCTGGTTTGAGGGTTTGTTCTACCGCAGACCGCATTAACATTTGCTGACGCTGAACTCTACCAATATCACCTAAGTTATCGTAGCGAAAGCGCAAAAACTGCATGGCTTGATCGCCATCTAAATGCTGAATGCCTTTTTTGAGATCGACATAAAGATGTTGACTAAAATCGTTATACTTCATGTCTTTCGGTACATTTACCGTTACGCCACCCAAAGCATCAATTAGTTTTTCTACTCCCTGGACATTAACCCGTACATAGCGATCGATCTTAATGCCTCCCAATAACTCGCTAGCTACCGCCGCAGTTAAAGCTGGTCCACCATATTCATTGGCACGGTTGATTTTTTCTACTCCATAACCTTCAAGATAAATACGGGTATCTCTGGGAATAGAAAGCACCGATATTTTCTCTTCCTTGGGGTCAAACCTCAAGAGCAACATACTATCACTCAAACCCTCAAAAGAGTTAACTAGGTGAAGATAACCAACATCCTGTTTTTCATATTCAATTCCTCTTTCTTCAAGATCGGAACTAATAACTTTAATACCCAAAACCAGAATATTTATGGGACGACCTAATGCTGGTAAATTGAGATTGGTGGCACTAACGGTTTTTTCTTTACTGAAAACTTTTTGTTCTTCCGTACTCAACTCTACTTTTTGTAGTGGAGAAGCAGTAGAAAAAGCTACGGCTAAAAATGCACCAACAGCTGCCGATATTAGAGAAATACCAGCTAAACCCAGTCCAACCAGCATTGCTCTTCTTTGATTCAATTTCTTTCTTTGATTATCTAGGCGATAGGTAACGTTAGAGTTGACTTTGACGGTGGGTTGTCTTCCCGAAGGAGTTGATTGATAAGCTTTTCTAAGTGACACTGAATACCCTCACACTAAATAAAAATAATTATCTTTTTAAAGAACATTAAGATATGTATATACACAAATGTAATTCGATCAATATTAACATTGGCTGAGAAAATACTGAGAGTCAAAATTGCTATTGAGATAGTGTTAAGAAAAAGGTTTGATTGACAGCTTATTCTCAATCATTAATGATCCTTAAAATACTTTTTGATTTTAGCTTCTCGATTTTAGCTTCTCAATTAGGGTAACGACAGTTTGAGAAACTGACAAATAAAAAGTATTTTACTCGCTATTGTAGTTGCTTAATCTCGATCTGCTAAGAGGTCCAATGAAACTGTAAAAAATTGGACAACCTTGGCCCCGAGGAGCTACTTATTGATAATATAACTGAGTTGATTGCTAAAAGGCGGCTCGTTTCGCCTATTATAAACGAAAAACTAGCAGTTCCCAACCCAGGAATAGAGAATATTGTCCAATTTTGTCTAATTTTTCCTTTGGGTTAGACTTTTTTTGCTTAAACGAGACATTAAGACAGTACAAGCAACAAAATATCCTGTAGTTAATATGGCATTAGTATAAAGTAAACGAAAAGACATAATTCCAGAAGCATTAGCCGCACCAAAAGAAAGTAAAGAATAAGAACTTAACCAAGCCAAAATTAGAGTAACAGACAGACGACTAACTTTTTGCCGTTCACGATTAGGGCGAGCAGCCAGATCGCTACTATGTATATTTAAAGGGTCTTTCTTCTCTGAGAAAATTTCTTTATCCCTTGAAGATAGATAGAGAGTCCAAATAGCTGGAATTACCCCAACGATGGGGAGTAGATAAATCCAGAGTCTAAGGTGTCGCTCTGTCTTATTTGGGTAATTATATTGGTTGTTCATTATCTTGTTAATGATTGTATAGATTAAAGTCCGATGACAAAATCAATCAAAGATGAGATTACAGCTATTGTCTTGGCTGGAGGAGAAAGTTCCCGTATGGGACAAGATAAAGCTTTGCTAACTATTGGTAAAAATACGTTATTATCTCTAACTTGTCTTATTGCCAGTGAATGCGCAGCTCAAGTTTATGTAGTTACTCCCTGGATTAGAAAATATCAGACTATTTTGCCCCCAGGATGTCAGCTAATTAAAGAACAACTAGTCTTAGATGCCAAGTCTAATACGCCTTTAATTGGATTTGCTCAAGGGTTACAGTTAGTTAAGACCGAGTGGGTATTATTACTTGCCTGTGATTTACCTCAACTGTCTTCGTTTCAAGTAAAACAGTGGTCGCTAGCTTTGGCAACAGTATTACCCACAGAAATTGCCTTGTTACCCCGTCATGCTAAAGGCTGGGAGTCTTTATGTGGTTTTTATCGTCGAGACTGTTTACCCTCATTAGAAGCCTATCTTGCCCAAGGGGGAAAATCATTTCAATCTTGGTTAGCTCAAAATCCTGTTAGAGAATTGTCAGTAAGCGATCGCAATTGTCTATTTAACTGCAATACTCCCGCAGACTGGGAATCAATTCGCCTTGACCATTGATCGTTAATCATTGACCATTGATCGTTGTTTATCTTGCTTAATAAAAGAAGTGATTAAATCTAGTCCTAAATCCCGAAAGTCTTCCACAACTAAATTTCAATTTAGATATTGGGGACAATACTTGCTTTCTCTAATTGATGGCTGGCGACAATTGGACTGGATTTTATTGGCATTAGTAATCAGCTTGACAACTTTTGGCGGGTTGACTATTTACAGTACAGAGCTAGCAGAAAAACACAGCTATAGTCAACAACACTGGATAATTGGTCTAGTTGGGTTAGTAATAGTTTTAGTTGTATCTCGTTGGCGTTATCAATCTTTGTTGCGGTGGCATTGGTTAATTTATGCCTTAACAAATCTGTCTTTAATCGCAGTGATGATTACAGGAGTGACGGCAAAAGGAGCACAGCGATGGATTACGGTTGCGGGGTTTAATGTTCAGCCTTCAGAGTTCGCTAAAATCTCGATGGTAATTACTTTGGCAGCACTGTTACACAATCAAAATGGGGCAAATCTAAAGACAGTAGTACGAACCTTGGCAATTACCGCTATTCCCTGGGGTTTGGTATTTTTACAGCCAGATTTGGGTACTTCTTTGGTCTTTGGAGTTATTGTTATGACTATGCTGTATTGGGCAAATGCTAAGACTGGCTGGTTAATTTTGATGATTTCGCCGTTATTTTCAGCCATCTTTTATCATCTATATCTTCCTGGCTGGCTGATCTGGGTTTTGACTGTAGCGGGGATTGCTTGGCTGACACTTCC
>JAAUYG010025729.1_pt1 | contig 14532 bp, 13 predicted proteins | sample 7278091 | NCBI WGS metagenome assembly JAAUYG01 (sample SAMN14350201, study PRJNA611818) | marine sediment metagenome | isolation source: surface marine sediment (0.6m) | place: French Polynesia: Moorea | collected 2018-08
ATACCCCTGGTTAGGCCTTCAAAACCTCAACCGTCTGACGGGCGATCTCCAGCTCTTCATTGGTGGGGATCACAAGCACCTTGACCGCGCTTATCGGCGCGCTGACCGTTCGGGCCTCTCCCCTTGCAGCCTGATTTTTCTCCGGGTCGATGACCACGCCGTAATATTCAAGCCCCTGGCAGCACTTCTCCCGGGTGAGCGGGTCGTGCTCACCGATGCCGGCGGTGAACACCAGGGCGTCGACCTCGCCCAATTCGAAGAAATAAGCCCCCATATACTGCCGGATGCGGTGGATGAACATCTCCTCGGCCAGGCGGGCGCGTTCGTCGCCCCCGGCGGCCCGGGTGTGGATGTCGCGCATGTCATTGCTGCCGCAGATACCCTTCAGACCGCTTTCCTTCTGGAGCACCCGGTCGATTTCTTCCACCGAATAGCCTTTCTGCTGGGCGATATACATCACGACGCCGGGATCGATGTTCCCCACGCGGGTTCCCATGATCACGCCACCCAGGGGGGTCATGCCCATGGTGGTATCGACGCTGCGGCCCTTGTCGATGGCGCAAATGCTGGCGCCGCTGCCCAGATGCGCCGTCACCAGTTTCAATTCCTGGAGCGGGCGGCCAAGCAGGCCGGCGGCCTCGGCAGCGACATATTTGTGGGAGGTGCCATGAAAGCCGTAACGTCTCACCCCCATTTCTTCGTAGAATTCGTATGGCAAGGCATAATGATAGGCCTTGGGCGGCATGCTCTGGTGAAAGGCCGTGTCGAATACGGCGACCTGGGGCGCATCCGGGAAGAGTTCGCCTGCCACCCGGATGCCCGTCAGGTTGGCGGGGTTGTGCAGTGGCGCCAGGGGGATGGTCTTCTCGATGGCGGCCATGGCATCCGCATCGACCCGCGCCGAAGCCTTGAAGGCTTCGCCGCCATGGACGACCCGGTGGCCCACCGCCTGGATATCGGACGCATCGTTGAGGACCCCCGCCTCGGGATCGGCCATGACGGCCTGCGCCAGGCGCAGGCCGGCTTCGTGGTCGGGAATCGGCTTCTCCCTAACGATTTTGGCTTCGCCTTCCGCGTCCGGATGGTGCTTATGGGTCAGAATGCCCTGGGGTTCGCCAATGCGCTCGATCAGGCCCGTGGCCAGGGCTGTTTCGGTGGTCATGTCGAGAAGCTGGTATTTCAAAGAAGAACTGCCGCAGTTGATGACCAGGATTTTCATGGCGGTATTCCCTTTTCCAAGTTCCTGGGGTGACAAGAAAGTGCCTGAAGTGATTTAAAGTATTCTTAATTGAAAAGTGTCTGAAGTGAACTAGAGTGCCTATAGTTAAGGTGTGCCCTGCATGCACATCATCTATTCTTTCCAATCGAAGTAAACAGCGCAAGCAATTCGCTGCACCCATTGAAAACGGGTTCTCTTTCTTTTTTCGGTACCCAGTTCAAATCGTTTATCAGCTCCAAACCAATAGTGTGTCTCACTGCTCTCGCTTTCGCATATCTTGATTTTGTTGCGGAAATCGGCCTTGCTCCTGGCGCTCTTGGCTTCTCGATAGTTAGCCCCATCAGAGGTGCCGGCCGTGGTTATCTGGTTCCTTATAACTTGTCCTTCGGGCGTCTTTGGCAAACGCGATGACAAATTACTTATCGCGATGGCGAATTCTCGTGTTCGCTTGTCGAGCTGTTGCGCAAAGTCTCTGTTTTCCATCTAATTTCCGGCATTTGACCGAAATTAACATTGGCACGACACACAATTTTAAAATCGGTGGCGCAACGCGCCTCCTCAACATTAGCTCCTTTCAAACTTTAGGCACTTTTCACTTGTTCTTCATTTCCGGGCCTGGGCCTGCACGGCGGTAATGGCGACGGTGTTGACGATATCGGTCACTTTGCATCCGCGGCTCAGGTCGTTGACGGGCTTGTTCAGCCCCTGCAGCACCGGACCGATAGCCACGGCATTGGCCGAGCGCTGAACCGCCTTGTAGAGGTTGTTGCCGGTGTTGAGGTCCGGGAAGATGAATACCGTGGCCTGGCCGGCCACCTCGCTTTCGGGCAGTTTGGTCTTGGCCACCCCGGCATCCACGGCGGCGTCATATTGAATCGGCCCCTCGATCTTCAGATCCGGCGCCTTCTCGCGGGCGATGGCGGTCGCCTCGCGCACCTTGTCGACGTCCTGCCCCTTGCCGGACGCCCCGGTGGAGTAGGAGCACATGGCCACGCGCGGCGTGACGCCGAAGGCCTGCGCCGTGGCGGCGGAGCTGATGGCGATCTCGGCCAGTTGCGCCGCATTGGGGTTGGGATTGACGGCGCAGTCACCGTAGACCAGCACCCGATCGGCCAGGCACATGAGAAACACGCTGGAAACCAGCGAGGTGCCCGGCTTGGTTTTGATAATCTGCAAGGCCGGCCGGATGGTATCGCCCGTGGTGTGCACTGCGCCGGAGACCATGCCGTCGGCCAGGCCGGCTTCGACCATCAGGGTGCCGAAATAGCTCACGTCGGCCACCGTGTCCATCGCCATCTCAGGGGTTACGCCCCTGTGCTTGCGCAGTTCGTGGTAGGTCACCGCGAATTTCGCGCGCATTTCCGAGGTGGCCGGATCGATGATTTTAAGTTCGTCCAGGTGCAGCCCCAGCTGACCGATTTTGGCATGGATGGCATCGGGGTCTCCCAGTAGGGTGAGGTCGACCACACCGCGCTGCTGCAGGATTTCTGCGGATCGCAGGATACGTTCCTCATCGCCTTCCGGCAATACGATGTGCCGGCAGTCGGCCTTGGCTTTACCGATGAGGTCGTACTCGAACATGATCGGTGTCACCCTCTGGGAGCGTACCACTTCGATGCGCGCTTCAAGCTGCTTGAGGTCGACATGGGCTTCAAACCCCCCCAGGGCGGCCGCGATTTTACGGTGGTCATCGGGGTCCAGTGTCGGGGGAACGTTGCTGGCCCGAACGGCGGTGGTGAAAGTGTCAGTTACCACCCGGATGATCGGAATCGACGCCGCTGTCTGAAAGCCCCCGACCAGTCGCATCACTTGCGGGGCCGGCGGCTGGTCGCCGGTCAGCAGCATCCCGGCAATATTGGGTAAGGTATCGGAAAAGGCGGCCGCCATGCTGGCCAGAATCACATCCGCTCGATCGCCAGGGGTGATGACGAGGTCACCGTCAGCTACGTAGTCCAGAAAATGATCGCAGCGCATGGCAGCGACTTTTAGACCCTGCACCGTGCGAAAGAGCTCCTCCGGCACGCCTTGGAGAATTTGAGCCTGCAGGCTCTCGGCGATCTCTTTGATCGTGGGTTTGCCAAGGACGTCGATTTCCGGCAGAAGGTATACAGGCACGCCACTGTTATTCGTAAACCGCGACGCGACCGTTTCATAATGCACGGGTTCGACCCGATTGGCGATGACGGCGGCAATGCTGCAGCCCTTGCTTACGAATGACTCCAGGGCCAGTTCGACGGCGTCAATGATATCGGCGGCCTTTTTCTTGCGCCCGTTGACCAGCAGAAGAATCGGGCTTCCCAAATTGAGGGCGACTTCGGCATTGAATTCAAATTCAAAGGCGGACGCAATTCCGCTAAAATCGGTTCCTTCGCAGAGAACAAACTGGCATTTGCTCTCCAGAAGCTTCCAGCGTTCGACAATCCGCTTCAACAATGCGTCGGTTGATTCTTCGGCAACTATCTTGCGGACCGCTTCACGGTCGAAAGCGTACATTTCTTCGTAGTCGGCGGAGAGGTTGTAGCGTTTGCGGATCAATTCGATGTTGTTGTCGGGTATTTCTTTCGCAGGAATGACGGGTCGGAAATAGCCGATTTGATGGATATGTCGGGATAACAATTCCATGACGCCCAGGGCCACCATCGATTTGCCGCTGCCCGACTCGATCCCGGCGATGTAAAGACTGTTTGCCATTCGGTCCTCCTGGTGGTTGCAATCAAATACTTGCGCCGCCATGGTCGGATGGACTCGGCGTGAAACACAAGCGTAGGGGATCAGTTTTGGGGAGTGCTGGGTTCAACGATTCCGCGTTGGGTATTAGAAATTCGTCAGCATCCGATCAACATGGACATGCGTCTCCCCCGACCGGCGGGAAGACGCATGTCGATGACGGCTAGCCTTGAGCAACCGACGCACGCGGCCGGGCCCCTTCGATTAGGTGGGGATCTCCCTCGGGTCCGTCATGTTCTCCGGGCGCAGCATGTCGTCGAGTTCATCCTTATTCATCCAGCCCTTCTCCAACACCAGGTCGTAGACATTGCCGCCGGTTTTGAGGGCCTCCTTGGCGATGGCCGCCGATTTCTCGTAGCCCAGCACGGGATTGAGGGCCGTTACCAGACCGATGCTGCGTTCGACGTAGGCCCGGCAGACCTCGCGGTTGGCGGTGATGCCCGTAATGCAGCGGCTGGTCAGCATGATGCATGCATTTTTTAAAATCATCAGCCCGTGCAGCAGATCGTAAGCGATAATCGGCTCGGCCATGTTGAGCTCCAGCTCGCTGGCCTCGGCTGCCATCGAAACGATGGCGTCGTAGCCGATGATCTGATAGCAGATTTGGTTGACCAACTCCGGTGCCACCGGGTTGACCTTGCCCGGCATGATCGAGGAACCCGGCTGCAGGGGAGGCAGGTTGATCTCGTTCAGGCCGCAACGGGGGCCGGACGACAACCAGCGAAGATCGTTGCAGATCTTGGAGATCTGCACGGCCGCGCGCTTGAGGGTGCCCGACATCTGGGCAAAGGCGGCACAGTCCTGGGTGGCCTCCACCAGATTGTCAGCCTTCTCAACGGGCAGTCCGCTGACCGCGGCGAGTTTCTTCGCCACCAAAGGGGCATAACCCGGCGGGCTGTTCAGGCCCGTGCCGATGGCCGTGGCGCCCATGTTGACCAGGTGCAACTCCTCCGCGTTGCGCTCCAGCGCGGCCATGCCGCTCTCGATCATCTCGGCGTAGGCGCTGAACTCCTGGCCCAGGGTCATGGGTACGGCGTCCTGGTTCTCCGTGCGCCCCATCTTGAGCACGTCCGCAAACGCTTCGCCCTTGGCCATCAGAGCCTTCTTGAGCTCCAGCATGGCGCGCAGCAGGTCTTTGAGCGAAAGAATCACCGCCAGTTTGATGGCGGTGGGGTAAGCGTCGTTGGTGGACTGCGAGCAGTTCACGTGATCGTTGGGGTGCAGGTGCTCGTACTGGCCCTTCTCGTGGCCCATGAGCTCGAGGCCGCGGTTGGCAATGACTTCGTTGGCGTTCATGTTGGTGGAGGTGCCGGCCCCGCCCTGAAACATGTCCACCACGAACTGGTCGTGCAGCTGGCCTTCAAGCAGTTCATCGCAGGCCGCGCAGATGCCCTTCATCTTGTCTTCGTCCAGCACGCCCAGCTCGGCGTTGGCCTGGGCGGCCGCCTTCTTGACGAAAGCCAGGGCCTCGATCATGTGGTCGAAGTTTTTCAGGCGGACCCCGGAAATGGCGAAATTCTCCAGCGCCCGCTGAGTCTGGACCCCGTAATAGACCGTGTTGGGCAACTCGCGCTCCCCCAGGGAATCGTGCTCGAGGCGCACGCCCTCCATGAGTCCCTGCAGGGAATCGGTGCCGGCCAGCTGTTGGGAAACCACCCGCAGGCGCTCGCTGATACGCCGCGCCACCCGCGCCACGAGCCGGTAGAAGATATCGGGTTTTTCTTCCCGGAAAGTGTCGATCTTCTCCCGCGGGATCAGCCAGACGGTGGCGCCCTCCCGGGTGAAGGCGCCGGTCGAGTGAGGGGATTCATCCAAAAGCGCGCTCTCGCTGATAAGGGCCCCGCTGCCCAGAAGCGCCACCTGCTTGCTGGCGCCGTGCATGCCGCGGGTGATGGTCACCTCCCCTTCGAGAACGAACCCGGCCCAGTTGCGCGGTGTGGATTCATGAAACAGCCACTCACCGGCTTCGTAGGACTGCTCCTTGCCCAGATCGAAAAAGGCCTGCATATCTTCCAGAGCCACATCGATCACATGCGCGGCGTCTTTGATGAATCTCTCGAATTTTTGTTTTTTCATGTCAGTGACTCCTCTGATGTTATGAGGTTCAGGTGTTCCGGAAAGGGTATCGTCTACCGACCCGTCCCATGGCGACAGAGCCGGTGGTCGTTGCTCAAATGATCACGGGCGCCAGGATAAAACCCAGGGTCACCGCCAGTGCGATGGTGGTGACGCCTGGTATCAGAAAGGGGTGGTCGAAGACGTACTTGCCGATCCGGGTCGAGCCGGTGTCGTCGAACTCCACCGCCGCCAGCAGCGTCGGGTAGGTCGGCAGGACGAAAAGCGAGCCCACGGCGGCGAATGAAGCGATGGCCGAGACCGGGCTGACCCCCAGGGCAATGGCGGCCGGCATCAGGGCCTTGGTGGTGGCCGCCTGGGAGTAGAGCAGCATGGCGGCGAAAAAGAGCACCACCGCCAGGAGCCAGGGGTTGGTTTCCAGGACCGATCCGGCGAACATGTTGATCTGCTCCAGGTGGGCAGACACGAAAGTGGTCCCCAACCAGGCCACCCCCAGAACGCAGATGCAGGCGCTCATGCCGGATTTGAAGGTCGGGGCGCTCAGGACGTCATTGGTTTTGATCTTACAGATCAAGGCGATGAGGGAGGCTACCGTGAGCATGATGGTCATGATGGCGTGGTCGCGCGCCAGGACCGGGGCCTCGATCAGACCCACATTTTTGCTGATGGCCGAGGCGTAACCCACCACGAATATCAGTCCCAGGAGAAAAATCAGCACCGATGTCTTGGCGCCGGGTTTGATTTCGCGTTCATGGGTTTCGGCGCTCTTTTTCACCAGACCCTGGGCCAGACGCTCCTGGTACACCGGGTCGTCCTTGAGTTCCTTGCCCAGGAAATTGGTCACCACAGCGCCCAGCATGCAGGCCGTAAAGGTGGTCGGGATGCAAATCATCAACAGCTGAAGATAGCTCACACCGATCTTCTCCAGTTCGCTGGCAAAAAAGATCACGGCCGCCGAGATGGGGGAGGCCGTGATGGCGATCTGGGAGGCCACCGTGGCGATGGCCAGGGGGCGTGAAGGCCGCACGCCCTGTTCCTTGGCCACTTCGGCGATCACCGGCAGGGTGGAAAAGGCGGTCAACCCGGTACCCGCAAAAATGGTCATGGTGTAGGTCACCACCGGGGCGAGGAAAGTGATGTACTTGGGATTGCGCCGCAGGATTCGCTCGGCCACCTGGACCATGTAGTCCAGCCCGCCGGCCACCTGCATGGCGGCAATGGCTGAGATCACGGACATGATAATCAGGATCACATCGATGGGAATCCCGCCGGGCTTGAGACCGAAGACCAGCGCCAGCACCAGCACGCCGAAACCGCCGGCAAACCCGATGCCGATGCTGCCCAGGCGCGCTCCCAGCCAGATGAAGAACAAAACCACGGTCAATTCGATGATCCACATGGTTGCTTTCCTTTCAACCGATCAGCACAAAATTTTTCTGCCCTTTGCAGAGAGTGGCTCAGGGAATGCGATAGGCACCGGCGATATCTTTGGTGTGGGCCGTCAGGTTTTGGGTGCCCGGATCAACGAACACCGAGGTCCAGGTAAATTTGAAACTGCCCTGCACATCCTTCAGGCTGCCGGTGCCGCCGACCACCTCGGCGACGACCTGGATGTTCTCCTCCATCAATCGACCCCGCAGGACAATGAAGGCCTTCTCGCCTTCCGGACTGCGCCAGACGCAGCGGCCCTCGCTGCCGGTGCGGTCATCCCAGATGCCGGCGCACTCCGACCAAAAGTCGGCGACCTCACCCAGGTTGTTCGTCAGGTTGACATGCCCCTGGACCCGGAAGGTAAAAACTTCGCGCTCCGGCAAAAAGTCCTGCATCTGACGCTGCCCGCTGACAATCCAAGTCCCCGTGAAAGTGCCCTCTTCGGCGGCCTGGCCCTGTGAAGCCGCCAGCACCCACATCAGGAACAGGACGGCGACAGGCAGGCCGGAACCACGCCTTGACAAAAATTGTTGACAGGACATGAAATTTCTCCTTTACATCGCCTGGGTTACGCGCTCAGGCATCATTCCCATATTCCGGCGCAACCTTCTGCGACGGGATGAACGCTTTCCGATCGTCGCATCGGGGAATCCGCGCAGGGCCGATGGTGCAAGCGTTCTTCGCCAGCGCTGCGACGACGCTGAGGAACATTTCGTCCGGCACACGGACGCCTTTGATGGCCATGTCGTTGGACCGATGCCCGGCAAAGCACAGGCATCGCTACCTTGGCCGGGTACCAGTATCTGTTCCCCAGCCGTCACCGGATCGAAGGGGCGGCCACCGGGAAAAAAACGGCACGGCCGTCGGTCCGGGTGCAGGTTTCCGATACGGGCCACACGACCTTGAAGAAGGGGTTGGAAAGGGTGAAGATGACGGGGCGTTCGCTGAACTCGGCTGCGGCGGAGACGATCATCCCCCCCGATCCCCGCGTCGGCGCTTGTCGCCCCTGAAAACAAGAGACGCCGGTCGCTGATCAATCCGTTTGGCATGCGTCAGGCGGCTTGAGGCCGGGCTTAACACGGTACGCATGCCCCGCTGCCCGTCCGTGCCATTTTCCAGGCTGTCCCCCAAGCTTAAAAAATCGGCTCGCCCTTGGTGGCGGCGTCCTGGATTTCAATCTCCAGGACAGGCGGGTCCGGGTCCCAGCCCCCTCCGAGGGAGCGGTAGATCGCAATCAGGTTCTGAGTGACAAATCCCACGCTCTGCACGTAGCGGTCCTCCTGCTCGGCCAGCGAGCGTTCCATGTCAAGCACGTTCTGAAAATCAGTCAGCCCGGATTTGTAGAGCACGTTGACCAGCTTCACCGACTGCTGGGCCGCCACCACCGAGCGTTCCAGGGATTCGCGCCGCTGGATCTCCTCGGTATAGGCCACGGCCGCGCTCTCCACGTCCTCCAGGGCCTGGAGCACCGCGTTCTCGTAGCGTAACAGGGCCTGCTCGGTGCGCGCGTCCTCCACGTTGATCTGGTTGCGCACGCGACCGCCGTCAAAAAGATTCCAACGAAACGCGGGCCCCCAGGACCAGGCCCGGCGGCTGCCGTCGAAGAGGTCACTTGTACCGGCCATGGCGAAGCCAAAATCACCCAGCAGGGAGAACGTCGGGTAGAGGTCGGCCGTGGCGATGCCGATGCGCTCGGTCTGGGCCGCCAGGCGCCGCTCGGCCGCCCGTACGTCCGGGCGTTGGCGCAGGACGTCGGCCGGCACCCCCACGAGCACTTCCGGCGGTGGCTGAGGAATGGGCCGCGGGGAGGTCAACTCAGCGTAGAGCGCCCCTGGAAACTGCCCGATAAGAACCCCTAGCCGGTAGATCGTCTGGGCCGCCTCCTGGCGCAGCGCCGGCAGCACGCTCTGGGTACGGGCCAGGTTGAGTTCAGCCTGGCGGACATCGAGCTCCGGGGAGATCTCGGCCCTGAAACGCGCCCGGGTGATCTCCAGCGAATCTTGCTGGGTCTCCACATTGCGCTCGGTCACTGCGATGCGCTCCTGGAGCGTGCGCAGGTTCACATAATTGTCGGCGATTTCGGTATACAGGACCACCAGTGCGTCGCGATAGTCTTCGATCGAGGCCTCAAAGTCCGCGTCGGCCGAGGCGATCAAGCGGCTGATCCGGCCCCAGAAATCGATTTCCCAGGTGGCATTGCCCCCGGTGCCGTAGAACCAGTCGGTTTGATTCAGGTCGCGGGGGTTGGTGGGGCCGAAATCTTCGCTCTGGCGCTGCCGAAAGACATCGCCGCTGCCGTTGATATCCGGGTAGCGCTCCCCGGTGGCGATGCCGCGTATGGCTCGGGATTCCTTGATGCGGGCAAAGGCCTCCCTTAAGTCGAGGTTGCCCGCCGCAGCTCGCGCCATCAGGCTGTCCAGAATCGGGTCGTCCAGCACCTTCCACCAAGTGGACAAAGGCGTCTGGCCATCCGAGAGCCCCTCCACCAGTTTTGTTTGCCACAGGTCCGGCAGATCGTACTCCGGCTTGACATAGTCAGGCCCCACGGCGCAGCTCTGGATCAGAACCGCGGCAATAAGCATGGCCATCAAGCCACCCGGCGACCGCTTGCGGCGCTGCTCATTTATCGAATTGCGTGAATGTGGATTTTTCATTGCATTCCTTCTGGTCCTTCGCTTTGGTGGCACAAATAGGATATTCAAGGGGACAGCATACTGACGGCGTGTTGTCCATGTTTGTATTGAAATGCACGCCATTTTTCAATGCTAAAGTCATCACAACCTGCCCAGCGCACCGATCCAACCGAAATATATCTTAATCCCGACATCAGCAAGCGCGTGGCCCGCACTCCACGGCCCACCCCATTGTTTAGTTGCCCCCCAGACACAAGTATTTGATCTCCAGATAGTCATCGATCCCGTACTTGGACCCCTCGCGGCCGAATCCGGATTCCTTGACGCCGCCGAAGGGCGCGTTGACCGCCGAGATGATGCCGGCATTGATGCCCACGATGCCGTACTCCAAGGCTTCGGCCACCCGGAAGACCCGGGCGGCGTCGCGGGTGTAAAAATAGGAGGCCAGCCCGAACTCGGTATCGTTGGCCATCCGGATGGCTTCTTCCTCGGTTTTGAAACGGAAAACCGGCGCCAGCGGGCCGAAAGTCTCCTCGCGGGCGACTTTCATGTCGGCCGTGACGCCGGTGACGACCGTGGGCTCGTAGAAGCTGCCGCCCAGGGCGTGGCGCTGGCCACCGGTGACCACCGTGCCGCCCTTGGAGACCGCGTCCTGGACGTGATCGTCGACGACCTCCAGGGCACTCACGTCGATAAGGGGGCCCTGGTCGGTGTCTTCTTGGATGCCGTTGCCCACCTTCATCGCTCGGACCGCCCGGACCAGCTCGGCGACAAAGGCGTCATAGACACCATCCTGCACCATCAGCCGGTTGGTGCACACACAGGTCTGGCCGGTGTTGCGGAACTTGGAGGCGAGCAGACCCTCCACCGCGGCTTCCAGGTCGGCGTCCTCGAAGACGATAAAGGGCGCGTTACCGCCAAGTTCCATGGAAACCTTTTTCACGGTCCCGGCGCACTGCGCGATAAGCTTTTTCCCGATTGCGGTCGATCCCGTGAAGGTCAGTTTGCGCACGGTGGGGTTGGCAGTCAGTTCCCCGCCGATGGCGCGGGCCGAGCCGGTTATCACGCTGAACGCGCCCGGCGGAAGGCCGGCGCGCTCGCCCAGTTCGGCCAGGGCCAGAGCGGAATAGGGGGTGGCCGTGGCCGGCTTGAGCACCACGGTGCAGCCGGCGGCCAGGGCCGGCGCCGCCTTGCGGGTGATCATCGCCGCCGGAAAGTTCCAGGGCGTGATGGCCGCGACCACGCCCACCGGCTGCTTGATGACGATAATGCGTTTGTCGCTCGCCTCAGCCGGGATCGTATCGCCGTAGATCCGCCGGGCTTCTTCTGCGAACCACTCGATGTAGTCGGCAGCGTAATCGATTTCGCCCCGGGATTCGCGGATCGGTTTGCCTTGCTCGGTGGTCATTAAAAGCGCCAGATCTTCCTTGTTTTCCATCAGCAGTTCGTACCAGCGGCGCAGGACCTGTGATTTCTCACGGGCCGTGGTCGCGCGCCAGGCCGGCATGGCCGCCTCGGCCGCCGCAATCGCACGCCGGGTTTCCTCAGCCCCCATCTTGGGGACGGTACCGAGGGTCTCACCCGTGGCCGGATTGGTGACCGGGATGCTCGCGCCGCTGTCGGCATTCTGCCAGTTGCCGTCGATGTAGCACTGTTGCCGAAAAAGCTTTTTATCCTTGAGGTTCACCATTGGTTTGGTCTCCTGTTGAAGAACTTCGGTCGAAAATCACGGGCCTTGGATGGTAGACACGATGTCCGGCCCCATAAAGTTCAGAATGACGTTGGAGTCGGCATCACCGACGGTGTCGCCCATGACGGGTGTGCCCCTCTCCGCCAGATCGATCAGCATGTCAGCTGCCGGAATCATCGCGAGATTGCCCGCCAGCGCACAGCGCCAGACCACCGGTTTACGTATGTAACGCATTTAGAAGACCTAAGCCGGGGGGGGCACCAGCGCCACGCGAACACCGATCGCCGGCAGCATCAGTCCATCTTAATGATCTGAGCGATGGCCCGGGGCCCGGTGGCCAGCCCCACCGGGACGATGAAGACCACCAGGCCGGAAGCCTGCAGGTATTTCGCGGGGGGGCGGGCAGGTTACCGGAAGTGGGGCGTATGGCCCGCAGCCATCCGAAGATGCGTTTTTAAACCAGGAAACCACCGCCGAAACCCAAACTGAGGGGGCCGCTAGCCGCATAGCCAATGATCGACCCCACCAGCATGCCGTTGTCCGATAAACACGATCCACGAAATGGCGCTCTTGCGGGAAATAGACCCGTTCATCGGACGGGCTGGCCACGTCGCCCGTCTCACCCACGACCCTGACCGCACCCCTCAGATTTATCTCGGTCCGGACTTATGGTCGGTCAGTCCCTATTCCTCCCAGTGGATGCACTCGACCGGGCAGGTTTCGATGGCCTCGTCGATGCACTCTTCATCGCCGCCTTCTTCCTTAATGACGACGGCGACCTCATCGGCTTCGTTAAATTCGAAAACATCCGGGCACATTTCCACACAGGTTTCGCAGCCTGTGCATTCTTCCGTATCGATGACAACACGCTTGGCCATGTCCGGTCTCCTCCGAGATTAATGGTTGATTGCCAGTGCGGATGGTCCACAAGGATAAAATAAGCTCTGGCTCACGATGTGATGATCGTTCGGTATTCGGCCGGGCGCATCGTTCGGTCACCAACGCCGGGGATGTGCCGACCAGACGAATTCGACATTATTTCAAACCTGTAATTACAAACACCATTCATATTCAGAAACGAACTGAAGCATGCGCCTCAGCGGAAGTGGTTCTTTGACCGTGGTATCCATGCAGTCCACTTTGTAATTTGAACCAGATTGAGGGTAAACGGTCATGGTTTAAGGATAATCTCATTGGTATGTCAATTGAGGTTCTGGATTGCGCGCCCATATTTTGTTATGCAAATCTGCTGGACAAATCAACCTGCTGGCCATAACCGGCATGACTGAAGCGGCCACGGCCTCTCCCCATCAGGAAATCTACCGCCAATGCGAACGCATGCCGGCCGACCCGGATTTCACGGCGAGATCGCAGCAAGAGGCCCAGTCGCACGATATCGCCGGTCATAGGTTGGCCGAAAAGGCGGAGCGGATCGAGCGTTATGCGCCGGTCATCGAGGTTCAAGTTCCAATTCAGATTTGGACCGGGATATCGATCCGACCGTCAGCATCCAGGCGAGGCCGCTCCAGCTTCGCCATGCTGGCCTGCTTTGAGAATGATTTTGATTGGTGACCCCCAAACCATTGTAGGCAATGTATTCAGCCAGGTATCTCTCGACGGACCCTTAAAAAGTCCGATAGCGGCATTAAACTTCATCCCTCGTCATTGCAGCCCGCTATAAGTAGGCCTCATTTCTCGGGATTCGCAAGCCGTATCTCAAACTTTTTTAAAACCGCCCGTTAAATGACTTTTTACGAGTTAATCTTTTATTAGGACACGAAGAAAAGTAGAGGAAATCGCCCCACGGTTTCTTCGAGCAATTCTGGTTCTCAACCCTTATTTGATGACTTTAGCTGGAAACAATCGTCAGGAATCAGGGACGCCCCTCACGCGGTGCCGTCAGCATCCGCAAAACGACATAAATGGCGACCGCGGCGGCCAGATGCTTCAAAGTGTGTCCGCTGATGGTGCGGCCCAGAATTTCGAAGATCTCGCCGTCGAAATGCTCGAAGAATTTGGCCAGTGCATACCAGGCGACCACCCAGAGGATATAGCGCCCGGCGGTGTAACGGTGTTCGGGAAAAAGCGCGCAGGCGAGCGGCATCGCCACCATCGGATAAAACTGAACGATTCCGTAGAAGCGCAGATCCCCCCTTCCCAGGGACTCGGTCCATGACCAGTAGATCAGACTGATGACGCCGAGCCCGATCAGAATCGGCAGAAGCCAGGTGTTTCCGGCACGGGCGTCGATCCGGTCCGCGATGATCGTCGCGCAGAAGGCCATGAACGCAAACACCATGGGCAGGCGGTCCCAGAAAAGCCGCTCGTTGGAAGGCGCCCAGTGATAGTAGGCCGATCCAAGGCTGACCAGGGCCACGGCGGCAAATAAAACCAGGTAGGGCCGGGCATCCGACCGCTCTTCAAAGATCGCCGGGCCCCTGACACCCAACACCGTCAACATCCCGAGGATACCGACGATCGCTAAACCGGTGTTGGAGACGACGTCGTTGAAGTTGGGAATCCCCAGGAACGAGCGGTTGTCGGCGAACAGATGGTAGGCCGGGTCCTGGGCAATGGGATCCAGGAATGAAAGGCCAATGAGACCGGCGACGAGCAGGCCGATCAGAATGGATATCCGCAGTGTGAAGGATCGATCGATCATCGGCTCCTTATGATGGCGGGTGAAGCTTTACACTCGGAATGCGAAGAAACCATTCTACACCCGGAAAATTTGGCAATAATTTTTTTTAAATAAT
>JAAUYG010093668.1_pt1 | contig 14532 bp, 12 predicted proteins | sample 7278091 | NCBI WGS metagenome assembly JAAUYG01 (sample SAMN14350201, study PRJNA611818) | marine sediment metagenome | isolation source: surface marine sediment (0.6m) | place: French Polynesia: Moorea | collected 2018-08
GGCACGGGGGGTGGCACATTTCTTGGGGGGTGGCTTTTTCCAGGGGGGTGGCAGCTCCCTGGGAGGGGGTAATTGTAGTCCTGACTTCGTTGATAGCTGGCAGGGGGTGGCATCCATGAGGGGGAGTAAACCATAGGTCTGGTCGAGCCTGAACCACGGTCTGCTCCAAAACTACTTCGCGCCTTTTTCAAAGGCAGTGAAGTCATAAAATGCGTCACCCGCAGCTGCTTGCCTTTCACTAAAACACACACAAGTAATTACTGAATTCGCATGCAGGCTTGAAAACGTCTTGGGTCTCTTCGTCCCTCTATCAGAGACTCTTGATACTGTGGAGTACCCTATTGTTGAATAGCGTTGGCACAACGTGTAAATGTTTCCATCTGCGATTCATCCTTCGGTCGATTCGAAATATTGTCACAACAATAACCGCCACAATAGCATAAAGAATGATGAGAGCAATGCCTCCAATGATATCAATGGATCTCCAGGGGTGTGATTTGTGAGATGGTTCTATGTACGGATCCGAGCCGCTCTTGGAAGAAGCGAGAGCGCCAGCCGATGGAACATAGGCTGAAATAAAGAGAATGCATGAGAAAGGCTTTCAAATTCAAGTTATCATGATTCCTACGTGAGACTGAGGCCCAGATTCCAGGAATTTAATTTTCAGGACCCACATCCAGAACGCATTTTCTAACTGGAAGGTGGACATAAAAGAAAAAACAGAAAAAAATTCTAATCATTACGGGCTCCGGGACAACCCTTGGGCCAAACCCCTGCGTCCGCTGTAGTTTCTTGTTGACTTTTGTTGTTCTGATGATTTGTTCTGGTTCTAAACGCGCAGACTTCAGGGATGCTTACTTTCTCGCTTCACACAAGCTCCTTTCGCCCACAGGTAGCCTCGGCCGCAACTGAAGGACAACCCCTTGTCTCCTTTGTAGCAAATGATGTACCGAGATTTACTGTGCGGGTGAGCATACGCTCCTGATTTCTTACCGCGACAAAAATCTGAAAATGAAACACGGAGTTATCAACAGAATGAATGAGCAATCTGCAGAAAAGGTAAAAATCAGAAACATGCAATCTGTAGTCGGCGTATCTTCAACACATGGATGTCCAAGACATCAATCCAGCTTTGGTCTTTTAATCTGTTACCATTGACTGGTTGTCCATTTTTGTCAGACAATCTCAGGCCTTGTGTTGGTTCCTCGTTCTCCTCAGTCGTTTCCACGTTTACTTCGTTTTCGCTGCCGTAATGCTCGTGGGAGTTGTCAGCCAGAGCGTCTGCTGGGCTCTGCAGCTGCATGGCGAAGCCTCTATAATAGTTCTTGACCGGAAGTTGCCTGGCACTGGGTGACATGTACTGTCTGCTTCCAGGTTCCTCCAGATGTTTGTTGGGGTCTTCCTCCTCCAATAGCAGTTCGCCAATCTGTTGTCCGCCGAGAGCGGATTGTTGTTCCATGTTCTGGAGATGCTGCTGCTGTTGCATCCAGCGTTCCAGCTGGATCTTCATCAGCTCTTCCTCGCTGATCCCGGGTGGAATCGCGTCTCGTGGCGGAGGCTGAGCAGCGAACGGCCCGGGCTGCTGTGCGTTCTGAATGGCTATCAACCGCGGGGCAGCCTGAGGTTGAAGTTCACGGCCTCCGCCAAAAGGGTTCTGGAAAATTGACACACAGTGAGGCCGTCTACCAACTAATTTAGAAAATCCGCCTTTTCTGTGATTGGCACTTGATCACCATTGACCGTTCATACTTCCAGACATTGCGATGAACATGCAATTGAGTCATTGATCACTGACCTGCGGTTCTTGAAATGGTCTTGCGTTGCGTTGGTTGGTGTTCGGGAACGATGATTGTTGCTGCTGTCGAGGTCGATTAGACATTTGGCTCAGCCGCTGCAGCTGCATGAGCTGTTGCTGAGGACTCATCTCGGGTACAGAGGATCTCCCGGGTGGACCTGGCGGTCCTGGAGGTCCCGGTGGACCCGGGGGACCAGGCGGTCCTGCAGGCCCAGCCTCACCCTGTGGACCCTGAGGCCCCTCCGGTCCGGATGGTCCTTCTGGCCCTTGTGGGCCTGGTTCTCCCTGTGGACCTGAAACCACAAGCGCCATGGGACATCACACAACAAGCGATCTGAATTAGGATTTGCTTAACACTGTTTCATAGGTGCATGTTCAGGTGCTGCATGATGCAGGAAATGGGAGGACAACTTGATGTTTAACCCAGTTCAGAGGCATGACTCCATTAGTTGTGAAGGTATATACCTCCACTCAGTCAATTTTTCCAAGAATAGCTAGGGCGTGAAATTTGTCAACAAAAATTTGGGATGGTGGTGTCTGGGGTCTGGAGGCCCCCTTGTGCGCCAATGTCTGCAGTGCCTACCTGGTGGCCCAGCTGGACCTGGAGCTTGTGCTTGTCTGGCAAACTCGTTTCGTCTCAGAGGACCGTGCATGTCGAAGTGATGCGAGTTGAGTTCGCGACTGTCGCTTTCGTCCACATACATCCTGTTCATTTCAAACTCCAGCCCTGGGGTCGGCGTGGTCTTGGGTTTCGGTTTAGGCACTGGCGTAACTGTAGCCAGTGGTGGCATTAGGCCTGAAGGAAACAAAACTGTTGAAATGTAAACACGTTGCACATGTAGCTGGAAGATACACGACTGGCTAAGCTTTTATAGGCATCCCATCATTTCCAAATCAGCAAGCATCAAATTTATTTTCTGGTTTTCCCTGAAAGAACGTTCCCTGAAACAACGTGCAGAGTAGAGCTCGTGTGACAGGAAGGATGAAACCGGAAGTGGATCGGTGGACGCAATGCTTTGAACACTGGTGCTGAAGCTCGAGTTCACATTTCAAACCAGAAATTATTCTCCGCACAATGTGAATGCTTGTGTAGAAGCAACCGCGAGAGGAGGATAGCATTCAGAAAATGGAACCTGTACTGGAAAGGACAAAATTTTGCTATTTCAGGGAGAAAGGACAGAAAAGGGCAAAAACCTTTCTCGCAAATGTATGCTCCGAGTTGTCTGGTGTCTGGTAGATCATTCCATCCCCGACCACTGGACGCAATGTAGTGTTCCACACCTGCGTCATTGTCTGGCTGCTCTGTTTGCAAGAGAAAACCAAATTAAAAACATACGGCCCTCTGAAGTACAAAGCAATAAATTACAACAAAGGTCGAAACACGCAAGTCCCTCAAGGATATGCCATGGCAAATGATGATGATGCACCGCGGCCATTGGCGTCAACAGTCGCTGGTACAGGGAGACCGCAGGAGCTAATTGCTTGTCATTTCTCTGTTCTGTGATTTATTGGCTTCTGTTACGAAGCAGAAAGGCAAAAGGTTGACATCGTTTTCATCTTTTTTGCGGGTTTCCTTCTGCTGCTTGGGTGAAATCGGGAAGACAGACACAACCTTGTCGCCAGCGCGCCAGCTCGGGCAGCAGGTGGGAGCCGTCCACCCACATGAATTCGCCTTCATTCGTCGCGTCAGTCAAACCCAGCCAGTACTCCTCGTAACTCTTCATGCCTGTTTTCTGGAGACAGGATCGAAAGCACAAATGGGAAAAATCTTAAAGGTGTTGACAGATGTCAGATCTTTTTAGCCTCTAAATTGGCGCACACTCAAAACGCAAGAGTCTTTGACCGCACCTTGCCACTTTCGGTATCAATTTGGCACAAAACATTTCACAAAAAAGCACTGTTTTATTTAACCGGGTTGTCAGAAAAAAAAAAGTGTCCCGTTTCATTTTGTCTGTTGAATCGAGGTGACTTCGGTCAAGACAGAATGATCAACCATTCTTGCGATTCTCTTTCCTGACCTACTTCAGTGTTCATTGCGCTGCGATTTCAAGAAAATTACCATCTGATGCATTTAGAGAATTTGCCTTTCAGCTGAAGATGAAAACACAAACTTTCATGATTCTGTCGATGATGACTTGTTCCTGGGCTGTGTTGATGGACACGAGGTCGGAGTCGAGGGTCAGACATCTCATGCGCGCGGCCAGCCACGTCGCTAGGTGGTTGGTGATCGGCAGGTAGCACTTCCTGCCTCCGCGCAGCCAGCCATCCGCGCAACCACCACCTTCAGATTGCGAATTTTATCAATTGCAATGAAACTGCAGAAAGGTCTGTTTCTTGCATGGCGAAGAAATCTTTTGAAATGTTGCAGTGGCCGAAACAAATGCAGAAAAAAACCGCATTTCTCAGATTGAAGTTGGACTGCACAACAACAGAGCTGGAAGCGTCCCAAAGGCTAATAAGACTGCCTTTCTCGAAGGAAGGCCTGGCTGGCTGGAGAAAATGATTTTTCGTGTTCTGCACAAAGCAACATTCTGCCAACAGAATGTCGGATTTATCACTTCTAGTTCAATAATTTGAAATGAAATGAATCTCTTTTCTGCGCGTTTCGCGCCAGGAGCTTCAGATTTCACGAATTAAGGCCTTATTTGGCTCAATGGGCAAGTTTGCTTGTGCGTCCCTTGACCAGAAATGGTCAAATTTAATGACCAAGAAAAATGACTTTTTATGTAAATTAAGCCGACACCTACCTTGGTATTCTTTGAAATGATTCCCAGTGTCTTTTCCTTCCGTTTTAGCACAAACCAAACAGGAAATAATCACTACAAAACATCCGATTTGTGTCATTTGGAAATCTGTTTTGACGTTTCCTCACTTATGGTCAACTCAACACATCCCAAAATATTTTTTGCAAGTTGTGTTGTCAATGCATATTTTATTCGACAAAAATGGGAACAGATAGAAACGCACGAGCAACATTGACCGTAAAACAATGGCCTGCAAACAAGTATCACTGGCGTTAGATCTATACCAATGGATGACGATGAATAAAAAAGACAATAAAACTATTTTATCTCTAAACCTCGCGTGATAAACGGAGCGTGTTTGCCATAGGGTGCACCATTAGAACAGTGGTCCGTTCGCGTTTAATAAATTGCTGGACTGGGGCCTTTTACAGCATGTTCCACACGAAGGACCATGTGGTCTTCGCTAATTTTGGGCAAAGGTTTTGAGTACAACTGCATAGTACAACCTGCGTGAAGCAATTTAAAGAAGTTGAACACAACAAAAACCTGTCCTGGATTGTCATCATTATTTCGTCGTTAAAGTCACCACCATGGTGTAACTGGCTCTCTGCATGGTGTGAGAGAATGAGAGAAAACGCAGGGAAACTCATTTTAGCATTCAAAACAGGCTGCTCTGCTTTCGTTTGTGCATCAATTTGACCCGAGTTGGACAACCATTTCCTGATGGCTGACGAGAAGGCCGAAGTTTTCCTAGCTTTTAAATTAAAAGTGTCATTTCCTCACAGCACATGTTGACATTTATGAATTCACTTGGCCAAGGTGATTGGCATTTATTTTTGCAAATTTCGTTGAGTGATACAAGCAAGGGAGCTGCATACCAGTTTGATTCTCACAGGACTTTCTTAGATCATAAAATGGTAGCGATTTCATACATTTGAAAATTGCATTAATAGATTCGTCCAGATTATTTATTAGAATCCGCTTTGTCAATGAACCAATTAAATTAAAAGTTTGCACATAAAACGCAAGACTTGCTTCAGGGGAGACTGCATCGTGATTGTTTTAGAATATGCAAATTGTGCTCAACGTTTTTTTGTGAAGTGAACTTCTTCACTTTGAACTTATTTCTCGTTTTGGATATCAAATAAGAAAAATTCCAGAGGAAAAAAATTTTATTTACGGATAAGAATCACATCTGCTTTGAACATCATCGGATCTGCAGCTATACATTGCGCACCATAGTGCACAGGGATGCCTGAAGTTTTGTGATGGACCTGGAAAAGTCGCGGTGTGGTCATGCAGGAATGCGTCAGGAGGAGTGAGGTCCTGCAAGCCGCACCGCAACCTAACGGGATGTGACATCACACACGCACGACACACGTAACGGACAATTCACCTGGCTATAAAACCGGACACAAATGAGAGCAATTCAATTGTGAAAGGGCATAGCTACCAGTGACCCTTCCCGAGCCAACGCCACTCCTTCGCGTTTTGGATACTCATTCGAACATACTGGGCATTACTCGTGTTCGAGATAGCATGCAACAAATCACTTTTAACAATACACCATTTAAAAGTCAATTGGCCACACGACATTGTGCAAACTTCTCGAAACAATGACTTGTAACAGGTGCACGCGCCTGCTTCCATGTGAACTATTCGAGATGGGAAGAAGTAGGAACGACTAACTATAAATGCAAAATAATATACTTGCAATGCGCAGAAGTCGTCACTGAGAGAATTTATGATTAGGTGTCGATATTTAATTGTGATTGACATCAACTCATCTTCATTTATGTCGTTGCACAAGATACTCATAACAGACAACGGATAGTAACTTACGGACATGAAGATTAAACTTCACCATAAGTTTATCTCCTTGGATTATTTAAATATCTGTTTTCTGTTGTTAACATTTGGAACACAATGTAAGGCAAAGAGCCCCAAAGGTAAGTGATGTTTTCTGCATTACAAACCCCTTGCACGAAAGCGGAATCAAGCAGATCGCCTGAAGCGTTTTCTTACACTTCATCACTTGATGCGGAATTACCTCCGAAGAAACAATGTGAGTTACACACAACAAGATGAAGTCCATCTAAAAGCCCCTCCCGCTGGTGAAGAAAAGACACCAGTGTACATGGGTGGTCATGCACACTTCGTTCCTCATCAAACCCATGAAGTCATCATCGTTGGTCCTTTTCCTCATTCACAATCAGAATACTCCTGACAAACAATTGACAAACATCCACAAGATATATAAATTCAAATGAAACCAAATTGTGGGATCATTTGTTTCTGAACACGAATATGATTCCAGTGACCAATGAACGTTGCGCCCTGCTTCACTGCAAGGGCTCAGACCCAAAGAAAATCAAAAGCCACAGTCAGACACAATTGTCAACTGAGTTTCGGCCAGCACAGATTGCATCGCTGGTTCTTTCTTCAGGAGCTTTGCAAGAACAAGTCTGGTTGTGTGAAGTGGCAAAAGCATGCACTGTTCATCTCGGTTTTATGATCTGGATCTTTTTTGGCAGCGTATTGAACGCAACTGCAAATGAGTATCCCAATCCCAATTACGCTCTGCCACACACGAGACGAGTAAGAACAGAACCCAAGGGCATGTGAGGACCAATTGCAAAGAGGGTCTTCAGGTTAGATGTCCTTGTGAACAAGAAATGTCGCAGAAAGCAAACAGTCACAAGAAAGGTTTGTTGCTTTCCAGTCTTTGCCTCTTAACACAGAATACAGCTGCAGACGCGGCTTCAAGGAGATAGAAGGGACATGCATGGCCATGGTGAAGTACGACAAGGGCGACGACCGGTCCTGGCAGAGCGCTCGCACCATCTGTGTGGGTCTGGGCGGAGACCTCGCTTCATTGTCCTCACCCAAACTCATCATGGCGGCTGACACCATCAGAAAGGTACCGTGCAGGGTGTCAGTTCAACTTTGAGAATCAAACCAACGGCCCTGAATTAGTTTCAATTAAGGTTACATTTTGCTCTCAGTTGCTCTTCTTTAACTGGAATAAACATCAGGCGCAACCATCATTCCTAATTTCTTCAGTCTGACAAGATTTGACCAAAGCGCCACAAGTGGATGCAAAACGGAAAATTGAGTGCCCATAGCTGCAGCACAGGCTCGTCCCTGACGAACGAGCAATTCTAACTTCGGTTTGTCAGTTTTGAATCTTTTGGCTTCTTGTTCCCAGGCAGCGAAGATGACTAGCTTGAACATGTACTGGATCGGACTGACAGACGAAGAGAAGGAGGGGAACTTCAAGTGGACCTACAAGGAGTATCTCAAGCCCACGGAGTCTCCTTGGCTGCCAGGTACCGTAATTATCCGTGCCCGTGCCCTCGTATAAGTCGCACCCGCACACAAGACGCACCCTCTCTTTCTTTCTCTTTTCTGAATTGGAACAAAATCTATTCAAAATGAGCACCATAAAAGACGCACACGCATCCCAACTGCTCAGTTGTACCCCAAGGTTGGAGTGTCAGTCTTAAGGTTGCCGGGAAATACCCACCACCACCAACATAACAATTATTTGCATGGTGTCTCACAAGTGCATTCAAGAAGCCACTGGATGCCCGCAGGGCTGCGGGAATCTGCGGCCTGCAGATTTGTCCGAAAAACTTTTTTGTGTTTTCTTTCCTGAAATATTAATTAATTGAACAGAATACTCAGAATATGCCCAACCATAGCAACATATGAAGGCTCAACACAGCTACAATCGGCAAATATATATGTGCATCGTATCTCTGGATGAAGGCTTTGTTCTGCGCAAAGGACCAAAAGTCCCCAAACGAGAAACGAATTTGCACACACGCTAAGTCCTTCACTCCTTGTTGTTCTGTCGCGGGGGGGGGGGGGGCTAATTCCATGAATTTTGACAACGGGGTCATACGCTCCAAATACACTTGCGTTTTCGTGATAAGTACCAGAGTGTTGATGATACCACCAAGAAACCTCTGAAACACAATCAAGCACAGCTCTACGAAAATGTCACTAATTCCTCCAGCAAAACATAACCCAGCCCAATAAGAAGGACACTCGTCTTGGGACCAAAAAAACACCAAAATTTCATCAAGACAAAAACAGAGGGAACGAGAATGATACCCATTTTTCCCGACATGACAAGAGGTGTTTCTTTCCTTCGTAAAAACTTCACGCATGTCCGCCAAATTGCAGGAGAGCCGGAGACACTCAATGTGGATGAAGACTACGTCGCAGCATCTGGAATCGGCTGGAGCGACAGGACAAACAAGTGGACGCGATCCGTCAAGGGGGACGCGGTGGAACCGTCCGGATTCCTCTGTCAAACAGGCAATGACCACGCATCCAGAACAGCCTTGAGAAAGAATTAGTGTCAGCACAATGACAGGGAAAGTTAATCAAGATTGAGATCCCCTGCCAGTTAGGTTCTAATGCATCTGCAGCACACAGCAGGACTCATTCATCGGTTGAAGTGCCAAAATGAAAACCCTCAAGAAATCTTGAAGAACAAGGGGAATAAAGCACAAATTATTCCACTGCTCACTGGTGGATTCAGACTCGTCTACTTCAGTGTCTCCAGATTGTTGAGCTTATCCAGATCTCTCTTTACGATTGGACACATGTATGTTCACTGATTTTATCTTCATGAAATGAACTCGCCCTCTCTTTTTTGTCACACTTTCTTTGTTCAACATTCCAAGAAAACTTTGGTCTGTTCGTGAACACCAGTGAATCCTTAGTTGTGAAAAATTAACTTGTCTTTTTCAGATTTGGTGCGGCCAATATCCGCGAAGGACGAACGCTCAGCCCTACCAATGACCCTGGAACAAAAGAAAGGACTTTTCAAAGCAAAGAAGCAAAGCCCCACCAAGCCGACCAAGTCCAAGAAGAAACTTTCCGAGTTCCAATCTGCTATCGTCAAAAAAGATCAACAGAAGATGTCCGATGAACCGTCGCAATCAAAAGCTGAAACCGCTGACGATTTTTACTATCCCAAGAATGAATATAGTGGAGGGTACGGAGGTCAGGGTAGGTCATTTTCATCTGACGGACGTCAGCAGTTCCAGCCGCAAGTGAAGCAAACCGACGGATACAACGGAAGATCCACTTTCCATTCTGGGTACAAGACAGGGCACGTGCATTCATACCCACCCAGAGGTGGAAACGACTTCAAGAGCTCAAGACCAGTTGTCCAAACCTATGAACCTGATCAAAACAATTTTGGCCACAACAACCAGAATTATGGCCACAGCGATTCCATGCCAAAAAAGAACTTCCAGAAGACTAAACCAGGGTACTGGTACAATGTGAACAACAACCAGAACAACTTACGCGACAATGGATTCCGAAATGAAGCGAAGCCACAGTACGCGCCACAACCCCGAGATCCCTACGACAAGCCCTCACGAGTCAGCGCTTATTCGCGCAAAATGGAGAAGCTTGTGGAGGCGTTCAGTATGTACGCGCGGGAGGCTCCTCCTCCAATGTATGACCCAAACAAAGATGGTGGGTATTCACATTTACTTTTTTCTTTCTCAACACACACACACACACACACACACACACACACACACACACACACACAGAGAAACGAAAAAGAAAAATATCCAAGAAAGTTTGTGCGGCAAGAGGTCAAACGACCAACTGTTCAATGTCCAAATGGGCCCCTCTTGCTTTTCCAGGTTTTTGCAAGAAACAGAAGCCAGGCGCGCACGCCCACCCGTATGATTGCAACAAGTTCATCATCTGTTATTCCAACTACCTGGCCACGGAGTTCAAATGTGGATACAACAGAAAATGGAGCGGGAACACATGCATCGAAGACTCAGCGTGCAATCCCATGGGTTTGTACCTTGAACAAGTAGGCTTCGTCTGCGTGAAGGCCGAGCGCGCCCACAATCATGTGAAACAGTCACGTGACAACCTGATACCCATCACGTAATTAGGTCATGTCAGGGGGATCTGGGGAAGGGCGGGGTCCCGCACGACTATGACGACCAAAAAAATAAGAGATTTTCTCCTTCATGGAAAGATACCAAACAGACTCAGCAGACATAAGACGTGGAAAAAATGCGTGCGTACAAAGGCCAAGTTCTATGAGGCCACCACAAATTGTCCAACAAACTTTTTGTTCTGTTTGCGTGCAAAACATGCGCACACCTGCACACACGCACGATTTGTTCCTAATCAAAACATGATTTCTCATTTTCAGTTGTGAATCGGAGGAGATATTACGACCCGAATGCAAATGCGAGAAAGATGAACGATCCTGCTGCTGAGTCGACAACACCACCACCCACGACAGCAAATCCCTAAGTTCTGTCACATTCGCTTAAGTTCCCGTGACAATGTTCGTGTCATCGTGTGTGCTTACACTTCGCCTCATAATTCTGAAGCTTCATGCTCTTACAGAGAACTCACATTATTTTTATGACACATAAACGCGAACGCGCTGGACCTCGTCACCACAGGTATGGTCACCGCTTCTCGCAAAACAAAACGGCTAAATGAAATTGGCTTCGCAACAGTTTGTATTGCACAGATCCAATCATCACACAGGATGTAGACGTCTCGTGTTTACTGCCCGTAGCAACCACAACAGGGTCACGTCCGACGTCAGAGTCTGAACACGTAGGAATCTGTTGTTGTAATGTAGCGCACCCACCTCATTGGCACGTAAGAGTGCTCCCTGTCAAACACTCGCAGGAAGCGGATTTGCAGATTGGAAGGCGTTGACCCGGAGATCTCAAAGTTGAGCGCAGCTGGTCCAATCTCCTGTACGCGGGCCGCAGTCACTGTAGGTTGAAACAACTGAAACGAACCAAGACAATGAAATTCACTTTTTGCTTTGTATCTGATATTTATTGGGGACGTTTTTCTTCTTTTTTTTCAATCTGTTTCATTGTGCAAAAAAGAGACAACAGGTCAAATTTCATCTGCTGCAATCCAACAGTCATGTGTTGGATGTGTTGTCATCAAGAAATGTGAACGGATATTAACGACATTCAATTAAGGCGAACTGAACGCCGCAGGCGAAAAATGAACAGTTGTAAGTTGTTTCTCAGTGTGGCTTGTCGCAAATATGCAATGTCCACAAAATGAAAATGTAACCAAACAAGGAAAACATGGAAAATTATTTTTTGTAACCCCCGCCGGGACACAATCTTTTGACAGCACTTACTTTTGACAAACGGAACCTAAAATTTAGAAAACGGCACGAAACTAGACTTTATTCAGGGGTGGAAGCAAACGGAACATGAAACACGTGTGTCTCAGTTGTTTTTGTTTGCATCCCCAATAAGTTTACTTCAATTTTGATGCAGATGGACTTCAGGACAAAGTTGAAAGATGTTTGAAAGAGTTTAAGTTTCTTACTTTGAAATTGCCAGACACTTCTGATTTCCCGTAGACCTTCTTTATGCTCCACTTCAGTCGTTTTTCTTGCGGTAGAAATTCAGCTGTCTGTCCAGGTCCACTTAGTCTTTGACTTATTCTGTAGAAAAAGAGGTGCTTCGTTTTTAACGTTATTTTTTGACACCGTTGTTATCCGCGCAAAGACGTACGACGTTTTTTAACTGAAAAATGACTTCAAACTTTGGGCTGTGTCTTGTACGAGGACACTTTTGAATGGATTTGACCAATTTCGGTAGAAGATAAGAGGGGTGCGTCTTTTTGCGGGTAATTGCGTTGGTTTTTATTCTGTATGTTTATGCGTAAAAGTATCACTTTGACTGCTTGTTTGTTTTGTGTAAAAAACTGTGTTTTGTTTGTCTGCGTCTGTGTGGTCAAACTAGGCAAGGATTTATGATATGACAGGAAAGTGAATAAATCCGAATAATTTTTGCTACAAATATCTGCCGGTACTTGGGAAAAACTGACCCTGTCGTTGCTTTGGGAAGAGGAAGACTCGCAGTGACGTTCACGGCGTGGCAGCTGGAGGGGATGTCGCACCGCAGTGACAAGTTGAGCTCGACATCCCTGCAATTGAAGGGAAGAAATTTGAGAATTGGAGTGGCGTTGCACGCTCAGCGGTTTGGGCGACTCCTAAACGCGGGAGAGAGGCCTTGGAAGTCCCTGTAGGGGCAGGGTTCACCCCTCACCCCCAAAACAGCAAAGGCCGCGGCAGACATCACAACGACGTTGAGAACTGTTTTCTCTGCGCGCGCGCGCGTGCGTGTGTGTGTGTGTGTGTCCCTTATGTGGCTGGCATTTTCCTTTCTTTTGTCACAAAGGTGAAAATAGTAAACAAAAGAAAGGTGATGCCAACCTGGTGTCCACGTTGTCTGCAATAAACGTCTGCAATCTGAACGGAAGACCGTGTGGCAATTCACCATGAAGATGATAACTCATCGGAGTGAACTGCAAGAACAGCAAAGTCAAATGTTATCAAATTGTCAAAGAAGAAAAATCTTGTTCTGTCAAAAAAGAACACTTTGGTGCAAGTCAGCCACAGAAACAGTACCTCTCCTTCTGGTGGTCTGACTGTCAGGATCTTTGCGTCAGCAAATTCGTCCAGTTTGATGCAGCTGTGAAAACTACAGTCGTCCAGATGCACCATCCCACCGTATCCTGCAAAGACAATTCTACTTTCATTCAATCAAAAAAAGTTTTGTGTGAAAAAGACCACTTCCTTGAATTTCGAAAATTATCAAAAAAAAACGAAAACACGTTTTCCGAAAAGCACGATAAAATTGAGTGGGTGGGGGAAGCAAAACCAGGACAAATCAAGCAGCACGCAGTCTAAGATTGAAGATCACTTCCTTGGCAGATTCGGAACTCAGGTTTGTTCGTGCATCTTTTCTACTTTTACTCTTTGTTTTTCTCTTTCTTTGCTATCTCCGCGTTAAACACTTCACAATAATTTTGGGTGATGTGCTCCACAGCAAAACGCTTGTGTGGTTGCAAATTTTCAAATTACAAATGTTGGGAGAAACAAAAACTTCGGCCACAGCTCAGTCAGGAAGCAAATCGTGACGAGCAACCATTTTGTCGCTGAAAATCTTCAGAGATCGAAAAACCCTGTCATTCCAGAAAAATGGGTGCCTCTCAATCCACGGAAGCTCATGGGGTCGGATGCAACGGGTGCGGCATCAGGCTGCCTCCAGCAAATCCCAACTTTGATTTCTACAAGGCACTGGACGCGTGTGGGGATGATCGAGTTTATTGCTTCTGGGCCCCAAATGAGAGCGCCATGACAACCTCTGTGGTCAAGACCAACACTGCAACTTTGTCCAAAAGTAAGAAGCGCGTGGTCCCATTGAGAGCTGCATCAACTGCAGCCTCTTGATGGATAATGATAACCGATCTGATCTACACAAACTCTGATTCAGGAGTACTCGTTGAACACTTGTAATTTGCCAAAGACTCCTGAAATGTAGAAATGATCACTCAACAAAGACACCCTGCTTGCTTGCTTGCTTGAGGAATTGAATGTATTCGGCCGAATATGGCACCAAACAGCAACATCTGGTGATGTTCCAATGACGTAGGCACACACCAGGCAGTGTGCAGGTTCATGCAGCAATCCCCAAAGTGCCCTTCAATCACAATAACTGAGAGAATGTTGCACAAAAGTTGACCAAGTTGAAAGAATCCGTGACAGCACATGGTCCCATTGAGGGTCGCGTGAACTCACACGACGCGAAACAGTGACAAGCGTATTTAAACAAGCGCGCTTATCAGCGTCGAAGCTGCATGCTTGAGCAAGCAAGACCGACAAAAATTGTACAAAATGGCTGCCAAAGTTATAAAAGTTGCAAATTTGAGCCCCCATTTGACACACTTAACTGTATCCCACAGGGCTGATTTTTTTACAGTGCATAGCCCTATAGTCCTACTTTCTATGTACCAAATATGGAGGTAAAATGTTGTTGTATAGTTTCCAAGCTACAGGGCCTCAAAGTTGGCCAAAATGGCTAAAGTGGCCCATGTGGGACCTTTGGCAGCCATTTTGACCCACTTCTGATGGAGTGACAAAGTTGGTTCTATTTGCAAAAA
>JAAUYG010035789.1_pt1 | contig 14531 bp, 8 predicted proteins | sample 7278091 | NCBI WGS metagenome assembly JAAUYG01 (sample SAMN14350201, study PRJNA611818) | marine sediment metagenome | isolation source: surface marine sediment (0.6m) | place: French Polynesia: Moorea | collected 2018-08
GAGAGAGAGCACGGTAAAATCGCTGGCAGCCACTGGCTCGGCCGATCAATATTAGAACTGCCGAAAGGCAATGTGTGGGCATTCCCCGGCTGGTCGCTTCGGGTTTTAACAGCATACGGCATACATATGTATATCGGGCTGACGACTTACGCGCGCGGCCCCTCACACAATGCGGGAATAAGGTATTGTTTTGCGTTTTGTTCCCGCGCGGTCTGCACTGAAATGCGCGGGAAAGCTGTAAAATGCAGGAATTTCGCAATCGCGCGGCCTGGCTCAGACACTGCATGTACATTTTCGTATGTAGACAATACATGTTATGTTTACATTATTGTGTTCAAGGGACAGTAACGTAAATTTATGTTGGATGTTGCATCACATTGATATTATTGCATTGATCATGTTATCTAATTAATATCGCAAGAACAGTTACTTCATGTCAAAAAAAAAAAAAAAAAACCCTTGATGCTCAAGGAGTCCAGGAGTTTCTCAAGTGCTTGTTAACTTCAACATCTGTTGCTTTATATCATGTAGAGTGCTGATAACAGCAAGCCACTTCTTGAATGTATTTGCTGGAAGCTAGGATTTACCCTTATAAAAACTGGGAAGTTGGTTATAAATTAGGGGCTCTATCATAAAAAAGTATCAGAACATATATACCTCATGGTAAATTTACACTGGAGCATGTTTGTTTAATGTTTGATGTAATGTGACATACCCGGGTTATCCTGTCCAGAATGACACCATCCAAACCTATTCAGATGGAAAGAGTAACAAGCAGTTTCACTATGCTATACATGCATAGCCATTAAGTCAGGAGGCAAATCATAATTGTGTTTATGAAATTAGCTGTCACATAACACGGAAGAGCAATATCCAAAATTGCACGGAGTACATTATTAGTATGTATCAGAAGGATTTTGATGAGATCCTGTCACTGGATTGTAGTTGTTTAACTATTCACCACACAATTACATACCCCATTTTTCATGCTATATCAATCATTCAATTGTCATTAAATTGCTACCAAGTCATTGTTATCATCATAAGTAAAAGCACCCAGCCACAGTCCTTGAGACTTTCGGGTGTTGGCCTAGGTTCTGGGTGTATTTGAATTTGTTTGATTTGTCTGATGTTGTTAACATAACTTGTATAGTGCACTACGGAATCAAAATAAACTTACATTAGTTCATTGAACTTTGTGGGTCAAAAGTTTACAATATTTCTGTTCTTTCTGTTTGCAGGTATAGAAAACAACCCGGATTTCCAAAGGCAGCATCCACACAAAACCAGTGTGACGGTTACACCTCTGTCAGAAAGTCCACACTTCGTTTCTGCTAGACACCAGAGGGAGGCACCGAGAGCCGGCAACCAGTTGCCATCCCGTGACCCCAGCGGCCAGTGGAGTCTGCGACGCACCCACACTGAGGACTCTCAATCATCACAGGCATCAGGCTCACTGTGTTCATCCCGGGATCCTCTCATACCCGCATCGACGCTAAAAGACCACAACTCCAAATTCAACAGCGTTGCTGCACCGTGGGATGTAAAATCCCACAGCGAAGGCTCTGGCCATCACCGGCACTCGTTTGGAAGAAGCTCAAGGGATGAACGTTGGCCCGACGACCCCAAACCTTTACACACAGCACACAGCATTGGGAGCAATGGTGTAGGCTCCTCACCAAAGGTTCATAGTCATCACAGCGACTCGCACAAAAGCAAGTATCATGCACAATTGGCAGCAGCAAAGGAACATGACCGATTTCGTGACAGCTTAGAAGGGAAAGATTTTGCCGACAAGCTAACACGATTTGAACATCTCACACACCAGAAGAGGAACGTTTCCTCTACTCTGTCCAACTCTGTCCGTCCTGGCTATCCCGATGCTGCTTTCTCTTACCTCACCCCAGCAACTGCAGGTCATCCTCCCACTCTGCAAACCGCTTCTGTAGTGTCAGTGGCTCATCACAGGCCTGTGACCAGCACAGTGTCTGCACCTGCCTGTTCTACAGCATACCTGCCTTGCCCATCATCATCATCATCACCAGCGAAATCTCCCACGGACAGAAGTCCATTACCTTGGGAGAAGGCCTACCAGCCCGTGTCACCAGTCAGTAGTCCGCCAGCACACCTTTCGCTCGCCCAAACCTCCATTCACTCTCCGCACAGAAGTATAGCATTTCCTCAACCCACTGGTCACCCTGCAGCTCCTCGGGCCGAGTTCCTACCAAAGTTTCCTGTGGAACCATCAGACGTTCAGCATCACAGAGAGAAAGAATCGAATACCCCTGAATCTTGTAATTCACTTGGGTCTGAATCTTCACAATCATCTGGAAAGAAGACGACAAATTTCTCAGTGCAGTTAAATTTGAGTGACAGTGGTGACCCAAATGTGAATACTGTCCATGCCAACACACCTCAGGGAATCCGTGTTCTAAAGTCACAAACAGCAACCGAAGTGCCTCCACCATCCACTGATAGTGAGTCTGAGCCATTGCCCATATATGATAACATATACAAATTGCATTTGTACGCTCAGCAGCGCAGGGCTTATTATGAAAGTCAAAAGTGTACAGGTGCAGCAGAAGGCATTTCAGAGTCTGGAATAAATAAAGAAGAGACAGAAGTTAGCAAAGGAGAACCTAAGCCAAACATTAATTCTGAGCCTGTATCTGTAGAAGCTGTAACTCCTGACTCAAATAGCCAAGAGTCTAATGTACTCTTAGCTTCCAGCAAAGATACAAGGGTATACAAAGCTACAACTTCACCAGGTTCTAAACAAGATCCCACTGATGTGCCAAAGTCATGTGTTGATGTAAGGACTGTTGAAGCCAGCGAAAGAACTCGGGAGGCAATAGCAGTTGAAGAAGGAAAACAAGAACAGGTGAATAAAGCCGCTACAACAAAAAAGCCGCCCTTGTTTGGTTTGACAAAAGGCAAAGTCAAATTTGCTGATGTGGATGAAATAATCAGTAAATCCAGTGACAAGAAGGAAAAGGTCAAAGTGTCCAAAGGTGAGAAATCACATATTCTTGGAGTTAAGGCAAGAAGGGGTTCAACAGAATCTGATGCCTCGTCAGGGTCTAATAACTCGTCTGTAGGGTCTGCAGAGTCCAAAGCTAGTGTTCGTAGCAAGGATTCCACAGACTCAAGCAAGGACACAAAATCTGAGCAAGTGACACAAGAAAGGGGAAGAAGTCTCAAGAAAGCATCAAAATCCCCCGAAAGAAGTCGCAAAGGTCTAAGAGGTGTTAAAATATCCCCTGACAGGTTACGTGGGCTTTTCAAACGTTCACCAAGTCCATCACCAGATAGATCAAAGGGAAAAAAGGACAAGAAAGATTCAGCTAGATCCCCTAGCAAATCAGAAACAACTGAGCACCCTAAGAGCAGCAAAGGAAAGAAAAGTGAAGCATCATCAAAGAAAATAGAGAAAGAATCGGAGTCAAAAACTGTTTCAGACCATCAGGCACCAACAACAGAAAATATTGGGGAAGAAACTGTTCTGGTCAGCGAAAAGGTAGTGGTTTTAGAGAAAAGTAAGGATCCCGAGACAGTTAAACCAGCACAGGAGGAAGTTGAGAGCACAGAAAACCAGCAGGCAAAAATTTCTACAGGTGAAATCCTGAGAGGCAAAAGTGAAGAAAATACTTCTGAGAGTGATTCATCAAAATCATCCAAAGTGCCTTCAATAACCAAAGAAGATCCCCCTGCTGTGGGGGTGGAGGAAGAGCTGAAATCACCACCTGTGGTACCTCCACATGTTGATGATACACCACCTCCTTTGCCAGAGAGAATCAAGTCCAAAAGTGAGGCTAAGGATTTCCTCAAGAAGAAGGTTGAAGTACCAGTAGGTGAGAATAGCGTGACTGTAGAGAAGACCGGCCATGTCGAGCAGAATGGCTCAAACTGTGAAGTAGAGGTAAGCACAGAGGAAGATTTTCTGTCCGTGGCAATACCAGCACCTCTTCCGGATCACCTGAATCATGACTATGATCAGGTAGCTCCAGAAGAAGCAGAGTATTGTGAGGTTCCAGAAGCCAATTCAGAAGATGACAACCCATGGCGCGTTGATCTGAATCAGCGCCTCAAGCCGGATCTCAACGATTTCAAAGGAGAAAAGGTCTTCACCAAAGACACTGCCGTCACCCGTGTGGTAATACCAAGCCTTAGTCAGACAAAAGCCCCAACTGTTGTTATAACCAAGAAAGACAATGAGGAGAGCACTTCAGGATGTTACGACCTCGGTAAAGACCAGGGTTCTTTGAAAAAAAGTCCTGCCAAAAGAGACAGTGGTGAAAAAGGGAACTCACTCAAGAGAGATAGCAGTAGGAAAGGGTCAGGTGACAGTGGTAAAACTGGTTCACTGTCAAAACTGAAGAAAAAGCTGGATAGTTCAAGCTCCGTGAAGTCAAGACCAGATTCTGCATCATCAGGATCCAGCAACAAACGTCCAGACTCGGCAAAAACTGAGCCCAAGCCAGACCTGAAAAGGCAGGATTCTGGGTCCAAATTGAAGGACATCGCAGCCGAATTTAAAAGACAGGACTCGAAAGCAAAAGCTGACAAAAATACTCCATCGAGTCAAAGGTCTTCTGATGTTGGATGTAGATTAGCAAGGCAGGGTCCAGAAACATCCAAGGACAGGAGAGACATTGCCACTGCCGGAAGCAGTAAAGATAGTGAGTGTGTAAAGGAACCTGGTGAACTGACTGTCACTGTAACGGAGGTCAAACACAGGCCCCAGCACCTGACGCTGGACACCAACCTAGCAGCAGAAACAAGCAGTCATCATGGTCATGGGCATTCCCCAAAGAGACAGGGCTTTGTAGCTGTGTCTTCCACTGATCTAACAAGCGAAATCTTGAGTGAGCTTAACCAAAAAGGAATAGCATCAAAGCAAGCTGATTCTGCTGACACAGCTGAAGAGGTGGCTCAACCTCCTCCCTTGCCCAAGTCTCCTCCTCCCCCTCCACCTAAGGAGCAGACGGCTGCTCCTAATTCTGAGGATAATACCATGAATCAAGGTTCTCACTCACATATCACCCTAGGGGTGAAGGTGCTGCCACATGGTGGTGGTGGATTTGGACAAAATGGCAGCGCATCGGAAAAGGTTCCTACACCAGAGAAAGATGATCCTATACCCAATGGAAACAGTACCGATGACACTGCTTCAATAGCAAGTAGCATTGATGATTTGGATGCTATAGTGCGGGGAACATTAGAGACTGTCCGGAGGCTGGACGACCAGGTAAACCTGAAGAAGGTTCAGTATGATGAGATCAGCATGGATAGTCTGGATATTGATGACCTAACGGCCAGCCAGCAGGATCTCCGCTCCAAGGCTGTGCGCATGAAGGCAGAGCGGAAACGGGAACAATACGAGGCTGCAATGGAGCGACAGAGACTGGATGAGATTCTCAGTATGTGTGCTGAATACGAAAAGCAGCTCGAGAGAGAAAAGCCAGAGGAACCTATGTCCCCTAAAGATCAGAGGAGGGGAAATGATGTGAGGAACTCAATGACGAAAATCAAAACAAATGGATCTCTGACTAAGTTGGCTTCCCCAACACAGGGACACAAGGAGTTCGGGGGAGCGGATTACAAATGGAAACGCAATTCCAGCTCTTCCACTTCAGAGGAAGAGAGCAGTGAGCACGGAACAATAAAACGCAGGCCGGGCTTGGGGAAAAATCCTCCGGTCGCTTCACCGTCTTACTTTGACATGGATAGCGATGCCAGTGGCTTTTTCAGTGGACCCAATTCTCCATTCGGAGATGATCCAGGAACTCCGTTCAGCATGGAGTCTCAGGCGTCGTCCAGTGGCTCCAAACATTCGTCATCAATGGAGGGTACATTTGAGTGCCTCACACCCACTAACACCAGCCCACGGGTGGTCCACAAGAAACCAGCCACTCCCAATGGAGACATCTGCGACCACATTGCCACCAGTGTTCAGACTAGTACTAGCGGCGGCCGCAAAAAGTCCAGTAAGGGTCCCCCTGTGCCTCCCAAAACATTTCGTAGTGGGCCTCAGTCGCCGACATCCCCGGTGAGTCCAGGGGCTATGTCTGTGACCAGTAGCACCAGTACAGACTACAGTGACCAGTCGCCAGTACCAGCAACAGCAGCACAGCGCCAGCGCCAGGCACAACGGCTCACCTCCACTCAGGTAAGATAAACCTAAATCCCCATTTACTTACAGGTTACTCGCTATAGCACATCATCATTCCAACTGCTTGCACAGATGTTGTTTCTAGTCTCGGTCATCTTTCCCAATTCCCAACTTCACCCGTACCCCTATCCCGAACATGGCCAGAGAAACAGCTGGACCAATTGGCCGAAAGTTTGGTAAAGATCGAGCTACATGTACAAATCTGCTTTCAGCAATGATAAAGCTGCATGGTAGGATCCAACTGTTTTCTGTGATGCAGTTTCATGTATCTTGAAGATATGAAACATCCTACATGGGTGCAGTATGATTAATGTTCCTTTGATATGCTCGAATCTAGTATACCATGTATACTGCCCAGTATCTATGGAATGAGCACAAAATTGCCATAAATCAGGCACAAGTAACTTTTAATTTACGATTGTTTCAAATTTACCATTTTATGCAGGCTGGAAGAAAAACAGCGATCTTTAGTTGCTAGTTGGTTTGATTTGGTAAACAATAAGTATCTCGTATTTAGGTGATCACTGATTCACTGATTGCAAAATTATTGACAAGAACTACACGCATGCTACGTGTAGTATGTACATGTATAATAATAATCCAAGTTGTGTACTACTGAACTCTGAGGTTCTCTGGGTAATCTTTATTTTGCAGAAAGGTACTCCTATGGTTATCTATTTCATAGAAGACATGCATATGCATGCTGACAAAATTAGGAAAAAACATTGTCGAGAGGGTACAGATAAAACACAGTAACCAAAATATAAGACGCCAGCTGTATCAATAAGAGACATATATACAATGATATATAGCAGAAAAAAAAAACACATCTACTTGTGCAAAGATGCTATCATTTGGATATACCTGGCGAATATCTGTAGTACCTAGCAGAGCACCTTTATTAGCACTGTCAACCACCAGGGCCCAGTTTCAGAGAAAGCTGAAGTCCAAAAACAACTTACCTGGGCAAGTTCAAAGTAATCTCCTTAGTAACTATCTTATCTATGCTTAAGTTCAACTTTAGACTTTGATTTTCTATAAAACATCCCCAGATGCTTACCTGATAAGGTGGTACAGTGGAATTGTTTAACTTCTAGCACATATTTTCTGAAAGCAAAAAGCAGCTTTCGTCCAGAACAGAAGTTTCTTTTTCAAAACATGTTACTTGAAACATGTAGAACAAAGTTACCGATACCTGAGAGTCGAAACTTTTAATCAGGAATGCATATGACTATGTAGTGACTTACATGCTATATCTGCACTGTACCAAAAAAATGTTGTAGTGTGGATAAGTGCTGCCAATGGCATGCGAGTCAAGTTCTGTTTACTGTAATAGGTCATATACAGAGCTTTAGGCAAACATTGGGCATCTACGCACATTGATATTACCGACTAAAAAATTCATTAGCTGCTAGGATGTTTAATATAGATAAAAAGAAAAAAAATTAGTTATTGTGCAAGAAACATGAATATTTACAAAGCGCGTCTTGGCATATATATAACCAGGAAGTGAATTCGCATTCACAAGATGGTCTCATAAATTACGTTGGATTTCTTTCATGTTTGCAATCCTAGGTATATATGACTATATATACAAAATACGGCAAAAACCAGGTTGTTAAAATTTCTCGTGTTTATCCAGCATTACATTTCTGCATAGGATACCCACACAAATGTGTAAGTGAAAATGCTGAAGTGGTTTGAATGTCGCATTAGAAATTTTATTTGTGAAGTTTGAAGACCTTTTAAATATGCTAAATGGGAAAGCATTTTACTTTTTCTACAACGTACAAAATTGGTTTATATATGGTATGCAGTAAAAAACTACAGTATAATGATTGTTATACTGAGACATGAAGTGCTATTAATTATGCATACTTAAATTATTTAAATGATGTTTTGTATCCTTTGTAGGACTACTTTTGTATACTGCATGGTTATGTCTGTGTGTCTGATATATTTTTTTCTATGGGTGGTGTCTGTGTGAAAGGATAAATAGACACCACAATTATATAGATGCACTGGGTGTATTCTGACCAAAGTGGGCAAAAGAGATACCGGTAGCCCAAGTATCGTCCGCTGCTGTGTATGCATTCCATGTATTTATATATTTTAATAGCAGGTGGGTGAATGTAGCGTGGGCAGGGCCTCCAAATAGCATTAGTTGCGAAGTACAAAGGTGAAGGGCTTCTTCTATGATGTAACAACTTCCACCTTAACCGCAGCCAAAACCACTAAATTGTGTATGTGACGCTCAATTCCAATGTCACCAGGTACATCTATAGGCGGAAGTACATGACCATGTATTTTGGCACAGCATGGGAGAGGACTAGCAATACTGTTACTTTATGTTCACTGCATGCTCTGCAACATAGTCAATGTAAAAAGAAATTTTATAAGGTATTTTGTTTTGGGCATCCATTCTAGTAGAAGGGCACATGGTGTAATAGGTGCTACAGTAGTAGTTGAGATGCCAGAGAGACCAAAGGTAGAAACAGCTAGAACATGTAGAAGGAACATGAGGAACCCAGAGTGGTTTAACAAAATAAATAAATGACTTATCGTTGTTATTAATTAATGCAAGAAACACCAGCAGGGAATTAAAAAATTACAAGTGTATCAAATACATTCATGACACACTACGTTGTGTATTCGAAATGTTTGGCTAGATTACAGTGCAGTTGTCTCTTTGCTGATGGCCGCTCATCATGCTCATCGCAGAGACCACCTCTTAGACTTCTCATATTGTCAAAATCCTTTGCTACTATTACCATACTGTGAATTTCATAGTAGTAGCAGCAAAGGACCATGCGTTTAGATCTTCCTAATGCCAAAATCCACCTCTCTAATGAGGCCACAATTTCTTTGCATAGATACGGTGGTGTTAATTGGAAAGCGGCTACTGTATATGTTGAACATCATTGAATAGATCTTATAGGTGGGTCAGCCCCGCTCATTGGCTGAACAGCAGGATAAGTTAAAGTTACAAATATCCCCATCACATGGAGGAGAGCAGTTATGGACTATGCCCAAGTCTAAACTAGGTTATGGTAGGTGAAATGCCTTTGTTTGTTGCCAAGGAATAGTGATATGATGTTGATGTCTTGAAATTTGAATTGTGCTATGACTCATGAGTACGAATATAATAATATATTATTTTTTTTAAACGATCTCGGTAATTAAGGTTCTTTTTTTATGCTCAGGAAACACAGCTAAGGATGCAGCTGGAACAACTGAAGAAGCAGCGGCACGACTGTATCCAGGAGATCGCCAGAGCCAAACAGAGGATTCTGGATATTGAGGCCCAGGAGGGCGAGGCCATGAGAGAGGTACCAGAAAATATGAAAATAGAAACCTAAAATTTTCTTGGTGTTTCTTTTGAAAAAGACTACTTCTGTTCCTGTTGGTATTGTTTCTCCTTATATATAGAAGTGCCCTAGAGGAAATTATGCAATAAAATCATACTGCGTGATCACTAGGCAGTTGGCTGATATTACAGAGCAGTTTAAATAGAATTTATTCATGTTGAATGACTTTTCTTTAAATTTATAGATGAGAAAAATATAAATTATCAATCATTTTTCTTCAGTTAGAAATATATTCGAGTTATATGCGCAATTATACTACATGTGATGATGTCTTACAAGGATGGATATTTTGATTTTAAAAAAAAAGTGTCCCTGGAAGTTAATATTAAGGGGTCTTCATCGCTATACAAATTAATTTTTTTCCAATGTGGGAATCATGAACAGTATACATGAACACCTGTAAAGTTAATATCTAGTGGAACCTTCTACATAATTCAATATTAAGTGACGCGTGTAGCTGATTTACTGTTTTGGGTTTTCCCTTTGCTGTTCCAGCTGCATGCTCTGATCACCAAGGTGAAGCATTGACCATTAATTGTGGCTTTTAACACCCCAATGTACATACTAGCTTCTCGCACTGATTAGTTAGCAGCTAGCTCTGCATTTAAAATTAAAACATGATCCCATGCTAACCTTTCATGCTTCAGCTGACCAACTATAAACATGTTTTTTGACAGAACAGTGGCTTAGTGCATCCAAAATGAATATGATTAAATCCAATATGATGAAATATATCCAATATCCAAATTTCTCTGAAGCTTAAATGGCATCTCGGCGTCACTGAGTACACGAAGTAATGTAGTCTTAGGTGCCAAAACTAATAGGTACGCTGTACATAAATATCTATTGTATTATAAATGTTTCTTTGAAGGTACTGGTACTTGTAAATTTTGATTTGGGGCTATACCATAATTTTGAAACGACTGATACTGGCTTATGGTCAAGGTGTATCAATTTGCATTATGCACATAGTGGCTATGATCTACATGTAGTCTGCACATCTTCTCATACTTTGTGATCAGTTGAAGCTATTCGAATATGTGCCGATTTATTCTGTAAATAATGTAGAGACCCAGGTGTGGTGCAGGTTAAATTTCTTTGAATTGAAAACATGCCGGTTAACACAAGTGCAGTTTGCTTTATGTCGTGGACAGAAGACACATGAAATCCTCCAAACTTAACTCAGTATATGTTTATAATAGATTGAAAATATTTTCAAAATTGTTACGAAAATGAAAAAGAAATTTGCAGGAAGAAAAAAATTTCTGCCTTCGGATTTTAAAGATGTCTTTGAGCATGTTCTGATTATTATGTTATGCTTTTATTAAAATATCATAAACCCGACTTGAAATTCCAACTTAGAAAAGCTGTGAGTGCAGACCTTCAAATTTGAAATTTCAAGCCTTGTACAAAAGCACTGTTTGAGGATTTTATGGTGTCTTGGTTGCTCGTCTTGGTCAATTAATAATGTTGCTTAAAATGACAGACACATATTCATGTCCAGCAATAAATTGTCTACTATTGCTAGAGTGTGTGAGGCAGATTCGTGTATCATGGTGTATGTGTAGTCTTTTCTTTTGTGCCTGTGGAAGAGATATTACAGTTACTAGACAATTATATGTTGCTACTGTGCTGAGATGATTTACCCTTGCACTGAAACTGCTTCATTAAACATTAAATTACGATAAAGAAACTGTTGCACTAAAATAAATCTGAGCACAGCTTAAAAACATCCATACGCCCATGTGCAATATTGAGCTACTTTACCTCATACATCAGCTAGTCTAAAGCCTTATACTCTGTGCCTTTGCTTATCGTTAAAAATTTAACCTATAACCCAACCTGCCTGATGCTTACGTTTTGGCACCAGAAGACTAGTAACTGTCAAGCTTTTTGACATCCAACCAATCCACACAGTTATAACTACTTACTGCAAACTGCTGCACTCCCTCGAATTTCTGGCATAATAGCACTGTCTGATACAATTCCTCATGTTCCTGCCATGCTTGTACATGTATTTCTGCTGTATACATGGTATAGCTGTATCCACAAACTGCAGGGGTTTAACCCTATTTAACATACATATATAAAGTATCAAATTTTGTTGAGCAGTTGTAACTTCCTCTTGTACCTCTATCTACAGTAGGACCTGTTTCATCATTGTCATATACTGGAAGCTTTAAGGCGTGATCTTCCTATTATTATCCTTTCGTTGATAACACAAATTGTTCTTTACCAGGCTTAGTAGAAACCAAAGATGAACCTAGGTGAAACTTTGAAATGCCAAGTCTTTTTACCCTCATCTCCATGCATTATAATGTTTTGTGTGGGTGTCCTCTTTCAGTTGGAGATGGAGCGAGCGTTATTAGAAGGCGAGCAGAGAGACGAGCTGGAGCAGCTTCGTATGGACCAGGAACATATCACCATGCTCAAACAGAGGCAGATCGCACTCATAGATGCAGCCATGGCCACCAGTGAAAAAGTAAGGATATGAAACAATAAAATGTTTACCCAATTCTCCAGTAATGGGAGTTTTTCAAAAATAAATTTTGTAATAAGTAAGGTAAATACACGAATGGTAATAAAAGAGTAAGTTTGATATCAGTACATGTGTAACCATAGATTACTTACTAGAAGAAAACTTAGAATATAGAATATGTGAGACAAATACTTCTAGGTACTCAGCTATTTCTTAAGAGATTTTTTGCAACGCACAGTGTAAATAATATACGTACTGGTAGTGTCCCTCCCTTAGAGGACTTTCTCTAGAAAGGACATCCCTCTTGAAAGGACACAAATTCTCGACAGCAGGTACTGTGAATGCATCCCAAAAGGACACCTCAAGTAAGGACAGTACAATGTATTCTTTGGCAGCAAGGATGTCCTTGTTAGAGGGGGACTACATGTACTGTATAAGAAATAGGCATGTGTTCTACCAGTCTTCACATTTACATTTATCTGAAAAAATAAGGAATAACAAAGGATTAGGGGGAATGGGGGTTGTTAGGTCTGTTCCACGGCTTTGAAGCTTCGTGCTCCTATGTCTTTGCATGGCTTTTCACCTTCAGGAACAGGATTGTATTGAGGCCGAACGTATCAAGCTGGAGGTGCTCGAACGCCAGCACATGGAGACGAAGCGCCTCCTGGCAGCCAGTTCCGGATTGGAAGCCGAGCAGCTCTTGGCTCAGTGTCACCATGAACAGGAGTTGATAGATATCCAGAGACGCGTGTTTGATGATCTGGAATTTCAGCAACTGGAGGTTGGTAAAGTTACTGTCAAAAGTTTAAAAATGGATGGGACTGTTGTGTATATGCTTTGAAAGACAACCTGAACACGCTTGAGATGACTATAAAAATGTGTTTCAAGACCTTTGACAGATTTGAAGTAACTGGAACAAGTACTTACTGTAAATTCATTAATGTTCGCAGGGATTAATGTTTGCGTTTTTGAGGCAAAACCATGTTTGCGGGGATTAATATTTGCGGTTAGCTCAGGTCTTGATAGTTATCTAGATACATGAATTGTTTGCGGGGTATTTATTTTTGTGATTTAAAGATGGTCGCGAAATTCGCCAAATAAATCACTCGCAAACATTAATGAATTTACAGTATTTCAGGAATGTTCTTACGAGCCAGGTTGTCTTTCAGGGTAGTGATCTCCCAAGACAGGTCATTCTGTATAAAGACACATAATATTTGAAAACTATGGAATGGTGGTCTTTCAAGCCAGGTGGTCTTGCATCAACATACCACTAAACGATATATAAGGCAAGACTGTACCGCTTAGTTGAAGTTCAAACTGTGATGGTGTGTGTGTGTTTGAAGTTTAAAAAGTTATTATATGGGTCCAGAGTAATGTGTTGCTGCACATTGGTAATTTAAGGGTAAGTGTTGGTAGCCAACTGAGCCTGTATTTTTGTGCCAAGTGCCTAGAAGTGCTGTTGGTGACAGCTTGTGTCGGGTGAGGCGGCCCTGGGACAGGTCTATTGATTACCAGGAATGTCCTAACGGGGACAACATTCTCAGCCTGTAAATGTCAGTTATTGATTCTATTTCATGGAACCTCGTGTAAATTTGCAAACATAAAAGGTTCCTGGTTGGTGTTTGAAATAGATCTGCATATCAAAACAGTAGTTCGAGCATGTCCTGGTGGTACTTGAAACCAGTTTTGCATCAGCTGTCATCAGTTTGTCTGTGGATCAAGTTATGCAACTGGCACATGTATACTATTAGTACAGGTACGTGTAACAGGTAATACTGATTGTATGCTTCGAGATAATTGATATAGAGATGGCTTGAATAAGGTTTGAGCCAGGAAAAATGGGATGCAAGTAATTAAGTTTGAAGTACTTATCAGATATTTTTATTCTAGGATACCTTCCCTGTTAAAATCTGTCTATGAATGCTACAGTACAAGCAAAAAGAATCATTTAGAGTTGAATATTGGTCTTGTGGCTATATTATGTATCGGTATTGGTGCAGTTGATCTTGACTTTGCAACTTCATGGAGTATGTATGTAGCAGATGTTATGGAGTCATTTGGTTCCAGTCAGTTGAACCAATTTCGTGTGGAGGAGTGGAAGAAATGGGATGGGGAAAAGAAATGATGCATGTTACTGTCGAGGAGCTGAGGAGACCATACATTTATTGGTGGTGGAAGTCAAATAAATGAGTCAACATAAATGACGACTGGTAGTTTGCCAGGTGTCCATCAGAAGTCAATTAATGTCATAAAGTTCTGGTATACCACATAATTATGAAGCATCACTGAATCGAAGTTGAAGTTTTGTCAACTGTTAAATTGATCTTAGTGGTTTGCTATCAGGTTGTGAAATGTTGGGATCTGGAGCCAACTTCCAGAAAAATCCAAATGTCCGTAACTCTTCTCAAGCAAGGAAAAGACTGATGGTCATAGTGAATTTAAGCCCATTCCTTGACTTGATATTTTTCTAACACCCAGCCCATGATCTGCTGTGATTTCAGACAGAGAC
>JAAUYG010163525.1_pt1 | contig 14519 bp, 11 predicted proteins | sample 7278091 | NCBI WGS metagenome assembly JAAUYG01 (sample SAMN14350201, study PRJNA611818) | marine sediment metagenome | isolation source: surface marine sediment (0.6m) | place: French Polynesia: Moorea | collected 2018-08
CATTAATAGAAAACCATATATGGGGAGTCCAGTGACACTATCACATTTGACCTTGAGTGACCCCGAAAAGTCAAAGTTAAGGTGTCGAATATGATCTAAAATTGATACATGCATAGTGAGGTACTGTGTGGGAGTTAACCCAGATTTCAATTGATTTAGTCTCCAGCAGTGAGTTTTTGACACAAGTCTGCAGAAAATTGCCAAAGTCATCCCAACTGCAGCTGTCAAGCAGAGTGCCAAGGTCCTTGGACCTCTTGTTTTAACTCTGCTTGACTATGTCAGCAGAGCCTCATGAAATCGAAATTCGTCCGTCGTCCGTGAGTGGCATCGATTAACCTCTGAAGTTATTTTATGGATTTCTTTCAAATTTTATTGTTGTTTCCCCTGGGCCATATGCCCAGACATTTTTTATGTTTTTTTCTTTCTTTTCTTATTTTTGTACAAATATTTTTTCGTTGTCGTTACCACGGGACCCTATGGAAGCGAATATTTCAAAACGATACTCCTCCTACAAATCAAAGCCGAAAGTTTTCAAACGTTTCATGAATTTTCTTACTAATGGTCCTAACAAAAGTACGTTTGGGATTTTTGAAATTTTGAAAATTGAAATGTCAACAAATTTTTTATTCGTTTTCGTTAACATAGGACCCAATGGGAGTGAAATTTCAAAACGCTACTCCTCCTACAAACAGCAGCCAAAAGTTTTCTCCTTAATTTTCCTCTCAATGATCCTCACAAAACTGCGTTGGGGATTTTTTAAATTTTGAATTTAACGATTTGTAAAAGAATTTTATTGAAAAGTTCAAAATTTGCCTATGGAGAAATCTAAAACCTCAATTATCTGGAAAACGGGCGATCGTATAACAAAACGGAGTGAAATTTGGGACTCGCTGGTAGTTCTTCAACATATATGGGGTACCTTTGGCTTTTGTAGTATTCAAGGTCGTTTTAAGGTGCTCGGGTGTACTTTCGATTTTTCGTAATTTGGGCCTAATGATAAGAGATAGGAGAAAACATTTCGAGTGGCTATAACGGCATAACGTTGAGAGATTGACATGCGGTTACTATATATATGAATAGGAAGCCATGTATGGAGAACCCAATGACACCATCACATTCGACCTGGAGTGACATTGAAGGTCAAAGTCAAGGTCACTCAGATTTTGCAGCCTTATATCTTGTAAAGGAGCAGAGTTAGGCCATATGTTACTATGAAACATATAGGAAAGCATATATAGGGAGTCCAATGACACTATCACATTTGACCTAGAGTGGCCTTGAAAGATCAATATCAAGGTCACTCTGATATCAAAGGATTATATCTCGTAGCCAAATTAGACCCTACCAGTATGTTACTATTAACCATCAATTGGAAAAGCAGCTGAGTTAGGCCATATGTTACTATTAAACACTAATAGGAAATTAGTGTTTCCAAAACCACCATCACATTTGACCTTGAAAGGTAAAAGTTAACGGTGTTGAGCATTTTGAATATGATCTAAAACTGATACATACATAGTGGGGTATTGTGAGAGTTTAGAGTTGATTTCTAGATGAGGTTTGAGAAAGTCTGCAGAAAATTGCCATGTCATACCAACTGCAACTGTCAAGCAGAGCACAAAGGTCCATGGACCTCTTGTTTTATCTATTGAATTGGTATCAAAAGCAGGCACCCAGATGTCTTCCTTGTTGTGGAAATTTGGCATTGGACTGTAACCAGTGTCAAGGTCACTTACCAAACACAATTACAGTTCCCTTCCGCACACATTGTTGCTGCATGTATCAGTAATATGTTTTAAATATTTATATTTATGAGCAAGGACTATAATGATATTAACATGATTAATGGAACCATATGATGCATCAAAGTAAATACCATAAAAAATACCTGGAATTTCTTCTCACTGAACACAGCATGTGAGGTGGGAGAACATGCTGGTACCAATGAACCCCCACAGTGTAATACACAGGCAGAGACAGATGGAGGAGAGAGAGAAAAAGAGAAAGAAAGAAAGAAAGAAAGGGAGATAGAGAGAGAACATCCACAGCTTACTGTGTAGCATAACCTACTCCAAGAATATCTGTACTATGTGACAGACTCTGAAGGACAACTAACGATTCAACCAAAGCTACTGTCCTAAACAGAAGGTTGCGTATCTTGGGTCTACTTCAAAGTGAACAATGGCTCACAATGTGCATAAGTACAAGTATCATACTGAAATTAATGCAATAAATAGAACAGTTTTATTTGAAATGTTGCCATAGACAAATCCATTGTACGAGTGACTAAATGCCCTCAAATTTTCATGCCATCCCACTTGGACATACAAATGTTTCTTTCCTATTGGCAAGACCAAATAGACATGAACACACAGCAGCTATATAACCTATTATATAACAAACAACTATATAACAAATCTTGCCAGTATATAGTTCCCTCTTTTATTAGCCATTTTTATTGATTGCTTGAACATAAATTACCATTACATGCACATATAAAGCAGGTGGCAGTGAGGTCTACCACAATTTTGAAGAGGCCTGTGATGACCCCAAATTCCATTGAACATTTAAAGGTCAGTAGCATACCTAAATATATGTTCCACCAGTGTCCCCAAATTCGAAATGAAAAACAAAATTCACACAGCCCACACTTTTACATGTACAGTACAACCTGTCTTGAAAGACCACCCCATCGGCCACAAAAATGTGGTCTGTCACAACAGGTGGTCTCTGGTGACAGGTTCAGTTATATTTGAAATATAGGTCTTTATGCCAAAAATGTGTGGTCTGTCAAGACAGGTGGTCTCTCATGGCAGTGGTCTCTCAAGATAGGTTCTACTGTATTTACACTGCCACTTGCAAAGTGTGAAGCAAAATTTGGAGATAAAGTAGATTGCTGATTCCAAACACTTTCCTCTAAATGTACATGCATAGATGTTGTTTTTGGTCTCAGTCATGTTAACTAACATGAAGTTTTTTCCGTAGCTGAGACTGGACATTTGTAGTTCTTCCCGAGCTTTCGGCCCTCACTGATGTCACCCCCCACCCCCCTGAAGAACTTCTTCTGAAGGTCAGGGATGGCCAAAAGCTCTGGCAGGGCTACAAATATCCAGTCTCAGCTCCGGGTCTCAGCTACAGTAAAACGTCATGTTATCTTCTAAATGTACTTATGTTAAATATACATGACATACACTAAAACTTTGCAAAACTATACACATCAGTGTCCCAGTGAATTTTAAGGCCTATTAAGTCAGAACAATATGGCCTTAAATGGAAGTGGTCTTAAAATGGCTTTGGCTCTGTGCTTTTGCCAGAATGAGACCAATCAATGGCTCTATGTGTATACATTGAAACCGGACTTGAGAGACCACTGCTATGTGAGACCACCTGTGGTCTCGCATGGCAGTGGCATGTTGGCAGACAGGTGGTCACTCATGTCGGTCTCACATGTCGGCAGAATCATGCCTTTCGACAGAAGGACCTACATTTCAATATAACTGAACCTGTCACCAGAGACCACCTGTCTTGACAGACCACATTTTTGTGGCTAATGTAGTGGTCTTTCCAGACAGGTTCTACTGCATGTACTGCATATTGTTACTACTGGTCCACAGTAAAACTGGGCTAGTGATAGATGTTTTTGTTTTTAGCCACTGTGGCTAAAGGATAACTTTTCTACCATATGTTTGGAATAGATGTCAGACTAGTAACTTTAAAATGCAAACATTCCAATTCAAGGCACATGCATGCATTGGATTAAATGCATCTTAGCTACTTGAAATAAATACATATTTAGCTAGCGTAAATACAGTGTAGACTTATGTAAACTACATTCAGTGCATAAAGAAAATGTCAAGGCTTCGCCATTGTGGCTAAAAGCACACCAGTTTTTCTTTTAGCATATGGCTATTCGGCTAATAGGCAGCAGAAACACTTCTCTCCACACAGCTTATCTAGGATACATTCCCATGCAACCATTTTTGTTCAAAGGACAATCTATAATTACCATATACATATTAAAGACTATAGATTTTAATTCACCATAACCACACCACCACATTAATTTAGTTGATATAATGTGTATATGCTAGCAAAAATACCTTTTCAGCAACAAAGACAAAAATATCTACAAAAACCTAAAATATAAAAATAATGCTCTTCAAATATGAAAATCTGCCAGGCTACCACCAGATCATATTAGGTACAGTATATGTCATAACAGGATAGAATGTTCTTACAAATATTTGATATCACCTGAAAAAAAAAAAGTTTATAACATGTAGAAAATTTTTTTTGATTTATATAACAGGCATAAGGTTGCCAGGCTGTTCATTATTGGTAGTCCGGAACAACACACAAAACTATAATTACCGGGGGTATAAAGTACAAAGTTTGATCACTAATAAACACAGGAAATCTGGTAAAAGTTATAGGTTCCACACTTACCTGTATACCACAACCACTGACAACAGGGAATATTTTAAACCCTTGGCGGGAAATTTTCCCAAAAGATACCCAAAAGATTAGAAAAGGCACAAAAAACTGAAGTAGGCTCGTGATTGGCCAAAGCTTTATGAGGTAACAATATGATTGGCTAAAAGGCATCACATGACAAAGGGGGGTAGTTGGCATCCAAATGAAACTGGCTATTCATGTTGCGATTTTATGGCATGAAATGCTCGCTAGGTGATGTCACAGCTCCTGGTGGAGCTAGACTACCTACTGTGAGTGGTTTGGTGGCTTCTCTGATGATTTTCAGATACCAAGCACATGTTTCTATACATCAACACATTAAGACTTTTAATTACATGAATCACAGCTAAGAACATCTCAAAGAATTTACATGTACTGCACAACATAAAACAGCTGTGATAGCTTAGCTATCCATGATACATATGAAACCAAGTTCATTCAAAAGACATGTACATATATAAGCACCAGTATTCTGGAAGTAGTTTGGTCATATTAGTATATATGTTCAGATGTTTCATATCTTGTACAACTGAAGACCTTAACACAGCCGATTTTTCGTGTTTTCCCAGCTTATTTCAATTTTTGCCAACTGTGTGTTAAGAATGCCCTCCAGTACATCGACCCCCCCCCCTACTTACACACTACTGCTTGGCATACATTTTCTGCACCCTTGACAGGAAGAATATATTAAGTTAAATACTATAACAAGTACATCGTACAGGGTATGGATATAAATACATGTACAATGTACGTATCAAAGCTTTGACTAGACTCTTGCAATTACATTGCATTCAACCATTATACTGTAACAATGAACACTTAATAGTAAGGCTTCAGTGGACAGTGCTTGAGCAAAAACATTCATATTCCTGTGGAGACTCGGAAATGTTGAACGAGGCATTCCTGTTCATCCTGTATTACATACTCCCTCCATTTTACAACCCTCTATTTTAAGACCACCGTTGATTATAAGACCGCTTGATTTGGTCCCAAAGGGCAATTTTCTGTGTAAAATGACCTTTATTTTAAGACCACTTGCAATATAAGACCACATTTTCTTGGTCCCATGGGTGGTCTTAAAATAGAGGGACCACTGTACACATTTGCACAGGACAAGCAGATAAATATGATAAGTATATGAGAGAAACATTGGTGGTCCTACCGTAACAATAACTGGGGGTAACTTCACAAACTTTAACTCTTTACCTTTAACGATAACTGAACGCGTTTTATAATGACAGAAAACTGAAACTTCATGCAAGGATACATTTGCCACCTAGGTGAATGTCAATAAATTTCAAGAACCAACAAATAAGCCGCATTGCGATTTTACATCACAGGTTACGTTCTGGGAGGAACGGAAATTCAGTCTTTTAATACAACTGCATATACAGAATGTATGTCTCAAGAGTATTGCAAGTAAATTCTTGCTTTTTGCTTTTAACAAACAAATGCATTGTTGAGAAAATGTAGAAAATGGGGAGCACATGTAGTTCAGGAAAAAATATTCCCAAAGACTCTCATGGTATCGCGATGAAATCTGAAATGACAAAAAACAAGGCTTTAATACAATGAGTACATGTAGATGTTGTTTCTGGTTTTGCTGTTGCTGAGACTGGATATTAGTAGCTCTTCTCAAGTTTTTAGCCATTACTTGCTTTTTTCAAAGGTTGTACGACCTGTGAGCCATATATGACATTATCCTACAGCGACATCCAGGGCATTAGGGGGCCGCATGTCCTGAAGGCCTGACATCACGACCCTTGAAGAAGGCCAGTGAAGGCCTGATGCTTGGGAAGCAATACTAATATCCAGTTCTGGCAATGGTAAAACTTAATGTTAAGGTTTGAATTAGCCATCACAAGATGTTAAAACCTGCCATCGACTCATAATCCTTAGGACAAGTCAGAATACCACAATAGTGTCAGGTAGGCTTTCTCTATTTATCATCTGCATTGATATAAACTACATCGTATGTCTGACTCACATGCATCCATTTAATACACTTCGTCCACAGATACTGCCAATCAAAAGCACGTAAACCCAGTTGCACCGAGGCTGTTTTTAAGTTAAATATTATAAGACTTAATATATCTAAAATTCTGTTTCAATAAATTGCGCTGATAATGTATGACATGTGTTTAATAATGCAAACAGGATACTCCAGAGAATTGTTCGAGAATGCATTTGCCATGATATTGAGCATGACAAAGCCTCACAAATGGTATACTTTTTGGATGTTTAGTGTCTACCTACATGATTTCGAGACATTTGCCGCTGCAGGAGTAGGCCTCCCCGTCCAGAGTGACGACTCTTTCGGCAGCCTCTGCCAGCTCCAACCTCACTCCATTTACTTTGCGATACACAGTGGAATCTGTGGATATCTGGCAAAAAACAAAACAAAGTTAGTACCCGTGGCTCTGTAGCGGTCTGATGCTAATACCCGATGATATTAAAAGCCGACAGGCCTAGAAGCCTCAAATCATGGCTAAGCTGCAATGATCTGCTTTGAAGTGTCTTGAATAAATGTCTGAGTCGCAGTCTATGTCACAGCACAGCTAGTTTTTGACTGCTTGTTACTTAGAAATAAATATTCTGCAATTACTTTAAGTGGAATGGAAACTAGGGGACAGCCGTGACGTTGAAGCTTCAGTTATTTGGGCTGGAGTTTTCAAAATACGTAAGTCTAAGTTTCGGTTAATGTCTCTGCAACGTGACTGGTTGAGACTTGGTCATGTAGCCAGATTAAGCTAATCCATAGAGAAAGCATTCAACAGGTTGCAGGGCTGAGGACATATAACATGTATAATGGGTCACTGTCTGCGAATTTTTTTCTGCAACTCACCATACTCTTGTCAAACTGCATCTTTGACATATCTGTGAAATGTTTCATCAGCTTCACCCTGCTGGTGCTAGCTTTGACAGCACACAGAGCAAGGGTCCGGGTCTGGAGATAAGTAGCGCAAGGCGCCGGTACATCTTTGGCAAACTGACGCTCTTCTGCCATATCCAAATCAACCAGAAAGAGGCTCATTGCCTGGAACCTCCCTGGCAAACTCACCCAGTCTGTGGCTGAAGAGGAAGAGGCACACCATATCATGATATTGCATCACTTTTCCGATGTCTGGATTTGTAGCCAACAAATTTATTGACAAGGTGTGTCTAATACTATACAGAATAATACCCAGTTATACTACATACGATTATTAATGGTTTTATATGTTACTTTCATTTGGTTAATACGTGCATCAGTCCAAACAGTTTTATACCTTCAGTACTGAATGGTGTATGGCTGTAGGTGACATCTCTTACAGGTTGAACTCCTTAGAATTTAGGCACCATAAATTGTACTATTATATAGATGTGTACTCATATTATACAAAAAGAAAACAAACACCAGTGATGAAATACTACAAATTGTACCAGCTTCATTCGTGAATGTTATTTCTATCCGTAATTGTAATAGTGTACAGGAAACTGCCAAATTACAAACTATTGGTACTCGTATGGGTGTTAAGCCCCATCAGTCACACTGAGAGCCAGACAAACACAGTTTCACACGGATCATCACAGAAGACCGTTTTAGGCAATCCAGGGTGATCCGGCAACAAAAACTTCGACAGTCCCCAAAAAGTAGCACAATGACGTGCCAACACAAAGTGCACATGAAGCAGCACGTTTAACTACAGCGCCAACACGATGTCAACACAGAGCCAACACAGACCAACATGGAACACCCTGTTAGACCCAACATGGAACAGCATCACTCAACACGGAACCAACACGAATCAACACAGAATAAACACGGATCTACACGGAGTGTATAAACAGAGCAGCGTTTTTGTCTGTTCCTCATTCGTTTGCTGTCTGTTGAAGGGGAGAGGTCGATATTAAACATTCAAGAATTTCCAATTCTAGAGAGTATAATGACTAGCATAGTATTATACTCTCAGATGCACCATGTTCTCTGCCAATAAAAGTATGAAATGATTACAAATTTCACCACTATTTATATCCTCAGATTTGCAATCTGTGCTGCAATGGGATGATCCATGTTGGCACCGTGTATATCCGTATGCGTTCGTGTTGCTCAGTGTACATCCATGTTGATCCGTACTGCTCCATGTTAATACCTTGTTACATGTATAACATGCTGGAAACGTGTTCGCACCGTCTTGCTCTGTGTACATCCATGTTGATTCCGTACTGTATCGTGTTAATACCTTGTTACAATGGGCTGAAAATGTGTTCACATCATGTTGCTCTGCATGGCACCGTACTATTCCGTGTTGACTCCGTAACACGAAGACAGCACAGAGGCTGTGTTGACTCCGTAACACGAAGGCAACACGGAGGCAACATGGAGCTACACAGAGCTACATGGAGGCATCACGTATCAACACAGAGTGGACACATTGCCAACACGGAAAAGCATGGTTCCAACTTTAATGCCGGATGAACATGGTAGTTTTGAACAGTTCAAAACAGCTGTGTTGGCTTCTCAGATCAACATGGACCATCCCGTAACATCCCGGATAACCAAGGATAAACACAGAATGAACACGGAACCAACAAGGATCACAACATGGATGAACATGGATTGCAATACTTGCTAATCCATGTTCATCTGGCTCTCAGTGTGACTGGGGCTTTAACATTTTTAAATCCACCAAAAAGATGTATATACAGCTAAGGGTGAATGACTCTAGATAAGTTTGAAGATACGAAGTAATGGTAGTCCAGGAATTGTCCCAGATTTTTGGTGGAATCTCTCCACTTTCGACAGGAGAAGATTGCAACCAGCGGCTGATGTTGATTATGACATGACCCCGGATGAGCACCTCTAGTTCAGACTGATAAGACTTCAATGTAGGGCCATCTGCCAACTGGTGTCGTATGTCACCAGTTTAGAGGATGGCCCTGCATTCAAGCCTATCGAAGGAAGCATGGCGTGTGCATTGGCTTACTTCAAACAAACTGAATGAGATCCTAGTAAAACCGCAAGACAAGACCCTGCAATAACGCTGCTGTGGGGTGGTATATAAATCATGCAATGTGAAGTTGTGAACATGGTACATGTTGGGAAAAAAAAAACAGGAGAAATCAATTAACAAAAGCTCAGGATGAACAAGGCACAGGGAACACACAAACCACCTGACCACCCAAGAAAAACTTTTAACACGAAAAAGACAGACAAAATATCTCTGACGTGAAGTGAAACAAAACTGCAGTAGGAGAAAAATCTACACGATAGGAAACACAATTGCCAGTTTAAGTTATATTGATTTGGGATGGAGAATACCAAGAAATGAGATGCAAAACGTAGGAGGTTATAAGGATCTATCGAAACAAACCACCAAAATAAGCCAGGGATGCATGCCTGGATATGCCAGCTGTCTTCCTCCAACTGGTGTCACAGGATCCAGATGGTTGTTGCGACACCACCAGCCACTCACTAGCTGCCGTCATCGGAAGCTGGAGAGATTCCACCAAACAATTTACAGAAATGAAAGGTTACCATGACCCCATGCACAGAATTTCTGTTTCTCATGCACACATGTATCTCTACATGGTCTGCTACATGTATAAATTTTATCCAACAGCCTCAATGCCAAACATGCTCTGCTGCCTCAAGCCATCCCAGATATTCGTATAAAACAAAGATTTAATACAATGTACCTACCATTTACATCTGTGTTAGACCTGAAAAGAAAGATAATGCCTCTGTTAGCATACACTGAAAACTCCCTCCAACCTCATGCATCGATATCGCAATCTGAATCAAATTCAATACTCTGCAATTTAAGACCCTCCATTTTAAGACTTGTCTGTATTTTAAGACTGACCATCATTGACACAATGCTTATGTTTTGAAAATGTACATCCCTTCATTTTAAGACTTTCAATTTAAGACCAATTTCATTCCTGACTGAATGGGTTGTCCTAAAATGCACCGAGCACTGCAATTTATTCACAAGTTGATTGCTCGAGGAGAAATCTACATGTTATTGTGACATAACTTGCACATCACCATATCTTCTAACTGGCAAGTACAGCTTCATTGCAGCTGTTGACTGTGATAATCTCACACATGGGCAGAGAAAATGGGCAACATATTGAAGCCAGGTTATTACTGGTACTCCAAAACCTATAGGGCTTTGTGTTTCAGAAACAGCTTCAAACAAGATTATTTATAAGCATTGGATGTTTAAATGCCAAGTGGGGTCAGTGACTCACCAATGCCAACAACTGTACAGGAGTCCCCCTCTAATAAGGACACCCCTTCTGCCAAAAAATCTGTTTTAATTAAAGAGGTGTCCTTTGGTGAGAGGGAGCATCGCATGCATTTCCAGTACTTGCTACCAAGAATTTGTGCTCTTTCTCCAGAGGGGTGTCCTTTCCAGAGAGTGTCTTCTAATACAGGGACAACTGTATGCCCATACATTCTTTATACTTACTCTGGGTCAGTTAGGTATGATACCTGACAGTCAAGTGTCTTGGCAGAGAAAGCATTCTGGAAGGCTGAGAAACAAAGATAGAAGAAGATAATTATAATTATGTTAAACAAACTGCTAACACACTGCAGAGCAATAAAAGGACAGTACAAACAAATACAAACTCTTAATGTTACAACCAATGTGTAAAAATACTGGTCAGGAACTTGTCTTAAAAGACCACTTCCATGAGAGACCACCTGTCCTGAAAGACCATATATTCCTGGCAGATGTTCCTATATTCTAATATGGGTGAACCTGTCACCAGAGACCACCTGTCTTTAGAGACTCCATTTTTATGGAGCAGTCTTTCAAACCAGGTTCTCTTGCATACGTAAATAGATTGGAATTGAGTCATTTCAGAATGGAGGTTTATGGTAATTTTGGCACAGAGAGATGGCAGCACGATTCTGCTTACATGAAATTCCATATCGTAGGCCTCCCATCCACCTCAGTTTTTCTGAGTCGAGCGTGGCGTTGGCCATGAATCCCGCCATGACACTGGTAGTGGCGTAACCGCTCAGGACGTCGTCACAGTGAAGTGACATCACTGGGCCAGGCCCACTCTGGCCTGTATGTGGACAGAAAAGCATGACCTTACAATACACAGATGGTCAAACAACATGTCTATAATTACATGTACACCTATGAGCCTTAAACAAGGACCAAACCATACAATTCCACCCCTGGTAATTAACTTATATAAAGACTACCGGTAAGCTGTAATTTTATTTGCAATGTAATATACATGATATATGGAGTGAACAAAAGGAAACTAAACAAGAGACCCAGGGGCCTTGACACTATATTGGACATATTAATGTCACATAACTGATTGATGGGCTTAAGTGTGATATATACTATTTATGCGGTAGACTTCCAGCCATTTTGCTCCTTCATCTGTGGTGGTTTCTGAGTTACAAGCTGATTTCAAATAGATACATGTACATTCATTTTGAAAATTTCATATCCACATGACTTTCTGCAGTCAAATTCTGAACCAGCTTTTGATTTCTCATTAAGTTATATAAACACATAATGCCTAAACACACCTTCAAGCTTAAAATTAAATTTAAAAATTTTGAAAATCTGCAAATACAATCTTTGTACAGACTGTCCCCTGGATTGCCTAAAAGTTTTCTTGGTTTGCTTGGTATATCCAGAGAAGAAGTCCTTTGAAACATTTTTCCTTACATATAGACGTACGTGTTCCACAAAAAAGCTAAGAAATTCATCAAGCTTCAAATGTTGAAAAAGTAAAAATCAAAGAAAACATCTAGTGATACAGGTATGCTGGACAGCAGACTTTCTGTAAAATGTGCTGCACATCTGTGCAATGGTTTCTGATAAAACACATTTAAAGGATGACAAATGGATGATAGAGACTTTCAGAATTCCATTAGCTCTCCTAACAGAGTTAACAATTTGTTACTTGATATGGCGCAATTTACAACCACATCAAAGCCGCTGAACATATTACTACGGCACACCTGTACACACCAACACCTTCTCAACTCCTCAACGGAGCATACAACCCGGATATGGGCTACAACGCCATGGGTGATCAATGTACAATAGCTTTCTGTGTATTGCCAGGTTCTCATTTTATGGCTGAGTGAACCAGAGCACATTTCGGGTACAAATCTTGCTCAGGGACTCTAGGTACAGAGGACTAAGCGTACGGCAAGACTCGAACCCACGATCTCATGGTTGAGAGTCCAATGCCTTAACCACTCGGCCAACTGCCCTCCCAAGTTAAGCAGATGTAACAATACATGTATACATAAGCCATTTCATGTTTGCAGGATAAGAAATGTTAACAGGACCTGTTATGTTACTCAAGCTATCTTCAGTTACAAATCATGAAATGAGACAAATGAAAGGCCCTACCAATAGCTATTTTATTCTTACTTTCAGTCGCTTCAAAAGGAATATTCCTTGACATTAACTTGTCTAAATTCAATTTGTATTGGTGATATCATACCTTTGACTTCGGCCTATGTTTTGCCTCAAAAAATGTTCATGCCTACTGTACTTTTTTACTACTCACCAAGTATTATGGTGATGGCAGCTTCAACTGCATTGGTCTTTATGCCCAAAGCCTCAGCCATGCCTTGGTTACTTCCTTAAAATACAATATCGATCAAGATTTGTTTTCTGTGGTTAAAGTTCACCCAGTACTTTTTCAGAAGTTTTCAATTTTTAATTTTGATTAAAAAAGTAAAAGGTATATACTGGTGGTGGCAACTCATTATAGCCAGACCAGTGACGTGCTAATATCTTTACTATCTTAGAAGCTATATACCCGGTACGTCATTTACATCACACACCATTTATTATGGTGTTATTCCAGTTCCTGGTGTAACTACAAATATACAAGTCTCTGTACATTAATGCATGAGCATTGGACCTTTGCATTATGAAAAGTTTATTTCATCTACAATGTTACAATTTTATAAATTTGGACGAATTTAAATATTGTCACCATCAGGAAACTCAGCCATTATTTATACCATTACCCTGGCATAGCAGCAGACTAGCTTCTAGTGTGTACTGATCTACCCGTTGTCTTAAAAATGTGTAATGCAGCCCAACAGGGTGCTTTGAACCAGGGAAAACACACCTGCACCAACACAGGAACCCACCTCAACTACAACCCACTACATGTACCGGGTAATGGGTCTCAGAACACAATTGGTCATCTAAGTAGCCACGCAACAGATTCTTGACGCCGACACCCTAGCTATTTCTGCCCAGGAGGTTGTTATGCCATGGATGGAATGAGAATTCGACAACGTCTGAATAATCTCATCAGCCTGACTCACACAAGCAGACACTAAGCGGATTCCTTGAGGTAACACATTGGAAATTCAGCATTTCAAAACCTGGTGGTATGCTCAAATCTCATGCCAGCTAGTGGATAAATAATGCAGTGTTATTATTGGGGGGGGGGGGGGAGGGGGGGTGCCCGAGGGGGGATATTAATGGGGGCTTCCCCCCAAGAAAATTTTGTTTTTTGCATGTGTTCTGGTGGCCTCAGAGCATTGGAATTTCACATTTACACCACATAATTTTACATAAAAATTATGCATGTTAAGTTATGGGACTCTTTATGAAGCAGTCTAAAGGGGGGAGTCCTGTGACAATGAAGAATTCAGGATAATTTATGATCGGGTATCTTTTGAGAGCAACAGTAATTTCAAATCCAATGCACAAAATTTTGTAATTTGAGTAGGCACACTTAATATTACACGAGTGGCCACGAGCGGTATGGACAGCAGATATCTCAGCAGCCTTTGAGAAGAAAAAGAAAAAAATACATGGTCTTACATAACAAATTTATCAGATATTTTATGCCCAAATCATATTTATAATTATCAAACTATTAATATGTATATTATTAATATTTACAAAAATGTATATCTCGGCAAAAAAATTGTGATGCCAGGTTGCTAATAGACAACAGTCACTGTGTTCAAGTGACCTCAAGGCAAAAGCCACAGATACGTGATGTGGGTAGCACTTGAACAAGCTGAAGGCACATGGTTCCCA
>JAAUYG010005030.1_pt1 | contig 14518 bp, 2 predicted proteins | sample 7278091 | NCBI WGS metagenome assembly JAAUYG01 (sample SAMN14350201, study PRJNA611818) | marine sediment metagenome | isolation source: surface marine sediment (0.6m) | place: French Polynesia: Moorea | collected 2018-08
CCCCCCCCCCCCCCCAAAAAAAAAAAAAAAAAAAAAAAAAAATCAAAATTCCAAACCTAAACATTGATAAGTTTATTCACCATCTTGGCATCCGTTTTCTTTTCCATTCTTAACATCAATTTTGGTCTTAGCTTTTTTTATAACAAATAGGTCTATATGGTTTCAAAGTTAAGGCCCTGTTCATACATGTATTCATACATACTAAAAGTTGCCTAAATGATTGGGCTAAATTCTGGTATTCCATTGCCCATAAATAGAGTGCGACAGGGTGTTGCATCTGGCAAAATTAAATGGATGTGCTTCTTTGGAACAGACTCTGCTATCCAGGGTTATGTTTAGCATTGCCGTGCATTTCTGCTAAGCACATGTAACATATAGTAGTAGCCAAGCCCCATTTCATGGTGAGGTCACCACCTTGGCATACCCAAACTTAACCCTCAATGGTCGACACCTGTTTGCCAGGTGACGGTGTAGGGGAGGGCATGAAACATTCTCCACACAACGGGCCAGGCACGCCGCGGGAAGAGGGCCCGCCAGCCAGCGGGGCAGGTCCTGGCGGGGAGATGGGAGGCTATAACATGCCCTTCCAAGAGAATAACGTAAGTAGTAGTTAGAGTAGTATTGGTAGTAGATGTGATAGCTAGCTTACATAGAAAACAGCGGAATATTAACAAACGTGCTTGCTTTTTAACCTGTGTGCTAGTTCAGAGGAGGCTGGTTTAACTCAAAATGTTAATGAATGTTTCATTAAGTTTCCATTTTATATGCGTGCCAGGTTTGTGTACTTTCTAGATACATGTATTTAGGATGGGTTTGTAGTATCAGGACCCTGATGTATTATTTATACCACAAGGATGTTTACTTTGAGGAAGGAATGTATGCTCTCTCATGAAATAAACTTACATGTATATGATATAAGAGGTGAAACGTAAGTACATTTTAGTCATCAAATAAGATTATCGATATTTTTAGACCGGTCACGATTCACAAAACTATAATCGTACAGGTAAATTGTCTTCTAACCAATCCTGTTATGTTTATTCTTGCGTTGATCCATATCAACAGCGGAGGATGTCGGAGGAACTTCGTGTACCTAAATGCAGCTGTTCAAACCTGTATACTTTTCTTCTAAACATATTATTATATTATAATCTGTAAACATTATTAACACTAAATAATCACTGCAGTTTCTTTTTGTACTTTGTCGTGTTGAAGATATAATCCTGAGGTTCTGGTGTGCTTTGCTTTGCTTTCAGGATCACAATGAATCAGCAGAAATTTTAAAGATAAAACAGAACATGCTCGAGGAAGCGAAACGGTTTGAAAAAGACACTCCCACAGACCCCTCCCATCCTGAATACTTCATGCAATAATAGCGGCAGAAAACCTTTCTTTCATACCTTCCACATTATTTCCATTATGTCCCCTTCGATCACTACTACAGTTCACAAAGTCGCCGTGTCGTGGCAGCTGTGCCAGCAAGATACTTGATGATGATGATGATGTCAAATATCACTGACAGATGCCCATTGGTTGCGCCAATAGCTGGATCATCCAATCAGAAGACTGTTGTCTTTGACAGAGACATCGATGATCCCAGATTTGGCCGGTTGGTGGCAGTCATGCTTTTTGTGGAACAGACTGTGGGGTTTTGAGGTTATTTGTGGCGACTTCCATGCTTCGAGGATGTTAGCGTTGTATCGGACAGTGCTATCTCACGAGAACAGTGTTCAGGGTATGCCCACCAGGGGGAGCTGCTGGCAGGCGGACACGTCAGAACAGCGGAGCATTGCTAAAAAACAAACAAACAAAAAGAAACAAGTCCATCCAGATGGGTTACCTGCTTTTGAGTTGTCGCTACAGAAATTTGTGTGTTGTTTTTCTGTCAAGTGATTGCCAAATAACATTTTTGAAACATTTGGCCACACGTGTACAGTGAGTCAGCAGCAGAAGTAAGGTGTTTGTGAAAATGATAGAAGAAAAGTATTGTAGGGACAGTCAAATGTAGCCAAGGAAATATTAGGAACTGTATGGTACCTTCTATATGGTACGTATTAGCCAAGTCCAGGTTCCCCCGAATGCTCACAATTCTTGTTCCCTGGATATTGTTGAATGATATTGGAGTTCATTGCAGCATATTACTGGAATTGAAATTAATAGTTCCATATGTTACCTAATAATCGCTGTTGGTGAAGGGTGGGTGGGTACAGTTTCATTCAGGTCTTTGCTTGTGATTGTATATTTAACGTTGCACCAGTCTGTTAAACTTAAATAATGTATCTTGGTATCCCGAAGCAGAACAAAAGGACTATTTTGCTGAATTGTAGAGCTATGTACACATTTAATTGTATTCTGTTGCATATTGCGATGCTGGGATACATGGTACAAGTAATGCTGGGGTGCATGAGTGTGCCCAGCAAAGTACTAGTATGCATGGACTATCCTCCCATGTTGCGTGAATGGTAACCGGAAACGCCCCGTTACTAACATTTTATGAAAGCCAAAAGGGTAAAAGAATGTTGACATAGAAGTATTTTCATGAAATATATTGGCAGTTGCAATACACTGAAAATGTTTTGTAGTTTTATATTATTAGTAGACATGAAAGTCCAGTGGGATTTTTGAAATTGCCTAAATTTAGACACTTTTAGTTCTAAAATCATGAAATTCTCATAACTATAAGAAAGTAGAGTCATGTGCACACAGCTCTGTCATCTGGTGGAAGATGGAGCAATTGCAATATGACTAAGTGTGAAATCTCACCTCTCCGACCCTTATCTTGCCAACCATGTACACACCAAGCAGTATGTCACATTTTGCACACATGCAGATATTACAAGAGGTTGTTGATGACAAGTTAAAAAGCCAGGATTTCGAACGTAACTAACAAAAGCTTGTTGACTTCTGGCTTCGACTGATATTAGGGCATCGCTTGGTAGTGTTGTAGCATATATATATTACTGGAATGACCGAAATGAAATGTACTAAGTTATTATTATTATTTAGTTGTAGAATTGTTGATAGAGGTGTGTGAATGTCACTGCTTAATGGATCTGATGTACCATACAGTACGAGATACTCTGGGTGAACTCCAAATGTTAATGTATGTAGATTTTTTTTGTGTGTATTTATTTTAAGTGTGCCCACTGTATATAATGCCAAGTAGTACTAGAACTTGTGATGCCAAGCTGACACATTTGGTGAGTTTATGTATGCTTTGTCGAGAAAGTTATATTCATTGTTGATTCTGCACAAGATACGTTTAGTGATACATAGTACAATGTTTAGTCCAGCTCTCCATAGCGCCCAGCAGAACATGTGAAGGTAGACGATGAAAATTGTTGCAGGACTCAAGATTCATCTTTCATACAAGATTTTGTGTGCCGCTTCTGTTGCAGATGAGGCAACTGTGGGATTCAATACAGCAAGGTTATTTTTTTCCGAGGGAAAAGTTTATATTGTAAGTTAGGGCGAAAGGAAACAAGTTCTATGACAAAAACTTGCAATAATGCCTCCTGTCAAATACATGTACCACTAATACATATACCATAAGGACAAGATCTGTTGTCGTGCGATTGTACATGTGAATATACATGTACATGTGTTACTCAAGAAAGAAATATTTCATCATAAGGTATCTTTCAAACTTATTAGTTCCTTCAATGACTAATGATTTCTGTTCTAATTGCTCTGCATATAAATGGTAAATTATTATTTGGTTTAATATTAGATTTGGTGTAATATTAATTTTTCAGAATCCAGACATTGAATTGTATGCTTTACAAAAGCTGATTTCATCATGGCTTGTCTCCTCAAAATTCTGTTTTTGATCCAATATAAGACACACAGTGACATCCAATACTACCAGCATCAGTACATGTATATTATGTTGGAAACATTTGCTTCTGATTACTTTATTGCACAGCGTAGATGTTTATGCTTGCAGCTTTAATTAATGTTTTTCATCAAATGACCAATGTTTTGTCATGGATTTAGTCTTGTCAGAGAACAGGGGAAGTAATGTTATTAGAAACGCATTATGTGTGTAATACTGGCAGCTAAATGATGCACAAGCTGGTTCGAATGTGTGAACGGTCCTAAACAGGAGTGAAAATGCGTTAGAAGTAGAGTAGAAATACATTGCAGCTATTCTTGTGAAAGGACTTTGTAGGAGTTAGCAGGTCTATTTTGCGGAAACCTTAGCAGAAAGAAACAAAAAAGTGATTTGACACTAGCTGTAAAGTTTGTTTCATTACAGCTACCAGTGTGAATGTGACAGTTTTACATGAACTTTATATCAGCATTGCAAACTCAGTTTTTGGGTGTGTGAAAATAGGGCCTAGTCTATAAAAGTGTGCTTAAGTTTGAAACTACTCTCACGCATCATAAAATGCCGTTGTTACATAATGATATATCTATGCCATAATCCATATTCTAGATAATTTCCATGAGAAGAAACTTATACACTTTTCTTGCTGTGATTTCATGTTCAAAAGCGTCAAGTAAAGGTCATTTATTTTGACAATTTAAGGAAAGTTGCAGGCAGTCTAGTTACAGATTAAAAAGCTAAAAGCTTTCAATTTTGATAATTTTGCAGTGGCTATAGATGTACATTGTACATGTCTTACTTTCTTGTCAACCTTTACACTATTAGAAATACAGCAATTGAGAAACAAGAAAATTTTGAATTGAAGTGTTCGTGAATAAAAATTTAAGGATGTTAAGGTATATGACATATCTTTTTCAATTTCCTTCATGGATATGTATGTGTGTACCCTAAAATTTTGCACTGTATATATCAAAATCTCTATTTTGTTGGTCCAGAGGCTACATGGAGATCTGTACCTTATTTGTACGGAGGGGAAGGGGGGAGGGAGGTGGTAGGGAGGGAAACTTTGTCTAGAGTGCTAGTAGACTGTAGATGATTTGGTAGGTCACACTTGTCCATATAAGGTCAGGATACGTTCTGGCTGAGCTGGGCAGATTGTACACATGCTGGGCATCGTGTGAGCAAGATTATACCTGTAGTATTTCTCCCACTGTGTATGTATATATATAAATATATACATATAAATGGGCTATTGTTTCTTGAAGCTGTTTTGTTAGGCACCCTGGTTTAGTTGTAGTCTACCGATGTAGTCCGCAAGTGTTTCTGCTGTTGGCAAATTACAACCACTGGAGTATTTTTTACTCGAGAACTTTTTTTTATTTATGTATCTCTAGGTCAACTTTTTAAGATGTTATATAGTTGTGACTGAAGTAAAAGCTTTGTTAAAGACTAGCAAGCAGAATGAGAAGTTGTGTAGTTTGTTACAAAAGCGATCTTTCCTTTGTTGCGTCACAAGTTGTTAAATCTGTTCAGCAGAGATATTTGTTTGTGCAGCTATGTGCGCAATATTTGAAAACACTAGTAACAGGTGTAGGGTGTGAAAAATATGTATTTTTGGACTCAAGAGAAGTACTTTTACCAGTACAATTGTACCCATAATTGGAGAAAATTAAAAATTTTTCAAGTGGTTCAATTGGCAATTCTCTCACTTGTAGATGCCTGGCTGTACAATGCTTGCCTGTGCAATGCAGCCAAACTCGAGGAAATGGCATTCAGACGTGTTGAAATATGGTAAAGCAGAAATTCATCTAAGAGTATGATGTTCTAAACTAAACTGCATATATATATATATAGCTCACAGGTCACTGCTGGGTCACTTAGTGTTTGAGTCGCTGCTGCAGGATGTAATGAGACACAGAGGTATTTATTTTTTTTGACCGTTTTAAAAATAATGTAAATTCCTCGTGCCGTTATTTGCAGCAGGTGGCTCTATTGAAGCAGAGATGTCAGTTTGTGGGCGAACCCAAAGACGGTTTTCATGTCCTTGTTCTGTGGTTAAAACAGTGTGTTACAACTAGCAGTCAGTGTTGTTCAGTAACTCTGGAGGGTATATTTCTCTTGGCTCGAGTCCCTGAAGAAATAGTTTGTTTCGCCTGAGAACAAAAAAAAAACACTTGGAGCCACCGTTTGCAGAGAACTTGTCTGTTGCTCCCCTGTGTCTGGTCAGGCCATATCTGTTTAATTCTGTAGTTTTGTTCATTCGGAGAAAGGCAAATACCATGTGACAGTGTTACCATGGTAACGTATTTATATATATTATACAACTGTACAAGTATATTGCAAAAAAAAAAACAAGAAAAAAAAAGAACATGTAGGAAAGATATACCTAAATAAACTTTCCAGTTATGTATCAATGCATTTTGAGTTGGTTTTATTCACAGCTGCATGGTCTTCAGTTGGAAAAACTCACTTGAGCAGCAAGCAGTCTAGTGATGGCTTGTCCCATAATTTGAAATACAGTGTAGACACTAGTGATATTGTAGCAATACACTAGTCCCTCTATTTTATAACTAGTTTAACTCCACCTTGATTTTAAGACCATATATCTTGGTTCCAAAGTGAAGTTTTTGTGCACAATTCAACCTCTATTTTAGGACTACCTGCCATATAAGGCCACAGTTTAAGATCCATGGGTGGTCTTAAAATAAAGGGCTACTGTATATGCCTCCCCAAAGTTTAAGGCGTGATTTTCCATGTTGGTAGTCTGTGTCGAATGTTCAACTTGAATGTAAAATGTGCTACAAATCCACCAAGTATAGGGTATTTTCGACCTCCAGATGCTTAATATTTCTGCATGACTTAAACTCTACAGAGGGATGATTCCCAAATCCAATCTTTAATATGGATAGATGGTCCAATGTCACTGGTCTGATGTCACTGAATAGGATCATCAAGATCTATGGACTTCTTGCCGAGGATAACTAAAGAATCTACACCTTACGAATCTACACAGGTGTTCCTCAGTACATGTACTTCTCTCTTTACCTAACTTCACTACTATTATGTATAGGTATTTGTCTTTACCACAACATGTTCAAAGACGCATGCCATTTTCATACTTTTTTATTGGTTCTATATAAAATCACCCAGTAATCTCGTAACAGAAGATAACATAGCCTGTCTTGAGAGACCACTGTTATGAAAGACCACCAGCCATTAAAGCCTGCAAGCTCCTGGCAGCAGGATCCACATGTTACTGTAATTGTCACCAAAAAGCATCTCTTTTGTTGGAGGCCAGTTTCATGGCAGGAGCAGGGGTCTTTCAAGACAGTTTCTGCTGCAGTATGTAGAACATTAGGTATACATACATGTATGTGCATGGAGTTTTACTGGATATTTCATGATTTGCCAGCGCTGGATCACCTTGAGTTCAACCAAAATACACATAACAACCCTAATTACCGGTACATGTACTTGCCAGAAGATACGAATACCGGCATTCGTACTGGTAGATCATGGATTTACTCTTTTCCAACCAACTACAGATAATGATATTTAATTTATTATTAGCCAGTGAAGTTTATTAGTTTTTTTTTATTTTTTACTTTTGGAGGGTATCCAGGGTAAATTCTCTCTGGAGAGGTCTGAAAAGGGTTTAATTTCAAATCACATGCTGGTACAGATCCATGTAGACCGATATAATATTCCAGACATTTGCATTATTGCATATACACATGAGTACACCATCACGTGGATTCTATTATTTATATAGCACATTGCAATATTTAGTTGCTGTTCCTACTTTCATATATTATAGAGACAAGAAAGGGGCCATTTAAAAGTTACATATGTTTTGCATATCTTGTGCTTTATAAGGGTCTCATTTGAAGAATCAAGATGCAATTTTACCCAGTCCAATTTGTGGTGGGCCGATGATAGACTAGAGTCGATGATCAGTTGGCAAAGGCTTCCCTGATCTGATAATCGACAGTGGAGTCTTACTATTGATTATGAATTTTGTGAACAAAATTTATGTTGTTATTTATTTTATACAATAGTTTCAGCAGATATTATAGTGGCTATACTTGTTTATCACTGAGCTTTGAAAAAACTTCAAAAAGGTTTAAAATGGGGGTAGATATGATAGTTTTTAACAATATAATTTATCACTTAGCTTTGAAAAAACTTCAAAAAGGTTTAAAATGGGGGTAGATGTGATAGTTTTTAACAATATAAGCTAATATAATCCAGTACCAGTGGAATGTCATATTTAGAGCAGTCACTGTTGTACTAACTATATTTCATTACTCGCACCAAGTTTTACTTTGAAAAAAGTCATCCGATTATTAATCGATAATCAATCGATAGTGAACTTGACACCAAATATTATAATCCATTGTAAAAATGTAGCCAATTCCCACCACAAAGTCCAACTGACATGATTGAACCAGCATGAACAACCATAAGGAAGTCTCAGGTACACTTAACTCATGTACTTAAGAAGTCTTTGCCCACAGGTATTACAATAGACTAAGTGCCATACTGAGTTTGATTCAACTTAACATATACAGCATAAACCAGTATTATAACCATTGTGCTGTCTAACTACTCTCAGTTGGCATTTCCAAATAATGAACTAGTATATATAACCAGTAAGCCAAGTGTTACCCTATAACTATGAGACTGCAAATACTCTGGTTTCTGGGGAGCCTAGATACAATTGTACAACATACACTAAATGAATTTCCGACAGAGGACTATGGATTATTAAGTATGCATTCTTTACTGGATTTACAGCATAAAGATGAAAGTTTGGTACACTGTCATAAAGGAGTATTATGATTTCAGTATTGGATTTCTATAGAACTACAGACACATAACATGCATAATGCTACAAGTGATTTCATCAGACTGCATTTATCAACAGATACATACATGTCATAAACCTGGATAAGATAAGTGGCATGGAATACAATTTAAATATTGGTAAATAAGTATACATGATAAGCATACTATATTTAGTATATCATTTACCGGTATGCATGGTATATATGCATTTGCGTTGTGGAATAATAGAATACTAGTAATTCATTGTTAGAGAACATGTCGGTTACAGGGTATTACTATAACTAATGACTCATTTCTGTTGTCTAAGGCCAATACATCTACAGATGGCTGTGCAACTCATTACAAAGTTACAATGTTCTTTTAATCAAATAAATTAAATAATAATGCACTTCAAAGATACCTATACATCATGTACATAATATAATATACTAGCGGCTTCTAGTCCCTCAATTTCAACTATGGACAGTTTTAACTTGACCTACATATTATATACTTGTAAGTATAAATATGCATAATTGTAGACAGTCATAATCTTAAACATCACACTTTGAAAAGAACTGCAAGTACTTAATACATACACTATATTATGGCCTGAATAATAATTGCCTTTGACAAAATATGGCACTGAAATCTAGTGCACCATGAAATGTATCACCGATATTCCTTGCTAAAATTGTAATCGCATTGTTTTAGTTATGGTACATCTACTAGTGTTTACATGGTGTGTACAACTCCAGTACTGATTACTGAATATTACACAACAGTTGCAGGTTACATGTGCCAAAGTGTTGTGTTAATAAGCAAAAAACAAACAAACAAAAAAAAAACCACAAAAAAACAAAAACAAATGAAAACCCATTAATAAATATCAGAAACACGTACTTCTAAAAACAGTACCATAGCCCAGCCAAGCTAGTGGTAACGCTGGCTTGACAGGAAACAATTATTTTCCACAGGTAAAGGAAAAATATGACACAGGTAGCAACAAACAAAAGAATAGGCCAACTACTTAGTACAGGAACTAAAGGTGCTAAAACAATACCACAGTTTACTTTACATAGATACACATTTACATTGTATATACATATACACATCTACAACAATATGTATACAATGTATAATCATTCCCAGGAATGAATTTAATTTATGAAGACCCTATACATGCTATAGGCACATCTACCCATCCACGGTACAGTTACATCTCCGAGTTAGTTACTAGTACCAGTGTTGCCAGTTATCAATATTGCCATGTCAGATATTATATACCAAGTGACAAATTTATACAGGTACTACTTTGGCACCAATTACAGTGCAGTCCAAACCTAACAGCAATTATACATTTGGGGATAGAGCATTACTAGTAGGAATATAGTATACACATTCATTAATGGGAATACACTACAGCTGCTTTCGGTATACCCACATGTTGTACATATATACACTAGTAGTACAGTTTCCAAATTACCAACTGTTAAGAGCAAGCTACTGATAAGATTAACAGAATTTTGTCCTTTCTACTTTCTGGATGCAGACACAACTTTAACCTTTAACAACTTTGTAACAAATTTAAATATCACAAAATGTTTCACTTTCACACACAATATGCACCTGATTCAGTGCTGTCATTAAACTTCACACATGTAACCCTGGTGGATGGTGCTCAAATACTAAATGTGTATCCCAGTCACTCAACTTCATTATCTCCAACATACCACACTGTAGTCATGGTAGTGCAAATAATGTATGGTACATGTATGTAGCAGTACATGCAGAGGTATGGTATAATTTAGCATCCAGGATCAAATTCAATGTATACACATAATATGATAATACGCCACCAAAGTTGGATACTACTGATAAAACCTTGGAACATGTACATATGATATCAATGGAGTGACAGTGTACATACATCTATGCTCCTACCATCAAGAAGTCATAATTGGTGACATAACACACTTTATGCTAATTACTAGTAATACCCCTGTACAGACTATAAACTTTGCACATCATATATATAGCCCTTTACTAGAATAGTTGTGAGGCACCTTTACAAAAGACATACCTCAAAGTTCTGAATTTTTTGGATACAAAAGGTACATGATTACTAGTACTATACAGTAGAAGCTAAGCATTTGGTACACAACACATAATTCATGACAAAATGGAGTCAGGAAAACTGTACTGAATTCTGGGGCACTGTTACTTCCAGTAGTCAAGGATCTCCCGGTAGCCCATATTTGTTTATCAGGTAATGTGAAACATCATGTCCCACTGTACTATTACCGGTATATGCTACTGAAATTTCACTAAAGTTTACATCCAAACTGTTTAGTGTGATACACCATCAACTTCTTTGTCACAGTACAAATCTTATACATTATTCACCATGTTCACATGATCAGTAAACAAAGAGATCTGGAAATTCCATTTCATATATTGGAATGGTCTCCTCATCCATCCTTGCTTTGCATGGGGTTCCTCCAGGTGATGATTGTGGCTCTGCAATCATATCCAAAATCTCGTTTACCTTGTCGTGGAACTGTGATGATTTGGCTTCCGATCTCGCAACGATATCCTCAAACTGTCCAGTTTTGAAGGTTTCGTATATCTTCAACCTCTGTTCATCTTGCTCTTCCTTGGCCCTTGGGTTGCTCTCCAAGGCTTTCTTTAAGGACTCAAAGGTGACCTCATCATATTGCGATCTGCGGATGGAAGTTGGGGTGGAAGCCTGGCTCTCCAAGTCGATGCTGAGGGACTGAATGTCACTGGCACTCTTGTTTAGGTCCAGTGTATCGTTGAGTCCTGATGGCTTAGAAAAGTAGGGCATATCCAGGAGGGATACATCATGGCCACTGTCACTGAGGGCTTTAGCCAAGGTTTCAGTGTTAAATCTTAGGTTCACTGGAAGATCGTCAGTTTGAGGATAACTGCCAGCCGTGTTAGAACGATTGAATGCCGATTCTGGCAGGTAGTATGGAGCTTGCTGTTGACGGTTCTCTATAACCTTGGCTACATGATCGCATAGTTCTGGTATGGCGGTCAGTTGGCTTATCAGGTTCAGGTACGATGCCACCAAGGCTTGAATGGCACATTTGTGGGTGATTGCCACAGAGCTTTCCAATGTACCTTGCTGTATAGCCAGTGCCAATCTAAAGAGTTCCAGCAAGACATCGTCTCCACCCATTTCAACGCACAGCAAAGCCATGGTGCAGTACAATGCTTCAAAGTTGTCGACCCGGTTGTTAAGCAGTTGCATATTCTCATAAAGATGCCAATAGAACAGCGATCCATTCTTTTTCATGAAGATGATATCTTGACGTGGTGGCTTTTCAACATTCAGGTTCAACTGCGCTATATCCTTTGGGCACTTTACTGTCTTCAGCTTATCTTGGTTGTTATGTCGGTCCAGTAAGGTATGAAGAATCTCTTGCACGATCCTCCTGATCCCAGGATCATTGTTCTGTGACATGCGCAAAAGCGGTTCCAAAAATGCTGATGGAAAAGCATTGGACATGAGCACCGTCTGGTATTTAGTGGCTACTTTCAATAGAGTTTTCATCAGCATAGTCTGCAGAAGTACAGTCTTTTGGTTGCTGCTGCTATTGGTATTGGGAAGAGGAACTTTGCCCATGACAAACATCATTATTTCGATCTTCTGATAGTCTGGAAGGTTTTTAGCAAATTCTCCAATGGTATCTATGATGGCTTCCTGCACCCTCAGCTCATCATTTTTTGTTTCTTCATCAGGTGCATCACTGTCCACAGATACACGTAAATGTCGTAACAGTGTGTTGAAGACTTCCAGAACAGATGGGCCTATTGATCCTCCTGCTGCAATGAGGACGGTTTCAGCCAAGACATCAACAATACTTGCCTTAACTTTGGCCACATTATGGCTGTTTTCATCCAAATGACTCATCAGCATCTGAACCACTATGTGGCCATATTGCGCTTGAACAGAATACATTATTATCTTGAAGCATTTCACAGCAAAGTCATTCGGTACCCAGACTGTATGATTGTCGAGATGCATCAAAACGGGCTTGATGACACACTTGATGTTTCCGTATGCAGCACGACAAACAAGATCACGAAACACGGTCTCTGCCACAACCGAAGGATGGTCCTCATCCCTTGGGCTTTCTGCTCCTGCTGGTAATCCTCGGGCATCCTGCATATTAAACAACAGTGATGGTACAATTTTGTCCATGTGTGTACTCGCCCATAGATTCACCTGAAGATCATCACTGACAGTTTTCCGAACTAAGCCCTGAAGGCCCTTCAAGCCAGCCAAGCGCAGTTTGGAACAAGTCTCCTGATTAGTATGATTGCTATGGCACATGGAACTGAACTTCGAAACAAAGAAATCATAGCGTCGATGGTAAGATGGCGTATCTTCTTCGATGTTGGCAAATTTGACAAATGATGATGTAGCTAAGCATTGCATGTCAGGCTCATTGCTTTCCAACAATTTCTGGACCATTTTTAGAAAGCTTTCAACAAACATATTGAGTGTGTGAGCATGGCAGGTCACCAGCAAAGTATCTAGAGCCTCCATCGAAATCACAACAAACCCATATCTCTGACGAGAGACATCTCTGCTCAATCTTTGGGCAAGGTATTCACCAATGCGATCAAGCTTTTCTGGCGATTTCATGGCAAAAAAGGTTAATTTGTCCATGTTCGATTTCACCAGCCCATCCTGGGGATCTGCAGGGAATATGTTATCCACAAGCCTTTTATAGCGTGGGCGCAATGCTCCACAACAGCCACAACAGGCAGCCATTTCTGAAGACCTCTTGATTGGATGATACAACTTAGGTGTTAATCTGTTAATTCAATTGTTAACACTAGCCTGCCGCGTCCATCAGAAAATGGCAAATAGCTACAGACGAACCAGGTATCCGGCTATAGGCCCCCAATGCCCTGATGTCAGTGCTACAGTGTACGTAGAACCACAGACAACGCAGCTCAAGATTGCCGGCTCAGATGACTGTTGATCATGCTTGAACTGTTTGTTCGGCCGTGCGCAGGACACCTGTCAAACGTCAAAACGTGTCCCCAAATCTAAAGGCCAAGCTGCAAACATGCAGGTGTCACTCCCGGGTCACTGTCACAGTGTCACCAGGTGGTCACTGTCAGTGTCAGTTACTCAGTTTGGTCCACCCACAAACAAACCACTTCGCTGGACTAAACCGTGACTGGGATTGAAATAAAGCCCATATATTGATTGCCTAATCTGGAGTGAATTGGCACAGATAGTCAGGCTGTTAACATCTGTGCAAATACACCTATAAATTCAGTATTTTTACCATTTGTACACACTATTATATCAACTTGTATCTACGCTGCCGTCTACGTTTGTCTTCGGATTATCTCGGCTATTTCCGTGATCGAAGAAATGTTGAGAATACAGTCCTGGAAATGGAATTTTTTTGCGTGAATATCCCGGTATAGGCTGTTGTTACCTTTCAAATAATGTGGTAGGCTGTTGTTACCTTTCTTAAATATTGCATGGATATTAGCTGCATTCCAGTACCAAACCAGCATCGAGAAAACGGTTATCATCAACCTAGAAATTGGAGATCTTAGGGTAAGATACACTATCCATCATGATCAGTGGGCAAAACTGAAGGTCATAAAAGAGTGGCGGGATAGCTCAGTTGGTAGAGCACCTGCCTCTCACGCTGAAGGTCCCAGGTTCTAATCCCTCCCGAGCCGGAAGTGGAAAAAAGAGAGGCAGGTTCACGTGTCATAACGCCCCCCACAAGTCCTCTGTCCAGAGTGGGACGCTACAAAGCCGGGTCTGGATGGTGTATGTAGTGGCTGTGCTACACTGCG
>JAAUYG010189367.1_pt1 | contig 14512 bp, 7 predicted proteins | sample 7278091 | NCBI WGS metagenome assembly JAAUYG01 (sample SAMN14350201, study PRJNA611818) | marine sediment metagenome | isolation source: surface marine sediment (0.6m) | place: French Polynesia: Moorea | collected 2018-08
AGTCAGCCCAATACCACGTAGACACATTGTCCTATACGCAAGCTACTACTAACATTGGAAGTAACTGTGCTTGCAGTGGCGGACGGCCAAAGTCATTTTGGTGTCGTTTTCGGTAACTGCTCTCCGTCAATCATAAGCAGTTCAGGACAGCCACCCAGAACCATTCATACCTGATTCGCCCTGTCGTCACTGTGACGGGGAAGTGGTTACACATTCAACCAATGGCCATCTAGTCTTAATTACTCGCCTGCTTTCATTGGGTAAAATTCAGCCAATTCTCAGAGCATTTTACACAGTGCGTTTATGGACGATGCTATACGGTGGGTATACATTTGAGAATTATTCCGTTGCCTTACCATATAAGGATGCTGATGACATGCACATAAACGGGTCTAGGGCGAATGAGGTCAAAGCCTTGCGAGTGAAGGGAGCCTTCCGTGCTCGCTCCCACGGCTCTTGTAAGCCAGAATACGTAGACAGTACAGAAGGCCAAACGTAGGTGCCACACAGAAGCAAGTGTTTCAAACATTATCTAGTAATATTAACATTTTACCGTTCATTTTAGTATCAATCAATGTTATGTCACATTTTCAGTTTCTGAACCGTATAGACCTGTAGACGTGTTAGTGTATACTGTGTCACGCAACGTACGATGCATATTAAACGTGTAAACATGTGAAACTGGAAAATGTACCAATGCATACCGATGTGTAAGACCGCCCCCGTGTAGCATAGTGGTTAGAGCATCCACTCGGGGTGCGGGAGGCCGCGGTTCGATTCCCGACCGCGTCACACCAAAGATGTAAAATCTGGGAGGTTTGCGCTTCTCAGCTTGGCGCTTGGCATTAATGAGTTAGGCCACCGACTGGCCAGCTCGAAGTCAGTATAAATCGTGTAAATGGTCTAAGTGATTCCTTTCTGCTCACCTGTGGCGGAATTGAATCGGTGGCTTGGCACGCAAAAATGTCGGGCGTAGATCGTTCGGCCCGAACAAGACAGGTCCACATTATCTCACATGCATATACACCTACATACACCACTGAATCCAACTTGCAGTCGGTGATATGACCATGAGTGGTTGAAAGCCGACTATAAGCCTGATTCACCCCCATGCGTGATTTCTATTAGTTTTTACAATAGTAACAGGTGGTCCAGCTCAGCAGCTCTTAAAATTACGAGACATAATGCCTTAAGGGGCCTTCGTTGGCATTCACCATGCTCACCTTCAATGTCAAATATCCGAAGTTAATTAAAGGTCAAACGAATATGAGTGTGCAGTTAGATCCCTTATGTATGATTTCCCATTAATCTTTAATAGTAATGTCGCTTTTATGGGGTAAATAGCAGCGGGAAATCGTCATCATAGGCGTTGTTTGGTCAATACGACAGGGTCAACATCAACATATACCAGTTCATGTGTTCGTTTATTTTCGACCCGGGATCGGGATCAAGGCAGTGGAGGTTCAAGACAACTAGTTCAACGAGAGTCCAGCTCCATTACTTGAGAATCATATGTCGAAGCGAGCATGGGTCAGGAATCGTGCTAGGTCAACCCTCGGGGGTCAACAGAGGTCCAGGCCCAGGTCCAATATTCATAAGACAATGGCCGAGCGTTCCAGTGTTCTGTGTTTATCAGTCTAGACATAGCGGACATTCAAAAGCAGTGGCCATACATCATAATTACATTTAACTCACCGCACACATTAAATGTTTGATACACCATGCCCTAACATTCAGCAGTGCATTGCATTCAAAACGCCTATAACCCCTCACACATCCATACGCCAAGGTCGAAGTTATGGGATTGAGCGTTACAGTATTTGGTGAGGATTTACGTCAGTATCTGATTATGGCTGAGTCGATGAAAAAGTTGCATTAATCATGTGGGTTTTTACGTCTGCCTGGTCTATTTAGTACGCCCCTGACCGTTTCTGACATTCCTATACGAGCAAAGAGAAAATTAGTTGTTTTATTTTAACTCGTCGAACTTCCATCCCTTCAATTTTAGTGCATTGGTTTGGGCGATAATATAGTAAAAAAAGAACATGTAGCCGTGGACGCCTCTTTTGTGTCTAGTACGGTAGTATAAGGTAGTTACTTGGGGCTATGAATAACGCCATGTCAAGACCGATAGCTAAACACTGCTAAAGTCAATACAGTAGTATAGGGTAGACAGTCTTTTGGGGCTTGATGTTACTTAGACCCAAGTACTGTCTTTTACACTGCCTTTACCTTGGGCTATCGGTCATAAAGGGTCGTTCACAGCTAGATGTTACTGAGATCTAGTAGGTTGCGTATCATGATAGTGATACAGCTAAAGACTAGCACATATCACAACTACAGTCTCTGCCTGGCCTGTCCGATGTCAACGGGCATTGACTTCTGACATGCCAATCAGAGACTGTAGTGATACATGAGTCAACCACAATGCGGTCTTGACTCTTGGACTCTTCCTAAGTCTATTTTCACAGGCGGCTACTGTGCCCGGTATTTGCATTGAGTGTTGTGCATTAATTTATGTTTTCAGAAAGATATCGTCTCCCAAAATTTCCAAATGGAAGATTGACAGAGCAGCTGCCCAATAAATGGCATTCAGTGGTTACTAAGTATTTATTTTCATGCCAAAACAGATAGGTGAACCTTCTCTTGAAACTAGTTTTATATGAACATTTCCAATTAACTTTGGGTAATGGACAAAGTTCCAGGTCAAATGCGGTTCAAGAATTAACTGCATGCTCACTACTAATGATAAAGTATAGAGCAATAATTTGGATATATAAAATAATAATTATTTTATGCCTGAATAATTTCTCTATACTTAACCATTTGGGATGAGCGTGCAATTAATTTTTGAACTACACCACTTCTTCTGCCACTGAGACAGTTCTATCTGTTGACAGAAGAGTATGACAGAATATTTACTCAAAAAAGAAACAGTGAAACTACTTGAGAAAAGCGTGGCTTTATCGACAGACGAGAGGCGTAGCCAAGGCTCTTGACCTGTTGCTTTAGCGAAAGATGTGTTTACATAAACAGTCGTATAAGAAAAGTAATTACAGTCAAAGATATTTCGACAGGGATCTTCTGCCAAGTGCAGCGGTTTTCGGGACATTCCATTTGTAAAATAAGGCTCAATTAAAACAACATGTATCTATATAACATGTATAATAATATTGTTTTTGACCTCCTTCATGAATTAAATTGAAGTGGTATGGCCTCATCGCTGGCACAGAGACCTCACAAGCTCGGTCCTGATGCACAAGTGATTTGGCCATACCACAATTAATTCTTGAACTCTGTCTCAGTCAGTAACCCTTAAATGTTTTCCAGCCGGTGTTTGAGTGGGTGGCTGAAAAGGATGATGAAGTGCTACAGCCGCCCAGTCCAGCTGACTCTTCTCACCTTGCTTACAATCGTCATTGTTGTCAACATTCGGGTACTCATCCGGAGCAAACTGGCAACCAGCTATGAAGGTCAAAGCATACCAGGTACAGCCTGTTGCTATAGTGTAGTTTATGCTTGTACAGCTCAAAATGTCCAGTTGCATCAACTTGTCTGTCCAAACAAGTAGATTCATGAATCATGTGAATAGCATGCCATTTGCATGCTATTGCACAACAACCGCCTCAACCTGAGTTTTCATGTCATTTATTCGACATACAGTAAGTTGCAACTACACACACATCTGTTCTATAATTCATGCCCACAATGCGACTTCTAATTTCTATAGCCTTTCAGCAGTGTTTCTGCCTTTAGCGTTTAGGGAATTGGACCATGTATAATATTTACTCTATTGAGACTGTCACTGGTGACCTATTCACATGTATTCATATGCTCAATACAACATGTACAATGCTGTACAATAAGGTGGGGAACTTGTCTCCAAAGGTACAGTGGAGTATTAGTGGAGTATTCTGAAAGAGCTTGTTGTATGCATTGTATCATGTGGTATATGTATTATGTCAAAAATTGGTAAATTGTGATTGATTTCAATTTTGACAAATATGAAAAAAAAAAAAATACTTAGGACAATTGCGGCTAGCTGTTTCATTTTTGCTTTTATCAAACATAGGAGCTACATGTATGCATCCCATGTAAAACAAAATATATATCCAAATCTATCTCAGTGTGTGTAGGGTTAGATGTACTGTTCTAAACATCCACAGCGCCTGCTGTGTACAAATGTAGAACATGTAGAATGCATATACTGTCAGAGTGTCTGTTGTAGGGATGCATATATTCTGTGTGTTTGTGTATTGTCAGGGGTGGATGAGTCCCAAATGCCATGTGACGAGCCGGTGGTTGTGGTGATTCAAGACAAGCCTGCTGTGGTGAGTCAACATGTGTAAAACATACATGTAGTACATGTACGTTCTGCATTGCATCAGAACCTCCAGAATTTTGTGCTCAGAAAGTGCAAATTTCGCACTTAACAATCGAAAAAATTCTGCGCTCAAAAATAGAATTTCGTTGCTCAGAAAAGGCAAATTTTGCACTCAAAAACTGCTCCACTAGTAACTTAAGTAGACAACCCAGAATTCTGCACTCAGAAAATGCAAAATTCCATGCAAAAAAATCAAATATATGCACTCAGAAAATGTAAATTTTGCACTCAAAAACTGCAGTGGGGCTCTACACAGACTGCCTAGAATTCTGCGCTCAGAAAGTGGAAATTCGGCGCTCAAGAAATGGAAATTTGGCACTCAAAAATGGAAATTCGGCACTCAGAAAATGGAAAATTTCCCCGGTGCCATAGAAAGAAAGTCAACTGTTTCCACGACTTTTCGGGCCAAATCAGGCAATGCCGCACTGCCACGCTCACGAATAAATTCCACGTTCGCAGAATCTTGGAGGGACTGATTGCATGTTTAAAACATGTAATGAAGTTTCCTGCGATAGGTTCGCAGGTGTCAGTCTTTACCTGCCTTGTACAGACATGGTACAGTCATGTTGTAGTTACACATAAATGTCACAGTCACTCAGTCTCTGTGCAGCTATTCCCAGGTTCCAGTTCCGGCTAACAGGGCTAAAGTTGGTTTGCTTATCAATTTGTACTAGTATGCAGATTGTGCATGTGAAATAGATACGCATGCTTCTGTACAGTTAGGAATACATGTTCAGTGGTCCCTCTCTTAAAGGACACTCTAGAGAGGACACAGATTCTTGGCATTAAATACTGTACATGCATGGGATGCTCCCTCTCACCAAAAGGCACCTCTCTAATAAAGACAGAATTCCTTGGCAGAAAGGGTATTCCTACTAGAGGGGGACTACTGTACTGTAATAGCCTACTTGACCATGTTTGCAGCAAAACACAGTCTTATCTCCCAAGATACAAGCTATACCACATATATATCATTGAGTTTGTTACATATATAACATATGTTAGTGCATGCGTGCTCATTTTTCCATGTGGTTGGCTTTTCTCTTTCTTTTCACTGGAACATGTCTCTTGATATTTCAGTATGAGCCTTTAAATAAGACCTTCCTGAAGGACGAGTGGTTGAGACTCCAGCCAGACCATGCAAAGGTGATAGGAGTCAGGAGGAAAGACAAAGGTAGGTATACCGGTAATAAAGATATAATATACGTGTAGTCCCTCCAAGTATGGTGTCACTGATACATACCACCACTGCATATGCTGTGCTTACATGTACAGTGACCCCTGCATTTTAAGCCAAGAAAAAAAATCGTCTTTAAATTGAATGTGGTCTTAAAATTGAAGGATATCTCCTTTCATTTTAAGACCACATATTATGTTCATATTTAAAATATAGGTTGTGTCATTCACTGGTGGTCATAAAATATAGGGACGAATCTTAAAATGGAAGGGTCTTAAATTGTATGGACCTCTGTATTTAACCACCACTTCTCCTGCGAATGCATTTACTTCTCCCTCTCAAGAAAGTATGCAATTGTGGCCACATTAGTGAGGTGGCCTTTGCCGAGAGGGAGAAGTAAATGCATTCATCATGTTCATAGGAGTAGTGACAAAAATTTGCGGCCACGTTAGGGAGGGTGGCCTCCCTTCAGAGTGCCCACTAAGAGAAGGAGCGCTGTCTATGAAAGAATCCATATGGCTTACTTGAACTTGCTCAGCTGGCTTTTGTGCTAGGTACCAGACTGTTTCTAGAACGACAGTGATTCAACGCGTATGTCATAGCATTGTGAGAAAGCCTGAGTAATTAATTTTCTTGCACGTAGTTAGATTTTCTTTTTCATTTCAAACCCATATAAAATAAACCAGTAACTTTATATGTCTAACTTTATAAGAATATCCATCATGAAGGTTGTTTTTTATCTTTCAGGTTTTCTGACTATTGGTGTCCCAACAATTAAACGGATCAATGGGATGCTGTACGTTATTCAGACCGTCGGGTCTATCATCGACAATACCAGTATTAGAGACAGGGCCACTGTGGTTGTCGTCGTCTTCCTAGCAGACTTCGATCAGGAGTACAACGAGAAAGTCGTTACGGAACTAACTGCAAAGTATGCATACTACATTCGTATGGGGTTCCTTCACATAGTCCAGTTACCCAAAGAGTTCTATCCAAAGCTGGACGGACTGAAGCGGAATTTCGGAGACCGACCAGAACGAGTCAAGTGGCGAGCAAAGCAGGTCTCCGATTTCTCGTTCATGTTCTTGTACTCTCAGAATCTCTCTCAGTATTATATTCAAATTGAGGATGATGTGATTTGCGCAAAAAACTTCGTACCGGCAATCCAGAGCTACGTGAAACATCACAACTCTCACGCCTGGGCGATGCTCGAGTTTTCTGAGTTAGGATTCATTGGCAAGCTCTTCAAGTCCTCGGACCTCACCAAACTTGCCAAGTACATGCTGACGTTCTACGACGAGCAGCCCGTTGATTGGCTAATACGATATTTCCGCATGTCCATGTCGCAGAAAAACATCTACCTGCGCAAACCCACGCTGTTCCAACACATCGGCCTCAAGTCCTCGTTTGACACATCGCAGGACAACAAGCTTAAGGATAGGTTCTTCGAAGGGGGGTCCAAGCTATGGACGAGTGATGACCCCCCTGGGAGAGTTGTCACCAATATTGTCACATTCGACGAGTGGTATCCGTCACTGTGCTATGACTCGGGCTCAGGATATTTCTGGGGAAAAGACCCCAAGCCAGGCGATTGGCTGTATATCATTTTTGATGAGCCGCAGATGCTTGACAAAGTGACGGTAGAGACGGGCGAGTACAAAAAAGGTGCCAAAGACTGGCTCGCTAACGGCACATTAGAGGCCGCGCAGACACTGGTGAGCTACGATGAACAGAAGAAGAGTGTGATCTGTAGCTCCTATACAACGCTTGGACACATGGAAGATGGCCGTCTTATGGCAGCCAATCTGCAAACAAGCACACTTCGTGGCATTCAAACACGCTGTTTAAAGCTTACCGTTGGCGAGGGGCAGAAGAACTGGGTAATAGTGCAGCAAATAGCTGTATATCTGGCCAAAGATACCAATCAAACCTAACGTTAGGTGAAATTTTTACTTCATCTATTTATTGGTGCATAGTACGCCAGTTATTTGTAACGAATCTCTTCCACCTTGTTGATTTTTGCTTCAGAGTGAACCCTGGAGGTTGACGGAGAGAGAAAGGTCTTGATGTTTATGATAAAGAATATATTATATATAAATGCACATCCCAGTACACAATCATGGCCGCCAGCAGTTATACAATATCCATTGTATATGTCTATCTGTTTTACTTTTTGCCATTCTTTTGTTACTTGGCATTGACGTGTATATGATGGTTTCCGCACTGTGATAGCACCCTAGTTAAGAATTCACACTACATTGTACATAGACGAAGGGCAGTTTCATGACTTTAGGTACACAATTTTTCCCTCCAAAGGATCATTTTTTGCTGACATTTTGTGATGTGCATTGGATATATGAACCAGGCATGCTGGACTAGGTGAAAGTGGCCTTGGTATAGTAACAAACGGTGAGAGGGGGACTTAGAGACTGTCTGTATTGGGTATAGGATGTGGTATTTTGTGGAGGACTTTGTAAGTGCCACTGGTTCTTGTCATGTTTCTCTTTAAGGATCTTCATTCATTTTGTAGTTTATACCAGCATTAGTTGTTTACTGTAATGTGCTCTAATGTATCGCAATTGATACCGACATGTTTGTAAGATTCTGCTGATCATGTTTATTGCATATATGCACCATGTGTACTGCCAGGTATTGAGAGTACATTGTGTGCTTTTTTGATTGAATGCACAACATGCACAAGGTGTCACTGCTTTGTGGGATGACTTTGACATAATCGTGAGTTGTCTCTCCATTGTAGACACTTTAACACCACTTCTATGTTTGCAAAACAATTACATTGTAATTATGATATCGACAAATCACTGGCTGAGGAAGGATGAGCTTGCAAGTCCAGTGGCAGTTATGAGGCCATGCCACAATTCAGTCTTGAACAAGTTCAATAACACTATTATTATATACCTACTGCTGCAATTTAGACATGCATGTGCATCATGTTTATTGCGTAATTTTAAGCCTTATAATTACAAAGGAAAAGCCCCTAGAAGAGCCCATTTGTGCGGTGAATCACCGTAAAAAATGGTCAGATGGTTGACGTAAACCAGCATTTAGCTATACATGCTATAGCAATGGGTCAACACTCTTGGTACTGCTGGAACAAAGGCCATGAATAATTCAGGTCTGTGGCAATATATTTCAGTTGTTTACACATACATAATGTACCATGCGATGAGTCATATTCACAGTTCTTTGTAGATGTATAAATAATATATTTGTCAGAGCTGCTAGTCAAATCTCTTTTGCTCAGGTTCATGTACTTGTGTATGTATTTATATCCTTTGTGTAAACGTATTTTCGGCAACTTATTCAGTAATTTATTACAAGCTAGAGTTGGCATACTGCTTATCTGCTACTTGCATCAACTAATATGTTGTTAACCATGTTAACTCTACTGTATACCAATAGCACTGGTTGGTATTCAGAGAGGTCTTAATTGGAGGCTTTGAGGCAAATGTGACTTCTGGAAGTTGTTCTCGCAGTCTGTAAGTGTAACCTTTAACTTGTTGTAACCTTTGACCTCCTGTCATAACCTTTGAACTCTTTAACCTTTGAACTCCTATCTTAACCTTTGACCTCCTGTCAGTGATTTGAGAGAGTGTTCACTGCCTGTTAGCATGTGTATGGGAGGCGGGGAGGTGATTGGAGCCAAACCTTCCCTAACAATTTTAATTATCAGTTGTAAATGTAGCAAAATTAAATCACACCAAACCTAGTTTAATGAAATCGGTGGAAGCAAATTTATTGAATATTCTCTGTGTTGGGGGCTTGATCACCAGTTGTAGAAGTACTAAGTGAGACTTGAAATTTATTTTCCCATATCTGGATGTCTCTGTCTGCCTATCAAAAACTGCAGTACAAACTGCAAAAACTGCAGTCAACTTTGCTGTCAAGACAGGACTTCTTCACAAAAAGCTTTCAGCGTAAGCTATGACACAAGTCTGTCACCAGTGGAGATTTTCACTAACTCCCACCCAGGGTCTGAATCCTTTATCATCTCCGAGTCAATCACTGGTGATCAAGGACATGAAATGTCAGGTGGGTTTATTGTACACCGAAGCGAAGTACGGTCCTTGCTTGATTGAAAGCCGACTCATTGCATGCATTGCCTGATGCTATACCAGCTATATTTTGTGTTATTTATGATATTTAGATTACTTTCTATTTATTGTTAACCCAAGTGAATATTGGTTTATGTGATTTCGCTCTTTGTACATGTACATCTATTTATAATCACTTGATGCGATGATATAGATATTTATGTATATGTGATATAGACATCTTGTTGTCAGTCGAGCACCCATTACCAGATACCATTATTTCAGTAATGGGTACGGTAAATGCCAGTACTATAAACATAGCATATTGAATGTACATATACGTGCCCTAGGCCAGAAACCTGTTTTAGATGGTAGATATGTTCATGGTAATGTGATTTGTGGTATACAGTAACATATCGACTGGCTTTCCTCTGGACTTGTACTAGCTTGTACATACCTGTACATGTAGACATACCCTTAGCATAGTTACTAGGTCAGTGCACATTTGTAAAGCTTCATTGTATCCCAAGACTTGCACCCTAATTAGCCAGTATTAAAGTGTTCAATTTTTGCCCGATTGGCAGCCCGTAGGAAAACTGCATGGCTAACTCAAGTGTTTGCTGGTGCTGCCTTGGGCTTTTGAAATGTGGTGTGGTCGTCCAGCATTGAATCATTTCTACCAGCTGGCTGTTTAGAAATTCACTCTTTACTGTAAAGCTTTTGGGTCATTCATTGGTAGAAGTAAATTCAAAGTCACCGACTTACGGTTGATAAATAGACACAGGATACAATGCCAAAAAAATGTGAAGGTAAAAAATTAGGGCCACAAATTTTGCATAACTTTCAAAGCCATGAAATTAAAGAGTGAAATGAAAGAGCTTCAAAGTTAAGGGGTTTTACAATAATTGTATGATTCACCGACTTTGACATACTGATATCATGTGATATGTGACATGTAATGTTATTGTGTTCTGTAGGGTGGATGAAGCTAGGTTGAGATCGTCCGGTAGAACTTACGATATAAGACTTGTTTATTATCAGACTTAAATTGCACATGGGCCCTAGGCTCTGGTATCGGCTTCAATTGGTTTCTATTGTCTTACATTGCTGGGATGTAAAGCAAGTCACTCTAATAAAATATTCTGTCTTTCAGTTTGGAGAGAGTAACTAGGGATCATTTTCTGATGACTGGGCATCTTTTTATAATGTTTCAGTAGCTTTAGCAAAGGCTGGGCTCATATGAAGTTATCTTAACGGTTAAAGTACCGGTATACAGACATTGTAAAATTGATCTCAGCTGGCACATACCAGTAAACATGGTAAAAGTAAATGATGTTTGCTTCTTTAGTTGGTAATTTGTTGGCGATCTGTGCTACCGGTGCTAGTAATAGCTACATATGGAAAAATGTATATTATACATGTACATACTGTACTGAATCACTGGTTGCTTAATGTGGAACAGGATTTTATAAACATCCAGGCAGTGCTTGTTTTTCCATGGACAGAAGATGCATGTCCATAGCTTGTGTTGTGCGGATACAAGTGAACCCGCTCCACAGATGACCCGCCCTCAAAATTTTAAAGACGACCCACCCCAAATTTAGCTGCTTTCTGACAAAGTTATGGAGGGGTTTCTGGTTCAGTTCGGTGAATATCCAAAAACGTATGAAACACTAAGTTGCACTGAAATTAAAATTTGGCCTAACCAGATGAAATTCCTGCCGATTTCTGTGGGAGATGTTCTGTTTTTGTCCTTGGCAAAGCTTGCCTAGTCTCACAACTATATATTAATGCATATTAATGCAGCATTAATGAGTTAAATCTAGTTTCAACATTTATTTCAAACGATTTTTTGGTATCAAGTCATATTTTGTCACTTTTATGGAGCATCAGAATACCGTTATTATGGCCAACAATCCACATAGACTGAGGGTAAGTTGTCTTAAACTTTTTTAGGGTGGGTTGTCTGTGGGGTGGATTCACCATACACCATGTGGTTCCATTGCATATGAAAATCCAACACTATGAATGATTTTGATGATGCATTCTGGCCTGTCATCGCCATGTATTCGTGTTAGCTACACATGTACAGCATGGCCTGTCTGTGCAATGCAAACGAGAAGCTGTGGCTTACAATGATGCTGATGATGTTCATATACTTGATGTTAATCCTACGTTAATCTCATATGCTTTATCAGTGACAATCATCAAAAAGAAGTCTACGGTATGGAAACAATCAAAAACTTTCAATTACTCTGCCCTATGTGGCAATGGCTAGTCAGTGTAAAGTCAGAGTAATATTTAGACCACTAGGTAGATAGATAGCTTATTCACACTTTTGTGATAACAACTGTGACATCTGTTTAAATACTAAAATTAACATAGGCATACATGAAAGTGTCGCTGATCCAGATAGGTACGTATATGTAATGGCTAATGCTTTTTGCAACAATTTTCTGTTCCCTCAAAAATCACTCAAAGTGTCAGTTTTTAATCAGCAACTCAACAAGTCTCTGATTTTGATTCTAATTTTCAATGGAACACAAACTATTGTGTATTGAAATATGTGCCAAAATTAGTTGAAAATTTAGCTGCTCATCAATTGTTTCATTCCAAAAAGTTTGCTACCAATCTATTCTTGCCACAAAGTTACCTATCCCTTCTTGTATGGCAGGATGTGTGTATAAGTAGTACGTCGGAGGATTATTTGCCGCTGCCAGTGTGTGGTTACTTTACAATACTGCATGTACCGGGGTACTGGGTCCAGTTTCTGGAAAAATCTTAAGTCTAGAAACAGACTTAAGTTCGCTAATCACCTTGGTAACCATTGTCTTTTCCATGCTTAAGATCACTAGAGGACTTAAGATTTTTTGGAGAAACTGGCCCGTGGTCTGGTTTGTGGATTGCTTGAACGGCATTACTGCAATTGACATACCACGTACTCTACAACGACAAATAAACGGAGTCTCATTTCTGAGATTTGCCTATGTTTTTGGTCACCCTGTATAACAGCTTAGTAGATGGTACATGTATGCTCTTTTTGCTCACTCGGGGGGGGGGGGGGGATTGACCCTTGAAGGAAGCTTAAACTGATTGGGGTTGTGTAGACTAGGAAAATATATATTGATTTCACCTTTTCCAAATTACTCCTCTTATATTAATCTGTTAATCTTTTTGTAGTATTATGATCACAGATTGTATTTTGGTTGTTCAAATCAGTTTCAAGGTAGTACAGGTATATTGGACGTTTTTTCAGCAGTGGGGTCTGTATAAAAAGAAGTAGAGTAAGGTAGTTGAGATATAACGAAGGAAACATACACACCATGAAAAACTTTCTTCTAAGAACTCTGTGACTAACTTCCACTGCAACCTATTTGCTGAGACTGTCACGATCCATCTGTATGGATTTTATCTACTAATTACAGGTACTCGCAAAGTACAAGCTATCTGAAAATATACACGTACCTACTGCCTGTATGAACCACTTATAAATTCCAGCTCACAGTAGGCCCACCTGGAGCAGTCAAGTATCCTAAACGACCTGTTACATTATAATTCTGATTGGCCCATTCTGTCAGGCACAACTATTGGTCTTTTTGATCACTGGGCATGAGCTGATGCCTGCCTATGACTAGAGGAAGAGAGTAGATGTTGCTATATTACATGTAGCAAGAATTTTGATGACATCAAAGGTTACCACAAACATCTCATAACCAAACTGAGGCATAGTGGCAGCAATGGCCAAACATGCATCCTCCCCCCTTGAACAGCCTAGTATAGGGCTCCACATTGGTAAAAAATTAAGTGCGACACAGTCACTTTAAAAGTTATAGAATCCGACGTGAGCCTTGATAAAAAGTGTAGAAAGTGACATCAAAATCTTATAAAAATTGTAGAATCGACGTTCAAATTTTATAGAAAACGAAGATCAACATGCAAGTCTTATAAAATATAATTATAATATAAATACATATATAAAATATTATAAAAAGTGACATGACAGAGTAAAATTCTTATAAAAAGTGACATGGGACACAGAAAAAAAACAATAAAAAGTGAGGTGTGACACCGCATAAATTATTTGGGCCCATGTAGAGCCCTTAGTGTGTACCTGGATGGTTGCATTTCCCAGTGATGCACAGTGGAGTCAGGAGTGCCCTAGGATACAGTTCTGCGTCCGGTCCTATTCCTGCTGTGCATTTAAATGACTTGCCGGACACTACTGCCATCCCAGGTAAGGCTATTCACAGACAATTGCCTCCTCTACTGTTCAATCTCCACCAAGGAGGACAGCTTACTGCTACACACAGACTGAACAGAGCTGTACAAAAGGGGGGATACATCTGGGGTATGAATTTTGGTCCCTTCAAATCCATCATGCTAATACAAATCCCATATGGCTGCCACCCACACACTACCTCTACTCAGTGTGTCTTGACAAAAGCTACTATACAGGACTGCTGATCCAGAGAGTTCTAAGTCTTCAAGTGCAAGTGTAGTCAAGGAAAGGTAAAATACTGCAACGTGTACCCACTTAACTACCGCTAGAACCTATATGCATCTGTTCGTGATTGGCGTTCTTTATTGTGAATTGAGAAAATTAGTAAAGGTTTGGACAGCTTTACATGTCGATAACCGCTACGCGTTCCCGGGATACGCGTTCCCGGGATACGCTGTGGGGGGATAGCTCAGTGGTAGAGCGCCTGCTTTTCTTTTTTTTCCGTTGGCCCGAGCGGGGATTGAACCCCGGACCTTCAGCGTGAAAGGCAGGCGCTCTACCACTGAGCTATCCCCCCACAGCGTATCCCGGGAACGCGTAGCGGTTATCGACATGTAAAGCTGTCCAAACCTTTACTAATTTTCTCAATTCACAATAAAGAACGCCAATCACGAACA
>JAAUYG010058383.1_pt1 | contig 14503 bp, 12 predicted proteins | sample 7278091 | NCBI WGS metagenome assembly JAAUYG01 (sample SAMN14350201, study PRJNA611818) | marine sediment metagenome | isolation source: surface marine sediment (0.6m) | place: French Polynesia: Moorea | collected 2018-08
TCACCTGTCACCCTGGATACCGGTTCTGGGACGGGGACAAGACCAGGACAATCCAGTGTCAGGGTGACAGGACGTGGCAGGACCTACCACCCTGTCTCTGTGAGTGGGAATTTTGTAAAATATAACGCCCGGTGTGGTGAACATTGCTTTGTCACAGATCTGTCACAGATCATATTAAGTATATTAAAGTAGTGAAATCTTATTTTATACACAAAAGCTGATCTGTTACTTAGTATCATAAAAGAAAATATGCCCAAGAGAACCCCATGGCCGATTATTTTGAGGAGGATTATGTTTTATTGAATTTGGGGTTGCCTTAAATCTTAAGCTGCAAGTTCTACGTAAGCGGTCTGACTTTATTCAATGGTCAATATGTGTTCCGCAAACTGTATTTCAAAAGTAATTAGGGACGCTAAGGCATATATTTATTGTCACAACTTCCATTGGTCAGTGAGGACGTGTCCAGGTCTGGACGCTCCACAGCACGGCTCACTGAGTACAGAGCGTGCCACTGTGGGGACGGAGGTCCTGGTACAGTGTGATCCAGGATTTATACTGGAGAACCACACTATCCAGTACACCATGGTCTGTACAGACGACCTTGTCTGGAACGACACTGTTACAGACTGTGCAGGTAAATAAATAGTTTCCCTCCCTGTCAGAAAATAGATGAATGAGTAAATAAATAAATAAATAAATAAATAAATAAATCTGACTGTTCCTTGGTCATTTTAATTTTGTAGTTCAAATTCAATAGACATTTTCCCCGCTTACTGTGTTGCAAACTTACATAGACATACATGTCGTTAGCTTACTCTGGCGACATCTACTTTTTGCAAATATGGACGTATTAAAATTTGCGTATTTCATTTAAAGTTGACTGCATTTGCAAGTTAATTAACCACCTGGATCTTTCTTTTGTATCAGAGGTAATTTGTCCTCCCCTCCCCACGGTCAGCAACAGCACCCAGGACGGTAACTCGACTGGTTACAACAGCACAGTGACGTACACCTGTGATAGCGGACTGAAGACAGAGAGGGGATACAGTAGGGAGGTCGTACACTGTACAGAGTACACCTGGTGGAACGCCACAGTCAACAGCTGTGGAGGTAGGGGATTATACGGAAACCATGATGCGGGGTGGAGTTGTGAAGAAGGAATAATTGACTGAACTGATTGGCGAGAGAAATAGAAAAAACAAACAAACAAAAAAACAAACAAACAAAGAAACGAATTGATGTATCACTTTGACCTGTTGTGTAGTTAATTGTATAATTGTGTGTGACACATTCGGTGTAAGTCTTTGTCCATAAAAGGAATACTGCTGTTCTACAGCTCCAATATATTTTAGGCAATTCAGACGGCAACCCAGATGCTGGTAATATGCTGTGACTGTATAATGTATCGTTTACTGTAATTACCTTACTTGCAGTATACAATAAGCTTTCTGCAATACTAAGTGCTTAAAAACAATTCAAATATTTGTTTAATTTAATAATATTTAATAATAGTTAACAATTAATTAATAATTTAGTTATATTTAATAATCACCAAAGGCTCGTACCCTTTTCCAGCTGGCAGATGCCCGCCTGTCACACCAGTGAGACATGCCACGGCGAACACCACGCTGGCCACTGCAGGCAGCTCTGTGCTATTGCATTGCGAGGAGAACAACGTATTTCCCAGTGGGAATAAAGATATCGTCATATCCTGTGACGAAGGGAACTGGAGCAAGGAACTAGCGGACTGTGCAGGTGAATAGAGGGATATCAGGTTTGTGTACGAAAGTGTCGGACCTCCCAAAGTTTACCTCAGCCACGCTTGGCATTGCCGCGGTGTACGGGGTGAGGTTACCGTCACAGGGTCAGCTGATGACAGTTTATCTGACAGGTCGTAACGTTAGAAGCAGCATTTTGCCTAAAACATCGCTATATGTATATGTAGATTAAGAGGTAAAAAGCCACTGTCTTGTTTTAGCCATGCCGTGCCCGGTTATGCCAGCGGTTACAAACGGAATTTCCAACTCCACGACGACGTCTCCCTGGGCAACGGTCATGGTCACGTGTGACCCTGGATACCACGTGGATGGAAGTCCGACTGCCCTGCTTCATTGCAGACCAAACGGCACCTGGAGTAGTTTGCTCAAATCCTGCCAAGGTAATACATGTACATGTACTAAGAAAACGTTCTTTGTCATATTTCTTTCTGATATATTTATATCACCTTCAAAGAAATTATAGGTGTGGGATTCAAACTAACGACAACAGACAAAGGGAAAGCATTGACTTGCATGCATGTATTCTCACCAATGCCAGCACAGATGGACGACAGACGGAACAATTTCGATTTCCTGATTCAAGCAGTCTACTTCAGCACCCCATCCCCCCCCCCCCTCAACGGTAGGCTCTAGCAAACTTATTTTGAGTCAAACATCTAAAAGAGTAGGCCTGCGATCCGGCATCCAGGGCTTGGCCCACTGTTGTATATATTGTAAACAATGTTGCTTGCCTATTTAGGCCTCGTGGTGGTGTAGAATCTTTATATCCACCTCAGCTGTGGACTGTGGCCCTGCCCCTGTCGTTGGGAATGCGTACCGGCCAGGCCAGCTCGACACGACTTTCCGCAGTGTGGTGACGTACACAGCCCTCCCTGGATTCTGGTACACACGGGGGGTACTCCAGGTAGAAATCACTTGTGACGACAGTGGAATGTGGTCTCCCAGGCTTCAGCCATTTAAGGGTAAGCGAGGTAAAGATGGGATGTTCGTTTTCGGCCTACGCTCTGGGCATATTGTTATACGAAGCATTCCTACTTCATGATGCTCATTCTATGCCATAGCGCTACTGCATGAGGAATTAGAAGGGGGAGGGCGGAGGGGGGTGGGGTGGTAGATGGGGAAATGTGTGTGCCACACCCCTCGCAACGAACCTTAATTACTGGTAATGTCATATATACCGGCACATTTGAAATTACTGTCCCATTCATTCTGATGCATATGCAATCGCTGTGCATCATCTAACTCTCACCAGCGTACAGTATTTGTGAGGCAGACTTGGTTTTACTTGTCAATTAAGCGCTCGGTTTATGAATTATTCATTCGGGTTGTCACGATGGAAGTACGTAACTCTTTCAGCTGTAACATGCCGAGCATTACCTGTCTGGAGGGGCATGTCTGTCAGCACCAGATCCAGAGACTACAACTCCAAGGTGGTAGCGTCCTGTCAGCACGGCTACAGTTTCCCTGGAGACAGCCAGTATAGGATGGCTGTATGTAATCGATACGGACTCTGGGAGCCAGATATTCCGGATTGCGAGCAATTTGGTATGTCCAACTTTAACAATTCATGTATTGGTTTTATGGAACGGAAACTTTGGGATTCGTGGGTACTGATATAACATACATGGGCTACCTTGACCTTGTAGCATTTAAATTCAATTTGGGGTCGTAAGGGGCACTTGCATTTTTCCAAAAAATACAATTTCAATAACACAATCGCAGATGAACTTGATCAAAACTTCTCTTGAATTATCTTTCAATGGTCCTAGGAACTCCATATGTAGAGTATTTTCATGATTGATTCTTTCAGTTCAGTTTGGGTTCATTCCGTGCATTTTGCAAAATTTCCGATGATAAGATTTGCACAAAGCCACAGAAATGTTCCCACTATTCTCCTTCAGTTTCAACCAAACTTTATAATAGATATGCTAGCCACGGAGAATATTATATTTGGCGATCTGTCAATAATTAAAATTGTCATGGTACTCTGAATTTTTTTTGTTATACGATTATTTTTGTAAATTTTGTTGTTATATATGTCACACGACCATATGGGGCTGGAAATTTCAAAATACTACTCCTACAGTTTTCATCCGGTCTCAGTCGAACCTTATGAGGACATTGGCTACTATTGTGGGATATGCTGTAGGCTGTTACTTTTCTTGGCAATCAGCTCAGCTTAAAATTTCTGCAGCACTTTGAAACTCCACATTTAGAGTATTTTCCAAGCAGTTTCCAAGAGTTCGGTTTGGGGTCATTCGGTGCGTTTTGCAAAATTTCCGGTATTAAGATTTTAAAAAGACTCCTGCACCCAGTTTTTATCCAATGTCAACGAAACGTTATGGACGGTATGGTAATAAGGGGCAGAGGGATACAGGCTGTTATTTTTTGCTATTTTTGTCGATTTGCCAAATTTATAAAAATTTCATGGCAGTTCGATTTTTTGTTAACCCAGGGCCATTTGGTGCTAGAAGTTCAAAAAGCTACTCTTCCTACACTTTTCATCCAATCTCAGCCAAACTTTATGAGGGCATTGGCTACTATGGTGTAATACAAGCTATTACTTTCTTGGCAATCGGCCAATTAAAAAAAATGTGGTACTTTGTAATTTTGATGTAGAAGTTAATGAGAAAATCCTAAAATGAGCAATATATTGAACATGGGTGATCGTAGAGCGAAACGGATGAAAATTTTGACTCTCGGGAAATGGATATGGAGTACTTCTCATATTCGATTCTTTGAGTTCAACTTGGGGTCAATCGGTGCGCTAGAAATATTTCGGATGTTATGATTTTCAAAAGGCTACTGCACCTTCCGTTTTCATTCAATTTCTACCAAATTTTATAGAAAGTATGGTAATGAAAGGGGAATACAGGATAATAATCTTTGGGCGATTATAAAATTTAAAAAAAAATGATGGAAGTTTAGAGTGGTTGTTAACAAAGTACCATATAGGGTTAGAAATTTCAAAATACTACTCCCGCTATGGTTTAACATTGTGTAACATGGGGGTCAATGGTAAAAGTGATGAAAATTTGGGACCCGTGGTCTTATGACGTGCATATGTAGAGTACATTACATGTCTAATTATTCGAGTTCAGTTCAGGGTCATTCGGTGCACTTTGAAAAAATTCTAATGTCAATATTTTTGAAAGCCTACTGTTGCCACAGTTTTCGTCCAATTTCAGCGAAACGTTACAGAAGCATGTAATCAGTGGAAATGGTGCTATTACTTATTTTGGCGATCTGCCAAATTTTGAAGGTATATATATGGCATTATTAAGATAAGTTACTCCAGCTACATTGCCATTATCCGTAAAGCTATATTGGTTTCATCTGGGAAAAAGGTCAAGTAGAGGCCCCTGGACCTCTTGTTTAAATGTCAAATTCACGTACATGTAATATTACAAAATATGGGGAAACCAAAAACCTCAATTAATGTGAAAAGGGGCAATCGTAGTGCGAAGTGAAGTCAAATTTGGCAATCGATGGGTGTAGTGGAATATACATGTATATGCGTTGCATTACCATGCTCACTTATAGCGCTCAATGTCAATTTGAAGGTCATTTGTTGTATTTGCGATTTTTTCCGAAAATACTTTTTTCAAAAGCCTCCTTCTACACTTTTGATTCTTTTACAGCCAACCTTCTGCAGGTGTTCCATGTGACAGTCCACATAAAAGTTACTTTGTGGTATTTTGAATTTAAAGAAAAATAGAAAAGGATTGTAATTTAGTGTTGCACACAGATGACAAATTTCCAAATAGCTGGGAAATGGCTAATCCTATAGCGAAACGGAGTGACATTTGAAAATTCGGTGGGTAGAGGTAAAAGGTATATGGGACACCTTTGACTTTATAGTGTTCAAGGTCATTTAGGGATCGTTCACTGCACTTGAGAATTTTCCGAAAAATACGTTTTTCTAAACACTAATTCTTCTACACTATTATAAAAGTTATTTCTTGCAATTTGGAAATTCAAACTTTGCAGAAGAAAAACTAAATTAAACGTTTAAAATTTAAATGGCCTAATGGTAAAATTAAATATTGCAAATATATTTTTAAACAGCTAATCATAGAGGGAAAGGGGTTGATATTTACGGGGACTAGTAGAACATATATGTGGTACCTTTACCCTCGTAGTGTTCAATGTCATTTTGGGATCATTCATTGTAGTTGTCTCAAAATACCCTGTAAATTTGAACGGCTGGTCATAGAGCAAAAGAGATTGAAGTTTGGGACTCGGGGGATGCTTGTAGCACATATATAGGGCAGCGTTGACCTTATAGTGTGCAAGGGCATTGGGGTCATCCAGTGCATTGATATCGAAGAACACCTGTGCAAATTTACAAGTGTTACTGATATCGTCAAGCAGTGCGTCAAAGCCCATGGACCTCTTGTTATATGTTCTACCATAACTGGGTCATATTTCAGAAAACAAGACTGATCCCCTTGCTATCGAGGCAACTGAAGCACCGCATTCCAGGATGGTTGGCCTGGTAACCACCTGCATTGTCATTGGAGGCATCTTCGCAGTCATTGTGATTATTGACGTGGTGGGGAGAAATCATTGCCAATGCCACAGGAAGCGTAAAATCTCTCCGAACCGTAGTGCGCATGTCCGGAAGGAACGACTCTCGGGCAGAAAATCAGAGACTGCAGTTTAAAATCACATTTTGTCACACGTGAGATGTGACTATGTCGCCCATCACGTTTATCTATGTCACCTTTTAACGGTCACATTCACGATTGACAGTCACTCGTCTGACTATACATGTATCAAGAATCAGTGTTGTCGGAAATAAAATATGTTGATTTCGGTTTGCGCGAGACCGTTTTGTTTACATTTCTACCACGTGGTTCATATACTACCTCTTTAATGTATCCTTTGAAATGAGATTCAGGGATACTCTTTATATGATCCTCTCGGCGTACTGCAGCCGCCACCGCTTCGTTAGCTCTCTACAAATTACATTTATAGACAAATTCGTTTCATGTTTGGGGGATACCTGAATCTTTGATAAACAATCGATCTGATTTATAAACGATCTCCGCTCCGCAAACATTATTTTAATGAAGCAAATATATCCTCTGTTGCTCCATGACGAAGTACTGCACCCAAATAATACAATATTCTGACGAAAGGTGTTGCACATTTCTGAGCGCTATTGTAGCAAGGCAATATTGTGATTTTACAAATGAGATACCTTTGTCCGATACCGTTCCTCATTATCACCCACCACAGCTCGAATTGCCTGCCACAAGTTTCGGCTAAAACTTGCCGAAGAATTACTAATAAAATTATTACATAACACAGTTACCTAATCTGAATATTTAAAGGGACTACAGTGTTAACACTATGGAGCTAAACACAGCCTCCGGCTTCAACTACATGTACGGATTTTTTTCCGCTCCCCGTACCATCGCTTGGTTTATTTTTTCATTTTTCGTATAGTGTGCAATGCTAAATTTGCCCTACCAGACTTCTCAAATTTGAAGTTTAAAATTCGCCGCCAGTAGTTATATCAAATCTTGAGTCTAAATGCAGATCAGCGAAACCCAATAGATTCAAAGCGCACTCAAATTGAATAGTAAACTTAAAATCCTCTCTTGGCTTACTATTATTTCTAAAAGCTGGCTCGTGATGATTTTATCCCAGGTAACCAGTAACATGGTGACTGTGTGTCTATGACATCATAGCAATGGGTCCCTCATAATACCCCAGCCAGAGATGTGGCTGGACAACAGCACAGTCATACAATGGCCCGCTGTGTATGCCTGGTTGTACCCTGTGACGGAGATCCCCTGTTGCGTCCAGTACAAAGACCGAGTCCGAGTCTGTGACAAGGAAACTCGAGTGACCGTCTGTGGTTATACTGTATACGTACCCCAGCCCGGGCGGTGTCTGTAACACCTGGCCAGGGCTTGGGTTGTCACTGTGGTATGTCACCAGGGTGTTGTCACCATAGCAGACTAGGGCAGTCTCCCCCAGCACAGACACGTAGTATGGTCTGTCATACCCCACCTGGTCCGGCCTGTCCAGTTGTCTGATCACTGCGTCCGTGGAAACGTTGACAAGGCTGATAGTGTCACTGCCAACCACATATAGACTATCAAAAGCATTGACGGCCAGGATTCTGGCTTTCGCCACACATACCAGCGGTGTTCTGGCTGGCAGCAGACGCCCTCCCTCCCAACGGAATACCCTCACACCGCCTCTCCCACACGGCACGTAGACCCGGTGTGAGCTGTCTACCCTAGGATGACAGTCCCAGTCAGCACCTCTCACCCCCACCCTGTCCAGCAGTGGGAGGTTGCCGTCCCCGGTACTGCTGATGTCGTACACTGCCAGCCAGGATGTACCCAGCCGCCGCTCCACACAGTAGAGTTTGCTGTCGTCACAGCAGAGACCACACAGCCTGTCACCTGCCTGTATGCCATATTCCCGTGTCACTGTGAGATTCCGGAACTCGACGGGCGGCTGAAAACAGACAAGGGAGAGAAACAGATTCAGTAACAATGTCCAAGAAACTACAGAATAATACAGACATAATAATGGCAATATAGGTAAGAATAAGATAAGATACTGGTAGTCCTGCTTACAGAGAGAACAGTGTATCAGTGACTTCTGGAGCATAAGTCAAAACGGGACTTTTAAAACGTTCTCAGATGGTTATTGTCGTGTATCCGGCATGGAGTACCTGTGAGTGAGGGATGAGTCTAAATTAGGAGTACTTTAAACCTCCTTTGTGGGACGATGTCCCAAAGATATCCGACAAAAGGACGAAAATCCTTTTTCACGCTTGCTGGATTCTGTCACTGGATATGTATGATATGGTCGAAGCTTAATGTTGCCCTAACAATTCATGATATGCTAACTGTACATGTACACGTATGAGAATGTGATTGGTTGAAGGGCGCTAATGTTCGATGGTACATGTAGTTCGACTTCCTAATTGAGTGGTGAGCAACATGCTAAAACAACCATTAGCACGGCTCAGCATTAACATTTTGCCTATCAAATCGAGAGCAATTTATGGCAGAGTTATATTAATTATATAACACCTACTTGATCGAAGTGATCGAATTTCATATGTCGAACCACCTCAGCAGCGATCCTGGGCACGATGAAAACAGCCTTATGTGTCGCTCGTGATGCCAAGTAGACTCTGTATCTTGCGTTCGCAATGGTTGCATCATGATTTATTGTTCTCCCAATAGACAACAGAAACAGGCACATGGTGGAATCCAGGCCAGCAAATCTTTCCACTCTGTCAACGATAATGCCCTGTCTCGGAAAAGTTGCGGCCGACTGTGTGTGTACTCTTGGAAGATGTTTCTGCAGTATCCAGCGAATCGAATCGATGTCGTCTTCACTATAGCTGTTGTCCAATAACACAGCAATATCGGTGACATGGTATCGAAAGTCCAGCAGAGGTCGGAGATACCGAACAAGGCCATTGTCACTGTGATCATTCAAAAGGTTCTCGATGGCAATACACTGAATCCCGTCCCCTTCGTGTGCATTCCCACAAGTAATATCTAGTACATCTTCACTGTCTGAATCCGGATCTTCCATCGCGTGCTGTACGAAGGATACAACTTTCCTTGTGTTCCGATATATTTCGGTAAGAATGGGTTCGTAAGGGGGACGTCCCCACACCTCCAGGGAAAGTTCATAAATGTAAGTTTGAATTTGATGCTGGGTTTCTCTGTCAAACGACTGATATGCATTGTCAGCAAACACAAAGAGCCTCATCCGATGCTTCTTCATGAGCACGAAGAGTTGCCCCAAGCATGCCTTAGAACACTTCAGGCGGTGGCTCTCGTCAATGATCACGCACACCTTGTTGTGAAATGTCCCACGTTCCATCTGCTGGTAGAGTTCCTCATCATTCCTTACAAGTGTTGCCTCGCAGCCGTTGTACCTGAGGTAATGGAGAAGGGGTACTGTTGGGCATATGTAAACACTGCCCTCTTCTTCAAAGTTCCTATACAGGGCCAATCCACATATAGTCTTGCCAGTACCTGGAGCAGGCGAGACATAGGAAACCTTCCTGCTTCTTATATTTAGTAAGAGCTTTGCCTGCTGTGCCGAAAGTTTCACACTGAGTTGATTCCCCACACAGGTCTTAATTGGAGATTCTTGTGACAGAAGAAGTAGTGCGATGCATCGGCTGATAGCATCAAAACAAGCCATGTCATTGAATGCTGAGCAAAGAAACTGTTGTGTGTGTTGTATCCCTAACTTCTCCATGGCATTTTCCTTTCTCGCATTGTCTTCTACGTGAGTGCTATGCAGCATACACTGAATGGTGAGGTTCGGAACTTCCGTGTCTTGTTTCGACAGCTGATGTTTTATAATTCTTCCAACTGTGAACATGTACTCGATTTGTCTCTGGATTTGTTCGGTACAGCTGCATACTATGACCCAAAGACAAATAATGGGTTGTGGAATCTAAAGGCCCTCACTCTTTGCAATGGTTAGGATGTCACAAATATGATTTGGAGGTCGCTGTATGCGTAGCTCAGGCAGGAGACATGCCCACGATCTGCTGGCAATACCAAACCCGGGTGTGTTTGTCTCCAGCTTCCGTATCGTTTCCTCACATTCAGCATCAGATATGAACATATGTTTTAAGGAATCTCTTTCCGGTGTTATTTGCATTGGAAATCGAGGCTTCCAAATATCGCAGGCGGTGATAACGTCCTCGGGTGATTGTGCTGTTTCTTCCAAGATTGCATTCCAGTTGCGCTTGTTTTTATCCCAGTTCAGTTCATGGACTGTCGAAAAGTCAACTAGTGTCTGTGTTGTTTCAATGTCATCGTTTTCTTTGGCCTCAGTACTTGATTTGGGAATCTTTGAGGAAGGACTAGGGTCAACACCAGTGATTCCTTTCGGTATTGCGTCTGGTCCCACGTCTGTGGCATTCGCTAAGAGTTCGTGCTCCTCTTCTTTTTGGTGGCATTGCTCATACTGTAACTGTCCGTGTATATCAATCCAGAGTTTGATACAGTTGTCAAACATGCGTGATAATGACCTGTGGCACTTTCTGACAGCTACCATAGCCCATGAAGTGCCATATTCACACTGAGATACCTCAAGGAGGCTTTCGCAAATACCAGGTAATGATACAAGCGCGTTTTAAATAAGCTGAACTTTTCCTGCTGCAGAGCATGCTGCTCAGCTGAGTTCAGGTGTACAACTCCGCCACACGTGTTGCTGAGAGCTGTCAGCAGGGCAGTCAGGTGATGGATATTTCGATCAAGACATGGATGCTGGAAGTGATTTACATAGTGACGGAAGCAATATTCGCCACATGTAAGGTCCGCTGGCGGCACAACGCAGGCATTAAGTTCACTCAGGAAATCCGCCATGTTTGTTACATTAGGTGGATGTGGCTGAAAGTAAAATAACTTTAGATGAATCTTAGTGAGTTATTCGTTCTCCCATACATCTGTAGAGCTTCACTCAGGCAATATATTTTGCATGTAGCTATTCTGAATGGAACCAAGATATTATTGCTATCAGGCAGTTCAGGCACCACATACACAGTGATAGTGCACTAAATAATTTAACACGAAAATAAGACTGGATCTGTCGTAAGTCAGAACACAGAGCCTCAATCCAAATTATGCACAGGTACTTATTCAGTCTTTGTCAAGTTGATATATTTGAGTCGGTGTTCTATAGTACCCATGTCTTCACCACAATTATCACAAGATAGGCCATCAAAATGTTACAACATCCTCGGCTGCTAAGCTCTGTGATAGCAATTATAGCTGTTATGCCAGATGTTGTATCTCGATCAGGCCAATTTTGACATGGCAGATGAATTGTACTAAACGGAATCAAAACTTGAGGAACCACAACTCGTAAAACGCACAACATGCCACAGTTAACGGTATCGCAAAATGGATGCAGTGCTCCCGAAACGTTGCCATGTTCGTACAGAATTCCAGAAGATAGCATCCAGAAATTCCCTTTTAGAGTTTGCGATCTCTTCAGCATGTCAATTGTACATATTGTGAAAAGTGGTAAAGTTACAAAACTACATACTCCCCAATTGCAATGATGCAATTTCAATATGTTTTGTCAGGTTTAGTCTACGGTCACTCTTGTCTAAGACAATTAAGGTTTAGCCGATTCTTCAAAAAATGGATCATTGAAGATTGGTATATAATTCCACATGCTCTACTAGTATGCTCTACTAGAATTTTCATAATATTTAAACTTATTTTGATATCCTGCTTGTATAAATTTACATCATATGGAGAGAGGCTGGAAACTGAACGCAACTCATTGCCTAAGGTACATGTAGTATTATAATTAAATTTTTAAACCAGAAGTACTATGTCTCTGCAATATGTCTGAAACTAATACTGTTTAGGTTTTAAGGAGTACTATGTCCATATAACAGAAAAAAGGAATAGTACTCACCTTTGTCATTGCTTCTGACACCAGCATTCTGCACTGCTCTTTAATACTCAGCGCCAACGCCATCTTGTGCGGGGCCTGTGATGAAAGAACAGAAATATGGGGTATTCTGACCCCTTTCAGAAAGCCATGAGGTGAGCTGAACTGTGTGGGGTCCCCTAGAGTGTTGAATACCAGGACCATAAGTTGGAGCACTAACTCGTCATTTTCCTTTTCCGCAAATGCTTCTGGTTCAGCCAAGGCCGCAGCAAGAAGAATGTGTTTGATTGCAGCCGTGTTGATGGAAACGTGTACCTTATGGTCTTCGTGGTATATTCTTCGTTTCTCCGGGGGAATCAATATATGGGCATATCGAAGTACCTGATTGAGCTTCTCTCCGAGTTCTATGTCCTGAGTTTCAAGATAGGCATGAATTTTTTTCGTAATATCTGGCCCGCAGTTTAAGCACTCTGGTGGAGTCAAATTGTTTGAGTTCCATTTTTTCAGCCCAGTAGCTATAACTTTGGACTTTGACAAGGCCTGCTTCATTGGAGCTACCGACGAAACAAGTTCTCGAAGAAGGTCAGCTTCCAGTTGCGCCGTGGACAACCTCCACATGTCTTCATTGGTGTCGGGAATAAGGTGGACACCCATTTCCCCAAACATTGTGTTTCGATTTACTTCAAGGGCTGGTTGTATGATGTCTCTAACGGCCTGGCAGTTGATGTCCTCTCCGCCTAAGGGAAATGCCGGGGTCACGTCCCAAGTTAGGAGTGACCTATCTTCTGTAAGGAACTGGGACGTTGCTGCTGGCCCATTATACCTCAGACCACTGTAAGCTGGTGAGTTGTATCCAGCATGCATCAGACAGCCAGGTAAAGTGACCTTTGAGATCACCTTATCATAACTATTGGCAAACTGTTTTCGCATGCTTCGTGGTTTTATTTCACATTCCGGATCAATTCGCTCCCAGAAGATCCGATATGTCCCACCTTCGCCAGGCTTCTCTATAACTATGTTTTCGCAATGCACAACATAGAGACTGTCTGCTTCGTTCATTTTGCCAACTTTGCTACCATCTTGGCACGACCCGATGTTCTTGAGTTACCCACTGAGCTTGATTCCATCATACTCGGTATACCCGGGGAGTTCAGCTACCACCTTATTGCGATAATCTGTGAATGTTGTCACTATCTCTTTATCCAGGTAAAAATCAGCTTTTTCCTTGCCCATGTCAAAGATATCCAGCTTTTTAACCCAGTTTTGAAATGCCATTTTTGAATATAGAATCGCACGGTCATCGGTTGCATTTATATCCATTAACTTTGCAGCCTCAATTGCTCTATAATAGAGCGCTTCAACCTCTACTAGACTCGCCATTCATGTGCCTGAAAAAAAAAACGCTTATCTGAAATGGACGTTATTTATAAATGCCATTATTACAAAAAGAGTATTTGTTTCGTTCGTCCTTACTTCGCTGCTATTGCCAGAAAGCTATATTTATATTATTATATTAACTAAAAATACCTCCCATCGTCATTATATACCAGATTTATGGCTTCGGTCGTTGGTACCTGTTTTAATTTATTGTTGAAATTGACCCAATGTGAACAACAATTTCAATGTTCGCACTTAAGTTAACACTGGCGTACGGGAGGAAGCGGTTTGATGACTACCCGTATACAGGTAAATCCACAGTACCAAAGACGTTAAAATGGGGCAGATTGTCAGCTATTATGATCTTCCTAGGTCGAACACCGACGTAAGGCCCAATTCAGATATTACAGATAACATAATAACACCCTATATTAGGCTTGATAATATACATATCGATACCTGAGATTGTCAAGGGTTGTCTAACTTAATGTTTTAACACAGGTGTATGTGGAGATGATAAATTGAAAGGACTTGCACGCAATGTCCAAATAGTAAGGAAACTGCTGGGGGATGTATCTAAAGATATTATATAGAAATTCTCAAAGTTGTAAGCTTTGACTTAAAAGAAAAATAAAATTTAAAGCTTGTATCTTTCCCTTGAGTGGCATTTATACAAGATGAGTGTACAGGCCCCTGGGCCTCTTGTTACACAAACTTACCGTGAGATTGCCAACACCTGCAACAGCACTGTCGAATTTGGTGGCAAGAACATGGAAAGCCTGCAGCGTCAAGTCCACTCTGATAGAACCGATGCCCACTCTAATAGAACCGATGTCCACTCTAATAGAACCGATGTCCACTCTTATAGAACCGATGTCCACTCTAATAGAACCGATGTCCACTCTGATAGAACCGATGTCCACTCTAATAGA